>QWCP01000073.1_pt1 | contig 64612 bp, 37 predicted proteins | sample 1972561 | NCBI WGS metagenome assembly QWCP01 (sample SAMN09866705, study PRJNA288562) | Human vaginal metagenome isolate pre4_vaginal, whole genome shotgun... | isolation source: vagina | host: Homo sapiens | place: USA: California
GAGTTGCCAAGGTGCGTAACATTTTTTCTTCCATAATGCGAAGGTCGGAATTATTAAGATAAATAACAAATTATTCCCCCATTGATTTTCTACTGAGCCTTTATTTCTTCACTCGCGTAGCCATGATAAAGTAACTAATCAAGAGCAAGTAGGCAGCAAGTGACAGTAGTTGCGATAATGGGTTCGCCAACCATTCGGGATTGATTGGATTGTATCCTGTAAATCGGAGCAATGCGCTAACCACTCCCATTAATGCTCCACCTGCAATGAAGCCACTGGCAAGCAGGGTTCCTTTCTCACCTCGAGCCTTATTGGCTTGTTTGTCTTTGCTGCGAGAGGTGACAAACCAGTGAATGATACCACCAATGAGTAGAGGTATGTTGAGTTCCAATGGTATAAACATGCCCAAGGCAAAAGGTAATGCGGGAATCTTCACGAGAGTGAGTACAACAGCAATCAATGCACCTATGCCATAGAGCAACCATGGTGCACCAGCACCGTTCATCATGGGCTCTATTACAGCAGCCATAGCGTTGGCTTGTGGAGCTACTAAGTGGCCTTGTTGTTCAGGGTCAAAGCCGTAAGTTTGGTTTAACAGCATCATTACTCCGCCCACGGTGGCAGCACTTACCAATGTTCCAAGGAATTTCCATGTTTCTTGTTTAGAAGGTGTTGTGCCCAACCAATATCCAATCTTTAAGTCAGTAACAAAGGCACCAGCCATGGATAGTGCAGTACATACCACGCCTCCCATGATGAGAGCTGCCAACATACCTTCAGGACCATTAAGTCCTACGGCAACCATGACAACACTGGCAAGGATTAAAGTCATCAAAGTCATGCCCGACACGGGGTTACTTCCAACAATAGCAATGGCATTTGCGGCTACCGTAGTGAACAAAAAGGCAATACCAGCAACCAAGAGAATGGCAACGAGTGCATGGGTAAAGTTGTTCATCACACCGAAGAGGAAGAACAAGAAGGTAATGACAATGGCAGCAATAGACCCGATGGCGATGACTTTGAACGAGATGTCACGTCTGGTACGTATTTCTTCTTTCTTACTATTGTCCTTACCTTTCATCTCTTGAGCAGCCAATCCAACGGCACTCTTTATGATTCCCCAACTCTTAATAATGCCAATAATACCAGCCATAGCAATGCCACCGATACCGATGCTCTTACCATAAGTGGCAAATATGGTTTCTGGTGACATCTCTCCTACAGGCATCGAAACAACCGTTCCACCAATGTTAAGAATGGTGTCGCCGAAGAATAAGGAGAGTCCTGGCACGATAAGCCACCATATGGCAAATGATCCAAGACAGATAATAAAGGTATATTTCAGTCCAATGATGTAGCCTAATCCCATGACAGCGGCACCAGTATTGACCTTGAAGACAAGCTTTGCCTGGTCTGCTACTTGTTCGCCCCAGCCCATGACACGTGAGGTGAAGTTTTCATTCCACCATCCAAACGTAGCAACAATAAAGTCGTACACGCCACCAACCAATCCTGCAACGAGCAAAGGTTTGGCTTGTGCGCCTCCTTTCGCACCACTGACGAGGACTTGTGTCGTAGCCGTAGCTTCAGGAAAGGGATACTTTCCATGCATATCACTAACAAAATACTTACGGAAAGGAATGAGGAATAAGATGCCAATGATGCCACCCAATGCCGAACTCATAAATATTTTGAGGAACGAAGCACTCATCTCAGGATACTTTGCCTGTAGGATATAGATAGCGGGCAGTGTGAAGATAGCTCCTGCTACCACTGCTCCAGAGCAAGCACCGATACTCTGTATGATAACATTCTCACCCAGTGCTTTGTTTCGTTTGGTAGCAGTAGACACGCCCACAGCAATAATTGCGATAGGAATGGCAGCTTCAAAAACTTGTCCTACCTTTAACCCAAGATACGCAGCTGCTGCTGAAAACAGCATTGCCATTACGATACCCCATGTCACTGACCAAGCATTTACTTCGGGATATACTTGTTTTGGGTTCATCACAGGTTGATACTCTTCTCCTTCTTTCAGTTCTCTGAAAGCGTTGTCAGGTAATTCTACCGACTCTTTTAGTTTGTTTTCCATAAGAAATAGTTGTGTTTGTGATTGCAAAGATACGTTAAATCAATGAAGATTCAAAACGATAATGCAGCTTTTCTGTTCATTTTTATTCATGCAATGGTTCATTTTATTTATCTTTGTGACAAGAAAGGGTGTAGTTGAATGATATCAATACGAATTTTACCAACCTTGTCTTTTACGATGAAGTCCATTCAATAAGTTTTTTACTATTTTGAAATACGATGAAGCGAGTTCTTGTTTTTCTCCTCATTCTCAGTATGACGCTTTGTGTAAATGCTATCCCTGCGAAGCGAAAGGGATATTCGACGATTCATTTAACGGATGGGCGTGAGGTTTTGGCAACGCTTGTTGGCGACGAATATCTTCACTATATGCAGGCAGAAGATGGACAGCAATACATTTATAATTCTGTTTTGGGCGGCTTTGAAGCATTAGATTTAGCAAATCTAAAGCGTACCGCTGCTGCCACTCGAAGTCAAATCAATCAGGTTAGACGTCATAGGAGATTAGCCACCGCTAAGATATTACAGGAAAATAGACCACAAATAAAAAAAGCGTTGCTGCTTTTAGTGCAGTTTCCAGACAAGCAATTTCTTCCTGAACATACGCCATTTCTTTATGAAAACATTTGTAACACGCCCAATTTTCAGCATGAACTTGGTTTTAAGGGCAGTGTAAAAGATTATTTCAAGGCTCAAAGTAATGGACTTTTTGATTTGGCTTTTGACGTAAAGGGACCTATCAACCTGTCCCATCCTTATGCCTATTACGGTGCAAATAACAAAGCTGGAGAGGATATTCGTCCTGAGGAAATGGTGAAAGAAGCGTGCAGAGCCGTCGATGCGCAAGTTGATTTTGCCGATTATGATTGGAATCATGACGGAGAGGTCGATGCTGTTTACATCTTATATGCAGGTCAGGGCGAAAATACAGCGTACAAAACAGACCCTCAAACCATTTGGCCACATCAATCCGAACTTTCCTCAACCAACGATGTCCTAACTTTGGACAGGGTTACTATTCGTCCTTATGCTTGTAGCGCCGAGTTGATAGGTGCTCAACAGATAGACGGTATCGGCACTATCTGTCATGAGTTCTCTCATTTATTGGGTCTTCCCGACATGTACGACACTGTAAATCAAGAAAATTATGGCATGTGTACTTGGGATATTATGGACCAAGGAGCATACAACGGTAACGCATTTGTACCAGCAGGTTATACAAGTTATGAGCGAATGTTTTGTGGTTGGATGACACCTCACAAGCTCACAAAGGACACGCTGGTACAAAACGTCAAGCCATTGAGCGAAGGAGGAGAGAGTTATATCTTATATAATGATGGACACCTCAATGAATATTATCTGTTGGAAAACAGGGCAAAGACCAAATGGGATGCGTATTTGGATGGCGAGGGACTACTTGTTCTTCATGTTGACTATGACGCTCAGGCATGGAGCGACAACGAAGTAAATACAGATAATAGCCACCAACGATGCACTATCTTTCATGCCGATGGCTCTGATCGATATCTTACCAGCTTGGGAATGTTTCATACAGCAGAGGTGGCAGGCGACCCTTATCCTTATAAAGGTAACAACTGCCTCACTGCAACTTCGCAGCCAGCTGCCAATCTCTTTCATGCCAATGCGCAAGGTAGCATGCTGATGAATAAAAACCTCACAAACATTCAGCGTCATACCAATGGGAAAGTTTCCTTTCAGTTGAGTGTTGGAACCCGTACTGCGGATGATACTGCCGCTCCATTGCCTGATGGAGTTCTATTTCACGAGACTTTTAATCAATGTCATGGCACAGGAGGGAACTCAGGAGGCTTTCGTGGGCGAGTAGCTACTCAAAGTTCGCAGTATTTACCAGATATACAAGGGTGGACAGTACCCTCTGGTGCGGCTTATGGTGGCGATAGATGTGTAAGATTTGGGTCAACACAATACCGAGTAGGAGTTGTTTCTTCTCCTTCTTTTATAGCTATGGGAACCGATACTTTGATTTTCGTAGCAGCTCCTTTTGGTAATGACGGAAATTCTGTGGATGTGTATATCAACGAAAAGTTGCTTGATAGTTTCCCGCTTCAAACGGATGCATGGACTACCATCTCCGCTCCTTTTGAGGGAAAGGGCGCAACGGTGATTAAGTTTGTCCCCGATCGTAGGCTTTTTCTTGATGATGTAAAAGTAGTGGGTCCACGTTCCACAACAAGTGACATTCAATCTTTTCCCGCAATTCATCCGTCACCATACACTCATCGAATTTATAATCTTCATGGGCAATATATGGGAGATGATTTGTCAAAATTGCCACAAGGAATATACGTCATCAATGGAAGAAAAATACTCAAGTGAAATTTCAGTAGACTTTTCCATAGAGATAAAACGCAAAAAAGAGCGGTTTGTAGTCCGCTCTTTTTTACATATAGGTTTACCACAATCCCTCTATACTGAGGGGTTTAGGTGCTTGTTCTTCGTTGTAGTTTATGCATTGCTAAACGTTAGTCCATCAGGTGTTCCATCAATCTTAATGGGACTAGTGTTCATTACCTTACCAGCTAATAGCTTTTTAGACAAGTCGTTGAGCACATATCGTTGGATGGCACGTTTTACAGGACGCGCTCCAAACTCTGGATTGTAGCCTTTGTCACAGAGATAATCAATAGCTCCTTGCGTCCATTCAAGACTAAAGCCTTGAGTTTGCAACATATGTTTTACGGCTTTCATTTGTAACTCTACCACGTTCGCAATCTCATGCTTGGTTAATGGCAAGAACATAATAGTTTCGTCAATTCTATTCAAGAACTCTGGACGAATTGTCTTTTTAAGCATATTCATCACCTCAAGCTTTGTATGCTCAAGTTTCTCTTCTCTATTGAGGGGTGTCATATCCTGCATTTGTTGTTGAATATACTGGCTCCCCAAGTTAGAAGTCATGATGATAATAGTGTTCTTGAAGTTCACTGTACGTCCTTTGTTATCCGTTAGTCTACCATCGTCCAATACTTGTAATAAGATATTAAAGACGTCTGGATGCGCTTTCTCTATCTCGTCAAATAGCACAACGCTATAGGGTTTGCGTCTCACGGCTTCAGTGAGTTGTCCACCTTCGTCATAGCCTACATATCCAGGAGGCGCACCGATAAGTCTTGACACACTAAACTTTTCTTGATATTCACTCATATCAATACGTGTCATCATGCTCTCGTCGTTGAATAGATATTCTGCCAACGCTTTTGCCAACTCGGTCTTACCCACACCTGTTGTACCTAAGAAGATGAACGATGCTATCGGACGTTTAGGATCTTGCAATCCAGCCCTGCTCCTTCTTACCGCATCACTAACAGCTACAATGGCTTCATCTTGTCCTATCACCCGTCGATGCAACTCATTCTCTAAGTGCAACAGCTTGTCTTTCTCGCTTTGCAGCATCCTTGTAACGGGTATTCCAGTCCATCGGCTTACTACTTCGGCAATATCATCGGCTGTTACCTCTTCTCTCACCATGCCTTCACCACCTTGAGTTGCCTTGAGTTGTTGCTTGATATTCTCAATATCGGCTTGCAAACTCTGTAGTTTTCCATACCTAATCTCGGCTACTCGTTCGTAGTTTCCCTCGCGTTCGGCACGATCGGCTTCAAACTTCAAGTGTTCTATCTCTTGTTTGTCTTGCTGAATCTTGTTGACCAAGTTCTTTTCGCCTTCCCATTTTGCACGGAACGATTGTTCTTGTTCTTTAAGTTCGGCTATCTCCTTGTCCAGCTGTTTAATCTTCACCTCGTCGTTTTCGCGTTTGATAGCTTCACGTTCAATCTCCAACTGCTTCAACTTACGAGTCATCTCATCCAGCTCTTCGGGCAATGAGTCGCGCTCCATGCGCAACTTAGCTGCCGCTTCGTCCATCAAATCAATCGCTTTGTCGGGCAAGAAACGGTCGCTGATGTATCGTTCAGACAACTGAACTGCCGCAATACAAGCATCGTCTTGGATTCTTACTTTGTGGTGATTCTCATAACGTTCTTTCAGTCCACGTAAGATAGAGATAGAGCTTAACTCATCAGGCTCTTCTACCAATACGGTTTGGAAACGACGTTCCAAAGCCTTGTCTTTCTCGAAATACTTCTGATATTCGTTCAGTGTCGTGGCTCCTATGGCACGTAACTCACCTCGAGCTAAGGCAGGCTTTAAGATGTTAGCTGCATCCATTGCACCTTCTCCACCCCCTGCACCTACCAAGGTGTGAATCTCGTCTATGAAAAGGATGATGTCACCATTGGCATGGGTAACTTCTTTAATGACGCTCTTCAGTCGTTCCTCAAACTCACCTTTGTACTTGGCACCTGCTACCAATGCACCCATGTCCAAAGAGTACAGTTGTTTGTTCTTTAAGTTCTCGGGTACATCGCCTCGAACAATGCGGGCAGCCAAACCTTCTACTATGGCTGTCTTACCAGTACCTGGCTCTCCTATCAATATAGGGTTGTTCTTAGTACGCCGACTTAGAATCTGTAACACTCGTCTAATCTCTTCATCACGACCAATTACAGGGTCCAACTTTCCTGCGCGTGCGTCATTCACCAAGTTTTTGGCATACTTCTCCAAGGCTTGGTAATTCTCGTCTCCACTTTGCGTTTGAATTTTTTCACCCTTTCTGAGTTCCTCGATGGCTTTACGCATCTCTTTTTCTGTACATCCAGCATCTTTCAAAATCCTGCTGGCTGTTGTAGCTACTGTGAGCAATGCTAACAATAGAGGTTCTAACCCTACAAACTGGTCACCCATACTTTGTGAGAGGTCTACCGTTGTTTGTAGCACTTTATCGGTATCATTGCTAAAGTAAGGTTGTCCGCCACTCACTTTGGGTAAGTGGGCTATTTCACTTTGCACAAGTTGCTGTATCTGTGAGGGATTGACACCTAACTTCTGAAAAATAAAGTTGGTTACCTCTTTCCCCTTGGTTAGCAACCCTTGCAACAAGTGTACAGGCTCTATGCTTTGCTGTCCTGCTTGTTCTGCAATGCGCAAAGCCTCTTGAACCGTCTCTTGTGCTTTAATTGTAAATTTGTCAAATGTCATATCTTGTATTCCTTTCTTTTGGTAATTTCGTTTTTCCTTAGATTGGATTCAAAAGTCATGCCTTTTAATTATAAATGACATAATGACAGTTCTATATGACTATTTGTCTTCTTTGCTCCACTATTAGAAAGAAACTTCAATATTTAGCTTTCCACCTAACCCACGTTCTACCACATCAAAAAGTGTTTTTAATGTTATATTTTCACCATTACTTTCCACCTTAGATATAAAGGAGCGTTTCTTATTAATCCGATTGGCTAATTGCTCTTGCGTCATATTAAGGTGCTCGCGAGCTTCCCTTATTTTCAATCCTATACGCAAAGATTCTAATTCGCGCTCTAACTCATCACGCTTAGGCGTTCCAACAGCACCATAATATTGATCCTTTATATTGTCGAGTGATTTTAGATTATTCATCATTTCGTTACCTCCTTTTTATCGTTATAATAGTCGTTCATTATTTTTACAGCACGTTTTATTTCGTACTTTGGCGTCTTTTGTGTTTTCTTTTGAAAGCCACTTAGCAAGACTACAAGTTGGTTTCCATCAAAAATACAAAAGATGCGAAAGATGTTATTGCCCAACTGTATGCGTATTTCAAACAAGCCATTCGTACCCTCGATATATTTAAGGTAGTTTTGTGGAATACGCTCTATTTGCTCCACAATATTAAGAACCTTAATGATTTTCTTCTGAACTTTCTCATTTTGGTCCTTAAAAAATTCATCAAAGTATGTTTTATATGCAACAACTTGTCTGTATTTCATATCGCAAAGGTAACTTATAAATTACATATATGCAAATTTTAAGGACATTTTCAAGTTAATGGTTGTTTTCCGTCCTCACAATTCTTTCATTGAAGGATAGAATTTTGTACCGAAAGACACTCCTCAAAAACAGCATTTGTAAGATTGATATTATGCAGAATGAAATGATAATAAATGCTGAATTATCTTTACAAAGTGCCTCTCATAACTCGCGTGTAAACAACCAACGACAAAGTTGGTCGCAAATACGCGAATTTTGAGCGAAGTTTGTAATCGGTTATTATTGAATACGTTATACCTACATCTTGTCTTTTTCTTCTCTTTTTTACCTTTTCTTGGCGGCTGAAGCATTGAGTTAAGCTAACAATTTGCATGCTTTAAGACTGTTATTGTATGTTCACAACACCTCTATTGTATGTTTCCAAGACCGTTAAGTCAATGTTTTAGCTTGAAAAGACCTCTTTTTTGGTAAAATCAAGCCATTTTTGTCTATCGTTTGCCTATTAATTTTTTCTATTTCGAAGATTTTAGATGGTCGATTTTTGGTAAAATAATAGGACAAAATACAACCGTTGCTTTTATCCAAACAAATAATGATTAACAGACGCAGCTTTTGCGTTAAAAGGATTTTGTTGCAACAACCAATTTGTCATTCACCACCTTCCTTCAACCAAAGAGCCGTGTCGCTCGCAAAATAAAAAAGTATTTTCTTTATCCCACAGACTTATAAATCACAAATTTTATGTACATTTGCATATAGTAGAGAGTAGTCTTCTTTTGAGATAGAAAAGAAGAATTGGTGGATTCACCAGCTCGATGTACATCTATAAAATATCAGGTTATGAATAGATTGATTACCTTATGGGTTATGGTATTGGTACTAATATCCTCTCCTATGAAAGCAGATAATTTCGCTGTTCTTTGGAAAAAGTACGAGCAGGCAGAACAAAAAGACCTTCCCAAAACTTCACTCCATGTGCTGGAGCAGATTATCAAGAAGGCAGAAACGGAACAAAAATACGGTCACCTCTTGAAGGCATCGTTTTTACACGGATTGATGGCTACACAAATTTCGCCCGATTCGGCAACTGTTGAGTTGACTAAACTCAAGGAGCGACTACGCCAAGCAGAGCGCAATGACCGTGTTTTGGCGGCTGTGTATCAGTCGGCGTTGGGAAGGCTATACGCAGAGAATCTAACCTTGGGCGACAACAGTTTCACGTTGAGTGAGCAATACTTCAAACAGTCGTTGGCAGAGCCTGCGTTGTTGGCTTCCTATAAGTCGGCAACATACGAACCTTTTACGGTTTCGGGCGTAGACAGTAAGATTTTTAATCATGACTTATTGCATGTATTGGGCTTTGAAGCACAACGCTATGACCTCCTTCATCAGTATTATCTATCGCATGAAAATCGACCAGCCGCCTGTATAACGGCGTTGTATGACTTGAGAGAAAAATATCGTTCGGACGTTTTGCAAGCTAAAAAGTCGAAATATATTCAGAAATTAGACTCGTTAATTGCTGTGTATAAAGACCTGACAGAGGCTGGCGAAGTGGCAATTGAACGTTACCGATGTATAGAAGAGGCAGAGGATATCAGCGCAGAACAAAAGATACAATATATCAATTATGCGTTGATGAAATGGGGTGCGTGGCCAAGAATCAACATTCTTCGCAATGCCAAAACACGGCTTACCTTGCCCACTTTCCACGTGTCACTCGGCGATGCGGTGGCAATTCCTCATCAGGAACGGCAGGTAGTTGTCTTGCAACTTTGCAATATCCAACAATTGAACATGGCGGTGTGGCGAGTGAATGTAAATGGAGACACCCAGTTAGACCCCAATGACGCCCGTGATTATGCACGTTTGCGACCGCATATCGATGCCAAGACACCAGTCTACACAACCAGTAAGCAATATGTTGGGATGCCCGATTATCAGATGGTGCGTGACACCATGACTATCAAGGGGCTACCTGTAGGCGTTTATTTGGTTGAATTGACGACCGATAATAAGACGATAAATCCACAACGAGCTTTGCTCCGTGTCAGTGATGTGTACCTCTTGTCTCAGTCTTTGCCTCATCATCAATTGCGAATGGTTGCAGTGAGTGCTACTACTGGGCAGCCATTGCCAGGAGCCAAGATACAACTGAGAAAAGATATGCAAAGTGGAAGAGCATATAAGCAGCAGGTCTACACTTGCAATCAGGAAGGCGAAGTGACAGTGACAATAAAAGAAAACAGAACGTACTATGCTTATCCTTATACTCAAAGCGACAAGGCATGTGCGATGACTTACCTCAATGGTTATGGATTTTTCCCTAAAGAGAAGAAATCAGACGCTCTATATGTACACTTGTTTACTGATCGGAGCATCTATAGACCAGGTCAAACAGTGCACGCTTCGGCTGTTGCTTTTCGTTTAATCAATGGAAAGGAGACAACCGTTGCAACGCATCAAACACTCACTTTGACCTTGAGAGATGCTAATTATAAAGAGGTGGGCGTGCAAAAAGTGACGACCGATGAGTACGGTACGGCTGTGGCAGACTTTGTGTTACCTTCAACGGGACTCACTGGTACGTATTCTTTGCGCTCTAATCAGGGGAGAAATGCCTATGCGTCGTTGTCGGTAGAGGAATATAAGCGTCCCACTTTTTATGTTGAATTTGATACTATTTTAACGAAATATCAAGAGGGCGATACGGTAAGGTTGGCAGGACATGTGAAGAGTTTTGCTGGTGTTCCTGTTGTAGGAGCGCAAGTGAAATACACAATTACACGCTCGCCAATGCTTTGGAGATACTTCGAAATGAGTGACAGAACACAAAACGTAACGATAGACATTGATACCTTGGCAACCGATAACAGTGGCAAATTTATCATCAATGTCCCCATGATAATGCCCGAAAAGAGCAACCAAGCACCTCAACATTATTCGTTCTTGACCAAAGTGGATGTAACCGATGGAGCCGGAGAAACTCATCATGCCGAAAACGCCTTGATGTTGAGCGACAAGCCTACGACGCTTTTGTGTGATTTGGCAAAACAAAGTCGCACGGATAGCATCAAACCGATGACTTTTAGCTACCTTAACAGCATGGGAGTAGCCATTGATGGAGACGTTCATTACACGATTGACGGTAAGTCGTATCATGTAAAAGCCAATCAACCCACGCTCCATGGATTGGAAAAACTATCCTCTGGTGAACATCATTTAATGGCGGTTTGCGGACAGGATACATTGCGCCATATCTTCTATACATTCTCGTTGGACGATAAGAAACCTGCCTTTAAGACTTCTGACTTCTTCTATCTCACCGATACAACATTCCCTAATGATGGCAAACCTGTGCAACTGATGTTGGGTTCTTCGGATACCAATGTGCATGTGGTTTATTCTTTCATTGCTGGCGATCGTGTGATTGAGAGTGGAAGTTTGGCTATGAGCAACCAAATCATCAAGAAAAAGTTGAAGTACCAGTCACAATATGCCGACGGACTGCTATTGAATTACGCTTGGGTGAAGAATGGAAAATGCTACACGCATAGGCAACTCATTGCGAAGCCTCAACCAGATAAACGGCTGATGTTGACGTGGAAGACCTTCCGCAACCGACTCACACCGGGACAAAAAGAAACATGGACCTTACAAATAAAAACTCCTAATGGCAAGCCTGCCAAAGCACAACTCATGGCAGTACTGTTCGATAAAACGCTTCAAGAAATCAAGGAACACGCATGGAGATACTACATTCCGTATCAACCAGCATGGGCTACTACCTTTTGGGAAAAGCCTAACATTGGAAGTGCAATGCTTTATGGCGATGCACCGTTTACACCATTGCGCGAAAGGCCTATCAACTTTACTCATTTTGACGATGTGTTTGCTGGTTTTGGACAGAGTGATGAAATTGTTGTAATTGGCTATGGAGGCGGTGTCAGGACGCGGGCACTTAGTAAACTGAAAGTCGTGCCCGAGGCAGCAATGCTTTACGAGGAGGAAGTGAGTATGAATGTGGCTCATGATGACAAGTCTTCACAACAAAAACAGAAAGAAGTAATGTCCGCATCGCAAGTGGATTCTTCGACAAAGTCGAATGCTCAGCCCACTATTCGTGAGAACTTTAATGAAACGGCTTTCTTCTTTCCTGCCCTGATTGCTGATGACAAGGGACAAGTAAGTTTGAAGTTTACGTTGCCAGAGAGTGTAACAACATGGCAATTCATGGGGTTAGCACACGATGAGGAGATGCGCCATGGCTTGTTAATGGACGAAACAGTGGCGCAAAAGACCGTCATGATTCAGCCTAATATGCCTCGTTTCGTACGCAAGGGTGACCAGCTTACCATTTCGGCACGTGTGATGAGTACCTCTCAACGCATTGAAACAGGAACGGCATGTATTGAACTTGTTGACCCAACCACCGAGAAAGTGGTGTTTACCCAACAAAAGTCGTATGAGTTGCAGCCCGAGGCAACTGATGTCGTTACCTTCGCTATCAATATGATTCAACTGTTGAAAGCGCATCCGAAGTTGTCTCTACTCGTTGTACGCTTTACGGCTAAGGGTAAGAACTACAGTGACGGAGAGCAACATTATCTGCCTATTCTGACCGATGACGAATGGGTTACTACCACCGTACCTTTTACCTTGCATGACAAAGAGGTGAAGACGATTGATTTGCAAAAGCTCTTTCCTGTTCACGATGACCGCAACTTGCTGACCGTAGAATATACACAACAGCCAGCATGGTTAATGGTTCAAACACTTCCCAACATGGGAAATATAGACGATGACAATGCCATGAGTTTAGTGGCAGCTTACTATGCCAACAGCATTGGGCAACATTTGTTTAACGAAGTGCCACAACTACAATCTGTTGTTAAATTATGGAAGCAGGAAAAGGGTAAGGAAACGTCGTTGACCAGTGCTTTGGAAAAGAACAAGGAACTCAAGACGGTACTCTTGAACGAAACTCCTTGGGTGATGAATGCACAGAAGGAGACCTACCAACAACAGCAACTGGTTGAGTTCTTCGATAGCAATATGATGTCTTATCGTTTAACTTCGTTGCTTCAAAAACTATCTAAATTGCAAAATACGGATGGCTCTTTCAGCTGGTGGAAAGGCATGTCGGGCAGTCGCTACATGACAGTTGCTGTTGTAATGACGCTCGCTCGGTTAAATACACTCATAGGTCATCAGACCTCTACGCAGTCCATGATAGCATCCTCGTTGCGCTTTTTGGATAGAAAATTGAGCGAAGAGGTCGCTGAATTGAAAGCAAGACAGGCGAAGGGAGAGAAAGATTTATTCCCTTCAGAGTTTGCTTGTAACTGTCTCTACACGTATGCGTTGTTGGACAAACGTAGCAATGGAAATATAAACTATATGGTGAACTTGCTCGCCCAACAGCCCACAGTCTTGTCTATCTATGGTAAAGCCAGAACGGCAGTGATACTTGCGCTTTACGGAAAACAAGCAAAAGCCAACGAATATTTGCAGAGTATACAGGAATATTCGGTGTACACCGAGGAGATGGGACGATATTTTGATGCGCCACGTGCCAACTATTCTTGGTTCAGCTATCGCATTCCTACGCAAGTAGCCGCTATCGAAGCACTGAAACTCTTAAAGCCTAACGACCCCAGCATTGAGGAGATGCAACGCTGGTTACTACAGTCCAAGCGTACACAAGCATGGGATACTCCGATAAACAGTGTCAATGCTGTTTATGCTTTCTTGCATGGACAGACGCAAAAACTAACAACAGGCGCTCAATCCGATCGCTTTCAACTCAATGGGCAACCGCTTGAAATGCCGAATGAAACAGCAGGATTGGGCTATGTGAAGACAGCTAAGACAGGAAAAGATATGCGACAACTAACGATAGACAAAACGTCAGCTGGTACATCTTGGGGAGCTGTCTATGCTCAGTTTATGCAAAAGTCGACCGAAGTGGCTGACCAATCCTCTGGACTCAAGGTGACACGCACGCTGTTGCGTGATGGTAAACCCGTACAGACTTTCAAAGTCGGCGATAGAGTGACTGTAAGATTGGTTGTAGAAGCCAATCGTGATTACGATTTTGTACAACTACAAGATAAGCGTGCTGCCTGTCTTGAACCTCTCCATCAAAGAAGTGGGTATGCTTGGGGGTATTACTATGCGCCCAAAGATAATGTGACCTCGTATTATTTTGATCAGCTTAGCAAAGGGAAGCATGTGATAGAAACAGAATATTTTATAGATAGAGCCGGCACATACCAAACAGGAATTTGTACCATTCAATGTGCGTACAGTCCTGATTTTAATGGAAGAGCTGCAGGTCAGACATTGAAAATAAGCGAAAAATGAATAGAATAATTATAGCATTGACACTCCTTGCGCTGCCTGTCCTTGCTCATGGACAGCAGATAAGGGCAGTAAATGAAGTCATAGATTGTGGACAAATCATCTTTAAGCATCCAGTTACCGCTGAATATGAGATTAAGAATACTGGGCATCAGGATTTGTTGATTAATAAAGTGATGACCGATTGTGGATGTACTACTGTGGACTATCCACGCAAACCGATAGCTCCACAGACATCAGCCACTATTAAAGTGGTGTATGATAGCAAATTGTTGGGAACATTCCAAAAGCAAATAGCACTCCTTAGCAATGCCTCCACCCAACCCTACCTCTTGAGATTGAGAGGCAAGGTTGTGGAAGAAATTGTTGATTTTGTAGGAGATTATCCTTTTCATCTCGGTGAACTCCAGACCGATGTTAATAACATTGAGTTTGATGATGTGAACCGTGGTGACCGTCCTCAAATCAAAATTCATATTAAAAACACCACAAACGAGATGGCAGAACCTGTACTGATGCACCTTCCTTCTTATCTACAAGCAGAAATGTCACCGTCGCGATTGGCTCCAGGGCATGCAGGTGTCGCCACCATTACCCTCGATTCGAGGAAGATACGTGATTATGGACTTACGCAGACAGGTATTTATTTGGGCTTTGTTCCTGGTGATAAAGTGGCTCCTACCAAAGAGCTGACGGTCTCTGCAGTACTCTTGCCCGACTTCAAGGACGCTGGCGAACAAGCCAGAATAGCTATGCCAAAAATGCAACTTTCGGCAACAACCCTCCATTTGGGGAACTTTGGTAATAAGAGAAAGCAGTCTGGAAGAATCTTGATTCAAAATATGGGACGAGCAACCTTAGAGATAGAGCGGCTTCAGATGTTCACTGGCGGTATAAAAGTTGCTATGAATAAATCACGAATAGAGCCGGGTAAGATTGCTAAACTCAAGGTAACAGTGGTAGAAGAAGAGTTGAAAAAGGTGCGTAGCAAGCCTCGTATCCTTATGATTACCAATGACCCCGACCAGCCAAAGGTGATTATTGACATAGAAGTGGAGAAGTAATGTGATGATTCAGATAGAGATAGACAGTGGGAGTGGCTTCTGCTTTGGGGTGACAACAGCGATACAGAAAGCACAGGAAGAATTGGAAAAAGGCGAAACCTTATATTGTTTGGGCGATATAGTGCACAATGGCATGGAGGTGAAACGGCTGCATGAGCAGGGCTTAGAGACCATTACGCATCAAGAGTTGCAAAATCTTCACAATGCAAAAGTGTTGTTGCGCGCCCATGGAGAGCCTCCAGAGACGTACGCATTAGCAAAGAAAAACAACATAGAGATTATTGATGCAACCTGTCCTGTGGTATTAGCGTTGCAGCGTCGCATCAAGAAACAGTTTGATACGCATCAGGATGCACAGATTGTTATCTTTGGAAAAAATGGGCATGCGGAAGTGTTGGGACTCGTAGGGCAAACGCAGAACAAGGCTATCATCATTGAAAATTTTGAAGATGTCAAGCAGTTGGACTTTTCACGGGATATTTATCTGTATTCTCAAACAACGAAAAGTCTCGATGAGTTTCATAGAATAATTAGTTATATCCAAAATCATATAGCGGCTACTGCTTCTTTCCGAAGCTTTGACACCATTTGCCGACAGGTAGCCAATCGAATGCCCAACATTGCAAACTTTGCATCGAAGCACGATTTAATTCTGTTTGTAAGTGGACGCAAGAGTTCCAATGGACGAGTGTTGTACATGGAGTGTAAGCGTGTAAATCCCAATAGTTATCAAATAGAAGATGTGGATGAGATAGATTTCAACTGGCTTCAGGGTGTGCAAACCATTGGAATATGCGGTGCCACCAGTACGCCAAAGTGGCTCATGGAGAAATGTCGCGACCACATCCTTGCTCATTTACAGGATTGTTAATCAGAGGTTGCGCTCTTCATTCGTATCAAATCCTTTACCACCTCGCCCCCTAAAATCAGTCCTGCCGTTGCAGGTACAAAGGCATTGCTGGCAGGTGTCGTTCGTTTTTGGTTGGTGGTAGGTGCTTTTACCGTTTCTTCGGGAGGCGAGGTAAGTGCTGTTGTCGACTCTATTTCAAAGGGCTTGCGAGGTGGCTCCTCGCTGTAAACCACTTTAAGGTGTGTAATGCCCATTTTTCGGAGTTTCTTTCTTAGTACCTTCGCCAGTGGATCCATTGCCGTTTTGCTGATGTCTGCCACCTTGAACTGAGTGGGGTCTATCTTGTTGGCAGCTCCCATACTGGCTATGATGGGCAGCTGTAGTTGATGACATTGCTTCACCAATTCTATCTTAGCCGCCATGGTGTCAATGCAATCTACGACATAATCACAGGCGGACAAATCTACCTGTTCTGCCGTCTCTGGCAGATAAAACAGGCTATAGGTATGCACTTTACAGCTGGGATTGATGTCTAAAATGCGTTGGCGAGCCACCGCTACCTTCTTTTGTCCTAAGGTGGAGTGCAATGCCACCAACTGTCTGTTGAGATTAGAGATGCTCACTTCATCGTTGTCTACTAATGTCAGTTCGCCCACACCGCTCCTTGCCAGCACTTCAACAACGTAACTACCCACTCCTCCTACGCCAAAGACAGCAACGTGTGAGTGCTTCAGCGTTTCTATGGCAGAGCTTCCAAACAGCATTTCCGTACGGGTAAATTCATTTTCCATCACGTGTTTTTTTTGCAATCAGTGCGCAAAGTTAATGAAAATATCGCACTTTTTGGCTAACTTTGCATCAATAGCACTGTGTATAGTTGCTATGATATGAGTTGAAACTCTTTTCCTTTTCTACTTGAATTATGAGGATGAGCCATACAAGTAACAAGTTTGTCTTTGCAATGTTGGGTGTTGCCATGCTCCTATTGGTAATGTTCAACCTTTTGTTGGGGTCAGTTTACATTCCAGCAGCAGACGTGTTTTCCATCTTGTGTGGACAGGATGTGAGTAATGACAGTTGGACTTACATCATTTTAGAATCTCGTTTACCACAAACAGTTGCAGCTTTGTTTTGTGGTGCAGCACTCGCTGTGAGTGGTTTGCTGCTACAAACTGCTTTCCAAAATCCTTTAGCTGGACCTTCAATCTTTGGTATCAACAGTGGAGCGGGATTAGGAGTAGCACTGGTGATGTTAGCCATGGGGGGAAGCATGTCTACGGCTTTGTTCAGTGTGGGCGGTGCTATGGCAATTTTGCTGGCTGCCTTTGTGGGTGCTATGGTGGTTACAAGCATTATTTTAGTCTTTTCACAATGGGTTAAAAACAATGTCATGTTGCTCATCATTGGCATCATGATAGGTTATTTATCCTCGTCTGTCATTGCTTTGCTCAACTTTTTTGCCACACAAGAGGGTGTTAAATCGTATATGATATGGGGCATGGGCAATTTCAGCAATGTCTCTTTACCTCAACTACCTATTTTTACCATCGCCATCATTGTAGGCTTGATAGGCGCCATGCTACTGATGAAACCGCTGAACGCCTTGTTGTTGGGCGAACGGTATGCACAAAACTTGGGCGTCAATGTGCGTGCTGTGCGCAGTTGGCTATTGGTGGTAACGGGGGTATTGACGGCAGTTACTACGGCTTATTGCGGTCCTGTGGCATTTATTGGACTTGCTGTGCCACACATGGTTCGCTTACTGGTTGGCACAGAGAACCACCGCACCCTGCTTCCCCTCACCATGCTCATGGGGGCAGTGATTGCTTTGTTGTGCCAATGTATATGCACCTTGCCGGGTTCGCAGGGCGTCTTGCCCCTCAACGCCGTTACGCCATTGATAGGGGCACCTGTTGTTATCTACATTGTTTGGAAGCATTGAGTGCGCAAGAGGGAAAAAGAAAGTGATTTGAGAACTTGGTGCAACAGTGAGATGCCATGGGGTTCAAAACCTAAAAAAATAATATCAAAATACTTGACAAACACCCTCGTATAATTTGAATATTTGAAAAAGTTTTCCCTTCGGTCGAAAATATGCGAGTTTTGAGCGAGTTTTGTAAGTATTTGTTAATCATTGTATTGCGCAAATAAGCGTGCAACAAGTCCCATTTTTACCTCCATTCATGCCTTAAAAACAAGCAAAAAACCGTGTTGAAACAATGCTTTAGCACTGCAATTGTGGCTCTATAGAGCTGTTATTTGCATGTAGTTGTCGCCTTAACTCAATGCTTCAATACAAAAACGATATACATTTCAACCCGAAAAGTGCCATAGTCCCCGTCTTTTCGCCTTATTCTTTTTCTATTTCGCAACTTTTCAAACCCCGTTTTTTCGTCATTTATATTTACAAAACACTAAGCGAATTTACCAAGGGCAACATTTAAGTTAAGCTACAAATGTACTTGTCAGTGAAGGATAGCTTTCTCTCTTTGTTTATTGTATGAGATGGCTGTCGCAACAGCATTTCACGAGATTTCACGACACGTCCGTACTATTCCATTGCAATGATGAAAAAAATATTTCCGTTTCATCAGAACAGCAGTCCTTTATCCTACATATTTCTAAATAGTGTCGGTAGCTTTGTTATATTCGCAGAACGCTTTACGTTCATTGTCTTGTTTACTTCATTTGCTCATTTACTTTCATTTTTTCCAACAGCCTTACTCTTCAATGAAAGTGTCTTTAATATTGTTGTCCGCTAAAACCCAAAAGTGCATAAGCACTCTGCCAATAGTAATTACATAAAAAAGCATGCCTCCCATTAGTTTGAGAAGCACGCTCTTTAATTATAGTTAGGCACCACTTGCTGAAGTGCCACGTACACTTACTGTATCATCACCTTCTTTGTTGTTCCATTGGAGAATTTGATGATGTTCAATCCCTTAACAGGTGCGTTGAGCTTCATACCTTGGAGGTTATAAATGCCAACAATTTTTACTTCGCCCTGCTCTGATGCAAAAGAATTGATGCTGGTTGGTAAAGAGACTCCCTTACGACTGATAGCTAAAATTGTAGGAATAGATCCTCCCCATGATTGATTATAAAAACCAACAGACTTTATCTTCTTACTCTTATCTGTTTCTATGGTATATTCATAGAGACGGAACTGATAACGATCATCAATATCATTTTCTTGGAAATCGTCATCAGAACCTCTCTTGATACGTCCAAGCTCTCTAACCGCAGCCTCACCGTCATCATAGCTTTCGAACCAGTCTGATGGATAACAATTTATCATTGTATATGTATCATCTTCATAATTGGCCATGGCACCAATATTTCCGCTACCATTCGCACATATCATTAAAATGTATACTTCTTCACAACTTACGGGCTTCGCGAATGTCAGTTCTTGCCAGCCCCATGAATTTTTCATCACATATGCATTATTTTGGGTGTAATCAGCGAGTTGATATTGAATACCCGATTTACTTACCACTTTACGACTTGCATCAGAGATAGCACCCTTTTCCTGTACATCTTTGGTGTACAGGCACCACCCTTGTGTGTCGAGTGTTTCAGAAGAGTGGTCTGTTGCATCCTTCTGTTCTACAATGATATCAGCATTCCAGTTACTAATCTCTACGGGTTCTACAACAGGAACTGCTTCCTGGAACTGCTCGTAAGCCTCAACCTCTGAGAGCAATGGATAATGGAGGGCATTCAAGTTACAGATAACAGCAAGATATTTAACATTCTTGAATTCAGGCAAGATACACTCCAACTTGATTGTACCATCAGAATTGATAGGTAACTTATCAAGATTATCAAATGTCTTTATTATTGGTAATCTCGTCAAATCATCACCCATAGCAATCTTGATTTCCTTGTTAGTTTGGCTATCATCACCATTATCATCTGTTCCCATGTTATCGTATGGAATAGTTACTACCACTTTCGATAGATTCCATCCCTTCTCATCTGGTGCAGTAAAGATAGCCCACACATCATCCTTATGCGTTGACACGTGTTCTACATCTTCACAAGCATTCTCTCTTAGATCACCGTCGGTAAGAGTAGATAACTCCTGCTCTTTATAAGGAGCTTCAAATGAATAATCAGCATCGTATAAACGTAAAGTAGCCTTACCACCCTTTAATATGTTGGGGCGTGTCTTATCATCAATAGTAAGTTTTACAATTCCTTCCGTATAAGCGCCACCATTATCAATCTTGATCTTCAGAGAGGTCTTGCCAATAATCTTCTTAGCTGTAACAGGAATTGTAAATGTTCCTTCATCAACGTTCTCCGTAATCTCTCCTACTGTAACATTATTGTTATCAGGTTCTGCACTACAAGTGAAAGGATTCTCACGAGTATCTCCATTGAGATTATACTTTACCACAATATCCTGTGTTGTGCCAGCATTGATAGTCAACTCTTTATCAACTGTCATCTTCATGTTGTTGTCTGACACACCAAATACTTCAAATTCCCAAATACGTAGCGTACCATTTACATGAGGAATTAGTTTGATGTAGCGTGCTCTGATAGGAGCAATATAATCTTCCTTTATCGTCACTCCTTCTTTTCCGCTTTCATCGACAACAGTTGTCCAGGTATTCATATCATCGCTTACCTGTATCTGATATCTGTCAATCTGGTCAACGCCACTCTCTGGACCGGCATTTCCATCGTATATTTTGAAGCCATAAACACGGAAGACTCCCTGCAGATCAAAGATAGCCCAATTGTCAGGACTGACATTGCACCACTTGTCACTTACACTGCCAGGATTGGTCACACCGTCTATAATCTTAGCTGGTACCTCTTGTCCATTGGTTGATCCACTAAAGCTAACCACTCGCTTGTTCACAATCACATTGGTCACCAAATTAAGGTCTTCCTCGGTTGCAAATACGTCAAGAGCATCAATGGCTATCTCGGATGTACCAACCGCATTAGTAGCTTTGACCGTCACCTTCTTTTTTCCTTCGCTCTTGGCTACTACAACGATAGATGATTCGCTAAGCGATGAGCCTTCGGCCAATTCAAGACCCTCTGGTAATATCCACTCAAAAGAAGTTGGATTGCCTGTTCCCTTTGCGGTAAGAGTTACTTTGTCGCCCACCTTGACATAGCTCTTCGAGAGAGCAAGTGTCACAACAGGAGCCTTTGGCTCGGGATAATCTACCTGTATTTTCTCTGCTGGTTGTTGCACCATATCTTTCATCACTGGTACCAGTTCTACATCGACGTGTCTGTCAAGTCCAGAACGCTTCACCTCAGGAATATAGAAGCCCTCACCACGCGTCTGACCTACCAAGTTGCGAGTGCCGTCTTGGTTAACAGTATAGATGTCGAAGTGGTCAAAATCGTCATTGTAAGTATAATCCCAAGTCAGGCGCAAGTCGCCACCCTCGTCATTCAACACACTGGCTGTCTTGAAATTGGAAACCTGAATCTTCTCAGGAGCATACCCAGCAGGCAATACTGCCAATGCACCGAGATTCATGTTAAAGTCTGCATTGTCGGCATCAGCCTTCAAGTTGAGTGCAATCATATAGACAGTTTTGCCGTTGAGTGAAGACAAGTCAAAATCAGCAATAGTCCATCCATTCTTCTCTGTCAGTTTTGGAGTAGACAGCGTCTCATTAGGTGTAGTAGAACTTTCCGTGGATAGTTTTGCTTCGATTGTTGCGTTAGATGGATTCTTGTAAACAATACGAAGAACACCACCAGTCTCCACTTTTATTTGCGTTTTGTACAATCGCATCAAGTGGTCGCCCGAAGTCAACGTACCAGCTATTTTGAAACTTGAACCTATGTTCCAAGCATCATCCCAGTCAATACTAACTTGTAAATCTCCCTTATTCTCTATCCACCAGCGCCAGGTTGGCAGAATACTTTGCAATCCACTGTGGTACCAGTCTTGCGTTCCTTGTTTCTCGCCTTCCACAAAACGGTGTTTGCCATCGCCCACACTCATAGAGCTGACGAAAGGCATCTTGTCAATGACTGAACGTTCAAGTATACATCCAGAAAAGCCAGGCCATCCATATTGGTCTGTATCAACAGAAGGGTCACCAGAATAGTTCACCCACACTTTCTCCTCAGACTCGAAAACTTTTTTAGTAGCGGCATAAGCTGTTGGTCCTTGATTCGTAGAATTTCCGCCTAAATAGTTTTTCACATGATCCTTCCATGCGCGTTCCTCTGGACAGAATAAATCTACCGATCCAACATGTCCCGTAGTAGGGAAAGCCCTTCTCAATGTTGCACCATAACCTGTGAGTCCACTGTTCACACATTGTATGCCAGCATAGATTTTACTGAAAGTCTCTGCCTCTGATAAACCTAAGGTAGCTGCTTTATTAAGATAATCACCCACTGACCCATACTCCAAGAACTGTGATGTGTTTTTATGAGTCTTCAGGATCGTTGAATTGGGATAACCACTGGCATTATACCACTGTATCTCCATATCCGTATCACCAGCAGCATCAGCAATCTCATTAAACTCTTTAATCAAGCCTTCCCATTCACTAATGGAACCTCCGCCAGTCTCTTCATTGATAAACCAGCCCTCGAAACCAAAGTATTTAGCTATCTCATACAACTTGCGAGCAAATACATATTTGCCACCTTCTTGTTCCAGCACTTGGCGAACCCATTCCTGTTTTCCACCATAATAAGCAGGAGGGAAGAATATCTGTCCTAACACCTTTACGCCACTCTGGTGTGCTGCATCTATCGAGCCAGCAGGCGGTGGAATGATAATACCCTCAGAAGCCGAGCCTGCCCAATATACAAGTTTATCCATATACTGCCAGTAGGTAGGCTGATAGCCCAAGAAGTTATTGGCTCCCTGTGAGGGGCTACTACTACATGTTGGAAACAAAATTGTGGCATTGCACACCTGTCCCTCATAGTATTGGTTTTTGTTGGCTTTCATCAAGATAGGTTCCTTAAATCTTTTGGCCAAAGGTACCTTGGAACGGTTGAACTTAGCGTTAGGGTCTGTGTCGGGCGACCAGTTCCTAACATAATCTGGATGCCAGCATCCACCGTATGGCTGCTGCGCCTTTGCTATTCCTGAATAAAGCATCATGAACAGCGTTACAAACAAAAGTCTGTGTAGTTTCATAAGCATTGTTTTTGTTAGTAAATAATAATAATTGTTCTATATGATATTTTCATTGTAGGGTTTTGCATAAGTTACGTACATCCCATTGAATTTATGAGTAGGTGTCCAAAAACAAGTGCATATAAAGCACTTCCCTCTGAACACCTTCTGATAAATATACCACCTCACGAAAAGTTATACTTCATTTCAAAAGTTGTTTGTTACCAAAAGCGGCTTGTCTATTTCACTACTGCCATGCGGAAGTTATTCGGCTTGATACGCTTACCGCTGTTGTCATTAGTATCCTCTACATCCCACCACAATCGTTTCCCTTGCGAATTGATCTTCAACAAGTCTGGATTTGAAGTAAAAGCTTTGTTAGAGTTCTCACTATTGGGATAGAAAATACGTTTAATATTCTTTCCATCGGGAACGTCACCACCTGACATGTTCGTCAGTTGATTAGCCAACACAGGATAGTCAGTACGCCTAAACTCAGCCCAACCTTCATTGCCATTAGGGAACACAGCCAACCATTTCTGTGTGATAATAGCTTCAAGAATGCGTTCCTTGTCGCCACTGCTAAAGACTCCGTCTTTCCAAACCTTCAGTCCGCTGATATACGACTGCGCTTCGGCCTTGTCAATCTGGTAATAATCCATGGATGCCTGTACACCCGCCTTGAAATAATTTTCTGCATTCTGTGTTAGGTCGGCACCAATCCATCCCCGCAGAGCAGCTTCTGCCTTTAGGAACAAAGACTCGGAATAGCCCAGCCATACGGTTGGACGAGCGTCGTTGAACCAGTACTTGGGATCGAGTTTCTTTGATAACGGTTTGGGTTGACATCGTACCAAGCTATAGCTTAATGTGGACATTGAAATGTCTGGTGCCTGGGCACCTCGCTTGCATCCCTTGAAATCCTCACGAACACTTTCTTTCCCCTCGGATATCATGCTTTGTGTCATATTTCCCCTGTACCAGCTTACCAGGCAACGTGGATCAATAGTTTTCTCTACAAATTCTTTTCTCGACTTGCGTATCTTGTACGTTCCTCCACCTGTACTCAGGTTGCGGTAATACTGTTCCAAATCCCACGACATCACACTCTCGCCATTATAACGAATACTGCACATGGTGAGTCCATTCTCGGATCCACCTTCATCCATTCCTCCCATTTCGATAGGCGCATACTTGGGAACAGTTTGCATGTTGTCAGCGTTGTCTTTCAACAAACCATACTTGTTGCTCAGGGCGGCTTCGCCTTCTTTCTTTGCACGGTCAGGATCAATATTCGAAATGCGTAAAGCCATGCGTAGTCGCAACGTGTTGGCAAAGCGTAGCCACTTGTTCACATCGCCAAAATAGCAAATATCGTCTTTATCCACCTTGTACTGTGAATTATCATCGGGCTTGATACTGTCAACCGCTTGTTCCAGCATTCTAAACATCGCATCGTACACCTCTGCCTGTGTGTTATACGGGACATTATTGGTCTCAGGAATACGAGCCTGCACATATGTCTTGAACGGCATGTCCCCATAAGTATCGGTATTAGCCAACGCCAAAAAAGCATAGTAGATGCGCGTGATGTAGAACATATTTTTATAGCGGTCGGGAGTATCGTTGAATTTGAATGCTCTCAAAAGTGTGCGATATTCCGAACTGCGGTCATTGTAAAAATGAGCCCACCGTCTACCACTCCAACCATCAGCATAACCAAAGTCGGGCGATTTCTTCGCATGTTTGGGTTGGTTGTTAGCCACATAGCCTGCATAGATATCATGACTAAGATTGGTCGTTATCTGATAGTCGTTGTAATATCCTTCATACAAGAAGTTACGAAAAGTAGAGGCGGCTCCAGCCAAGTCGGTCTTACAAGTAGCTGAGTCGTCTTTACTAATTTTAAAGTTGAGGTTGAGGTCAGCATATTTACCTGTTGTCTCTTCTGTTACGGTGTCGGTTCCAGCTTCAGAAGTCTTGTCTTCTATCTCGTATGGGTTGTGTCCCATATCTTCCAAGTCATAACAAGAAGTGGTTACGCCCAACGTGAGTGCCAACAATAGCAAATGTATGTTAGAAAACTTATTGTTCATATAATTAAGTCCTTTCATTTTAGAATCCTAAATTTACAGAGAAGCCAAATGTACGCGTGTAAGGTACTGCCATGAAGTCCAATGCTTGTGAGAACATAGTGGTATCATAACCTCCATCGGGATTCCCCGGCGTATGCTTCATGAGGAAGCAGAGATTACGCGCTACGAATGACAACTTACACTGGGTTAGTGGTGTATGTTTGAGCAATGTCTTAGGAAGTTGGTAGCCAATAGCGAGTTCCTTGAGTTTAATGTACGATGCATCGTGTACAAATTCCTCGGCATATCCCTTTTGCGATTTAAATAAACCTACCGTAGAATAATAGCTTTGGGCACTCACGGGGATGTCATTCTCGCTACCGTCTTCTTTCACACCAGGAACCACCATATAATAGTCGCTCTTACCATTCAATTCCTTATACTCACCACGATATTCCGTACGTGCCGATGTTCCTACTGAAGTCGCCATACCCTCTGAGACAGATACGATGCTGCCACCAAATTTCATGTCAAACATTGCCGATAACAAGATGCCTTTAAAGTTGAATGAAGGTGTTACGGACATCAACAAATCGGGTTGAATGTTACCAATTGGATGCTGAAGTAAATACTCCTCCATGTTACCTTTACCAGTCTCGGGTTGCGGAAGACCATTTTTATCTACGACCACACGCCCTTGTCCATCTCGCTTTATCATATTGTTGGCATAGATATCACCCAAGCGTCCGCCCACTACCGCACCTACTTTCACGGGCATGTTTGGATCTCCAGCAAAATAAATTCGATTTACACCATCTGCCAAGCTTTCTACCGTTGACTTATTGTGAGCCAGATTTACATTTAAGTCAAACACGAAGTCGGATGTCTTGACAGGAGTGGCATATACCATTAGTTCCACTCCCTTATTCACAATCTTGCCTGCATTGACCCATTGCTGACTCCAAGGAGAAGAAGCATCAACAAGCATGGCTTGGTTCTTCGTGGAAGACCAATAATAAGTAAAGTCAAATCCTAAACGGTTTTGAAAGAATTTCATATCCAGACCTGCCTCTATTGAGCTTTTTATCTCTGGCTTCAGATTACTGTTCATCTTAATAGTCTGGGCAATTGGCTCACGTACACCATTGCGAAAAGCAAACTTGCGCACATTATATAAACTGTAAGGTAAAGGATCTTTTCCTACTTGTGCCGCTGAGAGACGCATCTTGGCAAAGGTAATCCATGTAGGCAATGGCTGCTTGATGCTCCGCATGAAGTCAGAGAAGACATAACTAAGGCTTGCCGAAGGATAGAAAAACGAGTTGTGCTTCACGGGCAAAGTAGACGACCAGTCATTGCGTGCTGTCAAATCCAAGGAGAGATATTCGTTGTAAGACAACTGCAAAGAACCAAAAGCAGAATACATGGCACGCTGATATCCATTATTATTCGCCGAATTAAGCCGTGCTCCTGTGTTAAATATCCAGTTGTCTTTCGAAAGCATGTTTTCCACGCCAGCATTTAGCACCTCATGTTGCAGATACATGATGTTTGAGCCGAGGTTGTAGCCTAGACGGAAAGTCTCTGTCAACTGCCGATCACCCAACAACATGAAAGAGATATTATGTTCAAAATGATTCTCCTCACCTCGCTGCATGTCGTCTGTCGTCACCTTCTCTGACCAATGTTGAATCTTGGACGAGATAGCTTGGTCGCCAAGACTCAAGTTAGAACTCTGCAGACGGGTTCGATAATAATCAAAAGCATATTTTGCACTGAACTTGAGCCAATCAGCCAGATTCAGATTAGCAGCATAGTAACCAAAAGCACGCCATCGCTCGTCAGAATTCTGATATTGATGACGCACATAATATGGGTTGGAGTACTGTTGATTGGGCCCAAACCAGTTTTGATGCAAACGAGTTTCAGTTGTATAATGTTGCAAGTCTGAAAGTCTGACATTTCCAGGAATGAGCAACAACTGCGCTACTTCACCACCAAGTCCTGTCATTGGGCGGTTCTCAGCTTTCATGCGCGACAAGGATATTTTTCCGTCCAACGATAAATACTTATTCACCACTGTTCCCGTATTGAGATCCACATTCAGCTTTTGTAGTGTTTCTTTCTGAAACAATCCATTGTTGCCATTAAAACCAATGGAGAGTCTATAATGTGACTTCTCCGTGGCATTGCCTAAAGCAACTGTGTGAAAATGCGAAAAACCTGTTCTGAAATAGTCTTTCAACTTATCACCATCGTATCTATAAGGAATAGGGGTTCCCAACCACGAGGGTTCGTTATGTCCATCCAAGACAGAACCGAAAGCCAACTCTCCAGCCAACATACGCTGCTCTTGCTCATTGGTCACGTACACAGGTTTCCCCTGACTGCCTTGTCCATAGCGTTTTTGCATATCAATGGTCTGTGAAACTTGGCTCCAAGTGAAACTGCCATTATACACGATGCCAAAGCCATCCTTGCGTGAACCTTTCTTAGTTGTGACGAGTATAACACCGTTTCCAGCTCGCGAGCCATACAAAGCTGCGGCATTAGGTCCTTTCAATACGGAGATAGACTCGATGTCTTCGGGGTTGATGTCAAGTGACGTTCCACCCCTATCATAACCTCCATAAGCGGAAGCCTCAGAAGTTTGATCGTCAGTAAAGGGTACACCATCCACTATCCACAGAGGTTGATTATTGTCTGTTAGCGAGGAGTTGCCACGAATGGTTATCTTGGTTGAGCCAGCCAATCCTGTACTTGAGGTGTTCATCTGTAGACCAGCCACCTTTCCCTCGAGAGCTCCCGTAACCGAAGGATCGCCTGTGGTATTGAGGACGTCGCTTTTAATATCCTGCACAGCATAACCCAGCATTTTCTTCTCGCGCTTGATACCTAAGGCTGTCACCACAACCTCATCAATGGCTTTAGCATCCACAGACATTACTGTATTTATCGAATGACTTGTTCCTGCGGTCAGTTCTTTAGTCTTATAACCCAAATAACTAAACTGCAGAACGGCATCGTTGTCATCGGTAACGATGGTATAATTGCCATCAAAGTCGGTTACTGCACGGTTGTTAGTACCTTTTTGAGTAATGGTCACACCAATTAGTGGTTCGTTGTTCTCATCCAGAACCCTACCAGATATTTTGTTTTTTTCTTTATTACTGCTTTTCTTGGGCTGCTGCGGACTCTGTTTCTTAAGATATACCACATTGTCTACAATGGTATATGCTACATTTTTTCCATTTAAGAGTTGATGCAGCACCGTTTCTATAGATGCGTCTTTCACATTCAATGCATTAACTGGCAATCTGGACAAGTTGTCATCATAAAAGAACTGATACTTCTTTTGTGCCTGGATTTTCTTAATGGCAGTGCCTAAAGTGGTGTTAGGCATCTTGATGGTGACTTGTGCAAAGCTGCCGTAAAAAGGAAGTGCAGAGAGAAGCAGACCTACTGCCATCCCTGACCATATCCTACCTCTAAAGGGCTTCTTATTTTTCATCATTTGTTTGGTTGTTGTTTTTAGTTGATTTGTGATTTCATCACATAGGTTATAATTATATAACAAAGTTGACCATAAAAACACTTACAAATAATTTATTAAAATATTGTTTTTGTTGATTCAATACAAACCTAAATTTGATACCGTCATTTTTATTGACAATGGACATTATATAATTGGCATATTTGTTACAAAATCGATTAATGACTGAAAATATCGCAAAAATAGGAACTCTCGAAAATGCCAACTCTTAGTTACTTACAAAAAACATATTTCTATAACAATAGGAAATTCTATAATTTTCCGTTATTGTAGAGATTATTTAAGGATACAAAAAGAATACTATAATGCTGCAAGATAGACTTTTTTGCAGCCTAAAATAGTCTATTTTGTTGTCCAAAACAGACTGTTTTGCTCGCCAAGCTCAATGAGATGCTACCACTAACCCAGGCATTTAGAATAAAAAACGCATGTACAAGTATTGTACACACGCTTATTGTGGCTTGAATGGGTCTGTAATTCGAGCTAAATTACATAAAAGTGTAGTGTTAAATTCTTACCGTTTATTGACAAAAATAGTAAAAAGACTAATTCACTGTATTTACAGAATAAGAACCGTCACTTGTCTTTTTGAAAGTAATAGGCAAAGTATTTTGCAACAAATGTAGCACCGAGTCAATATCTTGTTTATGCTTGATTTTGCCAGAATATGTGCTTCGCAAATCTACATTTGCACCAATCTCCATACGTACTCCATAGATTTTCTCAAGCTTGTTGACAATCTCTGTGATTGTAGCATTAGAAAAAGGTATAAGATTGGTGTGCCATACAGCGTCAACACCATCATCTATATTTGAAACGGTCATGTGCCCAGTCTGATAGTCAAGTTGAGCTTTCTGGCCAGGAATCAGCACCATCTGTCCTGCAGAAAGATTGCTCTTCACCTCTACCGAACCTTCCAGAAGACTTACTTCAGAACGCATATTCGTGGCATCGTTCTTAAAATCAAACACTGTACCCAAGACTTTCACAGCCATAGCATCGTTTTCAACAATAAAAGGTCTGGTACTATCTTTCGAAACCTCAAAATAACCTTCACCCGTCAGCAACACTTTACGCACATCTCCTTCAAAATGCTCTGGGTATCTGAGTGAGGAATGATGATTCAACCATACTTTACTCCCGTCTGGCAGCAACACCTGCTTGGTGGTAGAGCCATTGGTTTGAGCCATTATGTATGCTTCTTCATCCCCTGACCATTGTGCATGGCTATACCACAGCAATGCCGTTCCTGCCAATATGGCAAGTACTATCGCTGCTGCATATCGACGCCATTTCTCCCAAAAAGGATGATATTCTTGATGTGACATGGTAGCATCTGCATTGTTATGCACTCGTTTCAAGGCTTCCTCTACTTTCCACTGAGGCATAGAACGACTTTGCAAATGTTGATAGATTTGCTCCATCTGCAACAGATATTGCGCATGACGCTTGTCTTCAGCCATCCACTCATTAATCTGCTTTAGTTCATCCTCAGAACATTGTCTGGTAATAAAATGGATGATAATATTTTCATTCAGTTCACTCATTAGCAAAATTGTCTTTTACTTTATAACAATCTCACAATAAAATATACTTAATCAGAATAAAAATTACTGATATTTGATAACTTTTGACGCAAGTATTTTAATGCACGATACATATGAGCTTCCACTGTACGAACTGAAGTGCCCGTTAATTCAGCAATATCATTGTTGTGAAGTCCCTGTAAATAACTCATCCGAAAGACCTCGCGGCATCGAATAGGCAACTCATCAATGGCATCATTCAGCATACAGCCTAATTCATTGTTTTCAAGCGTAAGAACAGGATTCTTCAAATTACTTTGAAGAGTCTCTAACAGTTTACTGCTGATATCATCCAACTGTTGAATGTAACCCGAAGAAATCTTTCTACGTTTAAGCAAATTAATTGAACGGGTATAGACAGCACGATAAAGGAATGAAGAGATTTGGTCGCCAAATTCAATGTCGTCACGCCGTTGCCAAAGGTCAGTGAACACATCCTCTACAACATCTTGTGCATCATCCTCACTACCAACCAACCCTTTTGCGTAAAAGAACAGCTTGGCATACATTTGTCTGAATAAAGCATCATAAACTATGCTGATGTTTCGTTGCATTCTACAATCCCACAAATACTTGTTAATTGGTACAAAAATACTCAAAAAACCTGAGTTCGGAATAAGAATGTGATGAAAAAGTTAGTAATCTCGCTATATTTTTGTACCATTATATCTGATTATCAAATAGTTGTAAATTTTAATAGCGATGATTATCAAAGATAAAATTACAGAGAATTCTTGTATTGCAGATGACTTTTGCAAGGATTTCGATGTTAAAATACCTGAGTTCAGAATAAAAATGTCCTGTTCTCGAGTTCCCCAAAAGGGTATAGCTCTTTCGTGTTTTACCAGCGACAGCAGGCAGTGACCGTCACCCGTTCTTAAATTTGTATGCAGTACTTTGTTTGATTTAATAAAATTTTTACGAAAACTATTGCAACTTATCGTAACTTTTCATATATTTGCAACAGAAAGCCAATGGGAATTCTTAAAATCTTTTTATAATATCAATGAACTAATACGAAAAATATGAAAAAGTTATTGTTTCTCATGGTTTGCTTCATGAGCTGCACCACTGCGATGGCCCAGACAGCCATCCATGGTAGAGTGCTCGATGAAGGGACAAACGAACCGCTCATAGGAGCAACGGTGGTTGAGCAAAACACCTCGAACGGTACCGTTACCGATGTGGATGGCGCATTTAGGCTCACCGTGGCAAAGCTGCCCGTGAGCATCAAGGTGTCGTATATCGGCTATTCCGAAAAGGTCGTCACGGTGACCTCGCCCCAACCGCTGACCATCCGGATGCAGGACATCAGCAACGAGCTTTCCGAGACCGTCGTCATCGGCTACAGCGGCTCCATCATCCGCTCAAAGATGACGAACTCCATCGCCAAGGTGAAGAACGAGAGTCTCACCACGGGCATGTTCTCCAACCCCTCGCAGGCACTCTCGGGTGCCGTTGCCGGCCTGAAGGTGGTGCAAGGGTCGGGCAACCCCAACGCCTCGCCCACCATCGTACTGCGCGGCGGCACCGACTACGACGGCAGCGGGGCCCCGCTGGTCGTGGTCGACGGCATGATCCGCAGCTCGATGGCCGACGTCAACCCCAACGACATACAGTCCATGGAGGTGATGAAAGACGCTGGCGCGACAGCCATCTACGGCTCCAGGGCCAACAATGGCGTCATCCTCATCACCACCAAGAAAGGCAAGGACGGCGAGGGTAAGGTAGGCTTCAGCTCAAAGCTGTCGTGGAACCACTTCAACAACCCATACAAGTTCCTCGACGCTGGCGACTACCTGTACTACCAGCGGCGCTCCTACCTCTACGCCAAGCAAAAGGGAACGGTCACGCTGAGTTCGCTCAGTGGCAACCAGCCCTACGGGACAGGCAACAAATACGAGGCCGACGGCAACAAAAGCTCGGCAGGCATCTGGGGCGTCTACGAGTACGGCGCACTTGCGCCCGACGTGCAGAAGGAGCTCATCGGCAAGGGATGGAGAACCATGACGGACCCCGTGACAAAGAAGACCCTGATCTACGTGAACAACCGCATGGAGGACTTCAACATCAACACCCCCAGCTTCTCGCAGGACTACAACATCAATTTTAGCGGGGGCAACGACCGTGGACACTACTACACCAGCCTGGGATACAACAACAGCGAGGGCAACGCCATCAACAACTACAACCGCAGGCTCTCGCTCTTGCTGAACACCGACTACAAGATAAAGAAGTGGCTGACAAGCTATTCAAGCTTCAATTTCTCCACGGCCAAGTACCTGGGCATATCCCCGTTTGCTGGCGAGGCGAACTACTTCTCCCGGAACTTCTCCTATCCTCCGACATTCCGCGCGTACAACAACAAGGGCGAGTTGCTGCTGGGCAAGAACTCGGGCGACGGCAACCAAAAGTTCCTGGAGAACGCCATCGACCAAGACTACTCAAGGCAGAAGTTCACATTCTCGCAGGACTTCAGGTTCAGCATCGTGGACGGGCTCACCCTCGACCTTAAGGGCGACTGGTACTACCAGTACTATACAGGGCAAAGCTTCTACCACACCTACCTGAGCTCACCGGGACGCTACTCCACGGGACACAAATCGTTCGCTGAATCGGAGAAACACCTCACACAGACCTACAACGTGCTGCTCAACTACAACAAGACACTTGGCAAGCACACCATCAGTGGGCTCCTGGGATGGGAGTACTTCCACCAAAAACACTTCGACCTGCAGGCAAGCGGCAACAACCCGGCCAACAACTATTTCCGCGACCTGGAATACACCGTGACCGACGAGGGCAAGCGCATGGTTGACACAGGGCACTCCAAGTTCATCACACAGTCGTACTTCGCACGCGTCAACTACGACTACGATGCCAAGTACCTGGCAGGAATCACGGTGAGGCGTGACGGCATCTCCAAGCTGAGCAAGGACAACAGGTGGGGAACATTCCCAGGACTCTCCCTGGGCTGGGTGTTCTCGCACGAGAAATTCATGGAAAAGACCGCCGGATGGCTGAGCTTCGGAAAGGTCCGCGCCAGCTGGGGAAAGAACGGCAACGTAAACTCCTCGTGGGTGGGCGACTATACCGTGCAGGGAGCCTATGCCATGGACACCTACCACGGCACGACAAGCTACTACCTGAACAACATCCCCACGGCCTACTTGACGTGGGAAACGTCGAGGACGCTGGAGCTGGGACTAGACCTAGGATTCCTCAACAACAAGATACAGGCAAACATCACCTGGTACGACCGCGTGACCTCCGACAAATATGCCAACATCGTAATCCCCGCATCGTCGGGCTTCACGAGCATCACGTCCAACAACGGAAAACTTCGCAACCGGGGTGTCGAGCTCGAGACCAACTGCCACATCCTCAACACCGCTGACTGGAAGGTGGACTGGGCGTTCAACATCGCGCGAAACACCAACAAGATACTGCAGTTGCCCGACAACGGACGTGACAAGAACCGGCAGGGCGGGTACGAGGTGTACACCGGCAACGGAGACAAGAAGATGTGGGTTGGCGGCTATGCCGAGAACGAGACGCCAGGCGACCTGTGGGTGTTCCAGGCAGAAGGCATCTACAAGACCTACGACGAGATACCTGGCAACCTGATAGACAAGTCGACATCGAACAACGGAGGCAACAACAAATACCTCTACGGCCCAGCCGCATACCAGTCGACAGGCAAGGCGGCCGGAGGTCTTGCCATCATGCCTGGCGACATCAAGTGGAAAGACGTCAACGGTGACGGAGTTATAGACAACTACGACCTGGTGAAGGTAGGGAACATGACACCCAAGTGGACAGGCGGCACCACCCTCACGGCCTCGTGGAAAGGACTGGCCCTGACTGCCCGCCTCGACTTCGCACTGGGATTCAAGACTTACGACTACCGCACGCCATGGATCATGGGCAACATGCAGGGTACATACAACACCCTGACCAACGTGAAGGACACATGGTCCGAAGACAACCCCAATGCAAAATACCCCATCTACATCTGGGCCGACCAGCTGAACGCACGCAACTACGACCGCTACAACTCCATGTTCGTGTACAACGGCGACTACCTGTCGTTCCGCGAGCTGACCCTCTCGTACTCACTGCCCAGGCAGTGGCTGAGCAAGGTGTCCATAGAGAGCCTCACCGTATCGGTGACAGGACAAAACCTGGGCTACCTATGCGCGGCACCCTATGTGTTCTCCCCCGAAGTGGCCTCTAACTGGGGAGGCTATCCACTGCCAAGGATGCTGGTGCTCGGACTGAACCTCACCTTTTAACTCCCGTGATGACAAAGCAAGAAAAAACAACTCTAAAAATACAAAGCGATGAAATACCTACATAAAATATCAGGACTTCTCCTCATGGGGCTCCTGACCATGTTTACCAGCTGCGAGTCACTGGACCAAGCCCCAGAAGACTTCTTTGCCAGCGGCAACTTCTGGAAGGACCAGCCACAGGTTTCCGGATACATGACAGGGCTGCACAGATACTTGCGCAGCAGCTATGGCATTCATTTCACCATGGGCGAGCTGCGCGGTGGCCTGCTGGGCGATGGCGACGACGGATCGGGCGTGTCGGTGTTTGGGGAGTCGATGTACAACCAAACCATCATCAAGCAAGACCTAAGAGCCGACAACGCACTCTTCAACAACTGGGATGGACTCTACGGCGAAATCGTGCGCGTCAACCTGGCACTGCAGCAGATTCCCGAATGCACATTCCTGACCGATGCCCAAAAAAACCTTTACCTGGCACAGGCCTATGGCATGCGGGCTTACTACTATTTCTTCCTCTACCGTACATGGGGAGGCGTGCCACTGATCACAGACGTAGCCATCACCAAAGGAAAAATATCGGCGGCCGCCTTGTCCAGACCTCGTGCCAACGCGGCTGAGGTGATGAAACTTATCAAAGACGACATCAATGCCTCTGAAGAGAAATTCAAAGTCTTGGGAAACGACGCCTTCACCAGCCCGTACGAATGGAGCGCATATGCCACCTGCATGCTGAAAGCCAACATCTATGCGTGGGCGGCAAAAGTATCGACAGGCAATTGCAAGGCTACCGGCAACGCCGACCTGCAAACGGCAAAGGTTGCGCTTGGCAAGGTAATCGACAGCGGGAAGTTCAAGTTGATGCCGGAGTTCTACCAGGCATTCAGAACAGACTTCAAGCAGAAGAACAAGGAGAACATCCTTGCCGTGTTGTTCAACACAACGGACAAAGCGTATATGCCAAATGCCAGTTACCTGTGCGCACAAGCCAACTTCTTCACGGCTGCATTCGACAGCGAGGGCAACGCGCTGACACTGTCAAACAACGACCCATTTGGCACAAGCACCCTAATCAACGGCATCGTACGCTATCAATACAAGGAAAGCTTTTGGCGGTCCTTTGACAAGGGCGACAGCAGGCGCGACGCTACATTTTTTGCTGTGATGGGCTCCAAAAAAGACCCCATGACGGGTGCTAACTTCGGAAGCCTTCTCAAGAAGTTCGCCGGCCATTATGACGTGGCAGAAGGAACTCATTACTTTGATTGCGACGGTCCTATCTTCCGGTATGCCGAGGCACTACTGCTGATGGCAGAGATAGAGAACGACCTTGGCAACGACCCCAGCCCCTACATCAACCAGATACGCGAACGGGCCTATGGCAGCGACTATCCTACATACACCCGTCAAGACAAGTACAAAAACACGAAGGCCATCCTTGCCGAGGCTGACAAGGAATTTGTGTTCGAGGGAAAGCGATGGTTCAACCTGCTGCGCATGCACGACGCAAGTGGAAGGGCATTGGTGTTCGACGGCACGGTGAACTATCCGTTCATACCTGGGAAAGACGAAGGGGCATTGCTTCGCGAGGTGGAGAGCTACAAGGTTTTGTGGCCTGTTTCCGTAAGGACAATGACAAACGACCCTGCTGTCTTGCAGACGGAAGGGTATAAGTGATTGGCGGCATTCATGCCAAATTGTCATATTGATTTCAGCTAGGCACGGGTGTTTGCACGCTTCCCGTGCCCTTTTCAACACGCAACGTCCATTTTCATCATGAGGACGAACACAATCATAAAGAACCTCGGCATCATGACGAGGTGGCAATCGTTCAGGTGGATTAAAAAAATATTTTGTATATTTACAGACGATTCACTCCATTTGTTGCCCTGGCTAAGTCTGGACAGCATGTTTGGCAAGAAAAAAAAGAATGCGCGTAAAATAAAAGCAATGACTATAACAAAACCTGTTCATCAATTACTATTTTTTATATTCATGGCATGTATATATCATCATGATGCCAGTGCAAAGGGCATTGGGCATCTTCAAATGGAACGAATCAAAGGGTTTCCAGTAAGCGAGAAAGGGATAGAGAAAGGGGTTTCGGCATGCTTTGCGGGAATTGTTGACGGCTATCTCATCATGGCAGGTGGGTGTAATTTTCCTGATGTTCCTGCCGCTGATGGCGGCAAGAAGAAATTTTATCAAGGGATTTACGCTGCCAAAATAAGCACAACTGCGGACACACTTGACTGGCAATTGATAGGTAAGCTACCCGAACCTTGCGCTTATGGCGTATCAGTTAGCCTGCCCAATGGTTTGCTTTGCATGGGTGGATGTAATGCTGAAGGCTCATTTAATCAGGTATTCAAGATAGCCATTGAACAGGAGAAGGCTATCGTGAAAGCCTACCCTGCCCTTCCGTGGAAACTGGATAACTTTGCTGGAAGCCTCGGTTGTTCTACTGTGATGGTGTACGACGGCTTGCACATTGCACAACTTCAGCTTGAAGATTTGCAAAAAGGCTGGCAAATACTTTCGCCTATCACAAGCGAGGTGTTAGGTCAACCTGTCTGTGGCTACACAGACGGCACATTTTATGCGTGGGGAGGATGCACCTCCAAGACAGACAAGCAAGATGCCCAGTTACAAATGCAGGGATACCAGTTTACCAAAAGCGGAGCAAAACCAGTAGAAGGACCACGAACATGCCAGCAGGAAGAGATATATCTTGGAGGAGCAGCTGCCGTGAATTGTGGTGATGCAGGCATTGTTGTTTTGGGCGGTGTGAACAAAGACGTTTTCGAGGCTGCCGTGAACCATCCCATGCCTGGGTATATGAAACATCCCATAGCATGGTATCGATTCAATCCCTACATTAACTTGTACAAGAATGGCAAGTGGACTCTTTTGGGAAACCATGAAGCTGCAGCGAGGGCTGGAGCATCTTTGGTGTTCGATGGCACTCATATATATATAATAGGTGGAGAACTGAAACCAGGAATCAGAACTGCGGAGATATACCGCTTCCGTTTACCCTTATAGCCGCTATATTTGAACTAAAACCTAAAAGAAGAGAAAAGAAATGAACCTGAAAGAAAAAAAATATTATCCGTGGCTCGTAGTTGCATTGCTATGGGTGGTAGCATTGCTCAACTACATGGATAGGCAGATGCTCTCTACCATGCAAGAGTCGATGAAAGTAGATATTGTAGAATTGAACAAGGCAGAAGCATTCGGTGCACTGATGGCAGTATTTCTGTGGATTTACGGATTGGTAAGTCCGTTTGCAGGCATGATAGCCGACCGTGTGAGCCGTAAGTGGTTAGTGGTAGGCAGTCTGTTTGTTTGGTCGGGCGTGACCTATCTTATGGGATATGCCGAAAATTTCACACAACTATATTGGTTGCGCGCCTTTATGGGCATTAGTGAAGCGCTGTACATCCCTTCCGCACTGTCACTGATAGCCGACTGGCATGAGGGAAAATCACGCTCTTTGGCAATTGGCATACACATGACGGGCTTGTACACGGGACAAGCCATTGGCGGATTTGGTGCTACCATTGCAGCCATGTTTACGTGGCATTCGGCATTCCATTGGTTTGGTATCATTGGAGTTGTGTACTCTATCGTGCTGCTCATTTTCCTTTACGAAAACCCCTCACACGCACAGTCGACCTCTTCCACGACACATAATAAAGCCAGTATCAATCCTTTCAAGGGGTTAAGTATTGTGCTGTCCAATTGGGCTTTCTGGATTATCTTGTTCTATTTTGCGGTTCCGAGCTTACCAGGATGGGCAACAAAGAACTGGCTACCAACGCTCTTTGCTACCAATTTAGGCATTGACATGTCGAGTGCAGGACCCTTGAGTACTATTACCATTGCTGTTTCTTCATTTGTGGGTGTCATCGTGGGAGGTATCATGTCCGACCGATGGGTACAGAGAAACATCCGAGGACGTATCTACACCAGTGCCATCGGACTGGGCATGACGATACCAGCTTTGATATTGCTTGGGTTCGGGCACCATATTGTAGCCATTGTTGGCGCAGGTCTGTGCTTTGGCGTGGGCTACGGTATCTTCGATGCCAACAACATGCCCATTCTTTGTCAGTTTATTTCGACCAAACATCGTGGCACTGCCTATGGTATCATGAACATGGTAGGCGTGTTTGCTGGCGCCTTGGTGACGCAAGTGTTAGGCAAATGGAGCGATGGTGGCAACTTAGGATTAGGGTTTGCCATTTTAGGAGGTATCGTGGTGATAGCACTGATATTGCAACTGGCGTGTCTAAAACCAACGACAGATAACGCATCATAGTTGTTGGCTAAACTTGAAAGCAATATCGGGGAGCGCCCTTCGGGGCTTATCTCCTCAAAATTCAAAACAAAAATCATCAACATATAAAAAATGGAAAAGATTATAGGATTAATTGACGCACCATTCACACCGTTTCATGAGAATGGCGACTTGAACTTAGAACCTATTGAAAAGTATGCAGCCATGCTGCAAAAAAATGGATTGCAAGGCGTATTTATCAACGGATCGTCTGGAGAAGGCTATATGCTCACCACCGAAGAACGCATGCAATTAGCTGAACGCTGGCTCAAAGTAGCTCCACAAGGCTTCAAAGTCATCGTGCATGTTGGCAGTTGTTGTCTGCGCGAGAGTCAGAAATTGGCAGCACATGCTCAAGAAATAGGGGCATGGGGGATTGGTTCCATGGCACCTCCATTTCCCAAAATAGGCAGAATAGAGGAATTGGTGAAATACTGCGAAGCCATTGCAAACAGTGCTCCTGCCCTTCCTTTTTATTATTATCACATACCAGCCTTTAATGGTGCTTTCCTTCCCATGCTGGAATTGCTGAAAGCTGTGGACGGAAGAATATCCAATTTTGCTGGTATCAAGTACACATTCGAGAGTTTATACGAATACAATCAATGCCGACTGTACAAAAATGGCAAATACGATATGCTGCATGGACAAGACGAAACGATACTGCCCAGCTTAGCACAAGGCGGTGCACAGGGTGGCATTGGTGGAACTACCAACTACAATGGGCGCGAACTGGTGGGCATTATTGAGGCATGGAAGAATGGGGATATTGAGACAGCTCGCGAAAAACAAAACTTTTCACAAGAAGTCATCAACGTGATTTGTCGATACCGTGGCAACATTGTAGGAGGCAAACGTATCATGAAACTTTTAGGTTTTGATTTGGGACCTAATCGTGTTCCATTCCAGAATATGACCAACGAAGAAGAGCAACAAATGAGAAAAGAACTGGAAGCTATCAACTTCTTCGATCGTTGCAACCAGTTTTAATATTGAAAGAAAATATTCACTGAAATGGAAATCCAAAACTATATATCCCAATGGGAAGAACGCTATCACAGCGATTTAACGAATAATATCCTACCCTTTTGGCTGACAAATGGTCTTGACAAAGAACATGGAGGCGTGTACACCTGTTTGGACAGAGACGGAAAACTAATGGATACCACCAAATCGGTATGGTTTCAAGGTCGGTTTGGCTTTATAACAGCCTATGCTTATAACCATATTGAGAAGAATCCTGCATGGCTCGAAGCATCAAAGAGCTGCATTGACTTCATCATTCACCATTGCAACAACGAGGATGGGCGGATGTATTTTGAGGTGACAGCTGACGGTACACCCCTACGTCTGCGTCGCTATTTGTTCTCAGAGTGCTTTGCCGCCATTGCAATGTCCGAATATTCGATAGCTTCTGGCAAGCAAGAATATGCAGAAAAAGCATTAGAGGTGTTCCACACCATTCAACATTATGCCAACACGCCTGGGCTACTTGAACCCAAATACCTGCCCGCCATGAAATGTCAAGGACACTCGCTGACGATGATTCTCATCAATACAGCCTCACGATTGCGAGAGGCTATCGATGCGCCAGAATTGACAAAGCAGATAGACTTGTCGCTCGAAAAGCTGGAAAAGTATTTCGTACATCCCGAATACAAAGCCATTTTGGAAACCGTAGGACTGAATGGTGAGTTGATTGACACACTCAACGGGCGTGTCATCAACCCGGGCCACTGCATTGAGACATCGTGGTTTATCTTGGAAGAAGCACGCTATCGCAACTGGGACTCACACTTGGTTGAGTTGGGAACAAAGATTCTTGACTGGTCGTGGGATTGGGGATGGGACGAGAAATACGGTGGCATCATCAATTTCCGTGACTGTAAAAACTTCCCACCACAAGACTATTCGCAGGATATGAAGTTCTGGTGGCCACAGACCGAAACCATCATTGCAACACTGTATGCCTACTTAGCCACAGGTGATAAGAAGTACATCGAGAAACACAAGATGATTAGTGAGTGGACATACCGCCACTTCCCCGACAAAGAATATGGCGAATGGTACGGCTACCTGCATCGAGACGGCACTGTGGCTCAACCTGCCAAAGGCAATATCTTCAAAGGCCCGTTCCACATTCCACGCATGATGATGAAGAGCTACTTATTGTGCAAGGACATCATGGAAAAAAAGAACGAAACTAAAACACGATAGAAAGAGGTGGGAAGTTGAAGGATAAAGATAAATATTGGCGTATAATCGCTCATTGAACCCAAGATTTGATGCAGCCATTAGGCAAATCATCTACCCCTTCAACTTCCTACTTCCTCAATAAAAGGCAGGAACAGAACTATAAACAGCAATGTTATAGTTCAAGAATTCTCTTCCTTGCTATTAGACAAGCACCTATCACACCTGCTCTATCCTTCAGTTTAGAGATCACTAACTTGGTATCACGATTCATCAAATTGAGCGAATATTTTAATACAGACGATTTGATAGCGTGCATTAAATAATCTCCTGTGACAGATAAAGAGCCACCTATCACCACCAACTCTGGATTAAAGATATTGATAAGACCTGCTATGGACTGTCCCAACTTGCGTCCCATACTTTCTACAACCTCTATACATAGGGTGTCGTCATTGCATGTTGCCTCGATAAGTGCTTCCATACTAAAGTTTCCTTTATCGTCTTGTTGAATGTTAGACGATTCTCCATTACTCACACGCTCTTTCACTATTCGCACAAAAGCAAGTCCTGAAACTTCTGTTTCCAAACAACCTTTCTTTCCACAGTGGCAGATAATCTCATTGTTCACAAAGAAATTGTGTCCAAATTCTCCAGCATAACCTGATTTACCTTTGTACAAATTTCCATCGATTATCATCCCCAACGCTAAGCCCCAACTCACGTTGATGTACAAAACGTTCTTTTCTCCATGGGCACATCCTTTGAGATATTCGCCATACGTCATGGCTCTTGTATCGTTTTCTATGGTTACCTTAAAGCCTAAGCGATGACTCAAAAAGTCTGCTAATGGTGCTTCGGAAAAATTAAAAACAGAATAACTGTAACCAGTATCAGGATTAACACGACCTGAAATATTGACATTGATATCAAATATCTTTTCTTTGGGTACACTGAGTTTGTCAGTATAATTAGAAATAATGCTACAAAGCTGCTCCAACGCTGCTGGTGTGTTCTCGTGTTTATAACTGTTATCGGTCAACAAATCAATCAAGTCTCCCCTAAAATTCATCAATCCGATATGCACACAGGTAGCATTGATGTCCACTCCTATGAAATATCCAGACTCCGGGCTCAGTCCATAAAGATTGGGATGCCTGCCTTCTTCTGTCTCTAACTTTCCATATTCAATCACGAAACCCTCATCACACATTTCATTGACAATCTTCACTATCGTTGGAACGCTCAAATTAAACTCCTTCGCCAAGTCGGCATTGGTTGCATTACCATTGACTATAAAATACTCAATGATTTGATTTTTAACCTGATTATTCTTGCTACTTTTTTTGTTTTCAAATAAAGATTTCATATAAATGTGCTCTTATTAAGTTTTTTATCTTGATATGTTTTCTTGTGTGAAGAAGAACTTTTTAATGACTGTCCGCATCTACTCGTTGGCTTTCACACACAGCCATAAAACCAAAACAATGCTTCTTTATCATATTTTTTGAAATATTTCTTCGGCTGACTTTCTTACTTTTTCAGGCTGTTTCACCGAGGTATCTATATAACCGATAGGGATAAGAGAAACAGCCTCAAAGTCTTTGACGGGAAAATACTTCTTGACAAGTTCGATGTCGTAATGACACACCCAGCAAGTTCCTAAACCTCGGTCGGTTGCTGCCAAACAAAGATGCTCGGTAGCTATCGCCACATCAATATCCGCATGCTGCTTACCATCCTCTTCTCGAACCCAACAAGCTTGTTCATTCTTCATGGCAATAACATACATGGGAGCTGTCTTAAACCACTCTCTATGATAACATTGGCGGAGTTTCTCTTTTGCTTCTTGCGAAACAACAAAGATAAATTTCCATGGCTGTCGGTTTGCTGCCGACGGTGCCAAGCGAATGGCTTCTTTGAGATAAGCAATATCTTCCTCACTTACCATTTTATCCATGAATTTTCTCACAGCATAACGGTCTTTACAAAGCGATAAAAAGTCGGTCATGATTTTATATTGGTTAATTCGTTTGTTCTTCATCCGTCCAGTCTTTGCAACAGGAAGCTATTCCCATTGACATTACAGGGCTGTTCATTCCTCTACCATGGGTCGGCAACACCAACGAGACACTTTGAGCATCACACCCAAGCCAGGTATCTCTTTCAACAAAAAATATTTTTTATTGCTCCGCACAAGTCGCCCACTCAATCCTTTTAAGGGACCATACTTCACGTATACGGGCGTACCCACCTTTAGTTTGGCTTGTGCTTCGGAAAGGTATTGGCGCATCACTATCTCTGGGTTACACATTGCTTGAAATTCAAACATTTGTCGTGACGGAATCTCATAATACTGCCTATCCTCTCTACTTTTACGGATAACAGAGCCCTTGAATGGCGCTTCTGTCAATATTTTCCGAATTGACAGTTCGGACATGGTTCGTTTGATGAATATTAAATTTCGCACAACGGGGCGCAGTTTCTGTTGCACACGATGCTTCCTATCCTCCACATCCACATACTCCATAGGAATGAAATAATCCAGATGGTGCTCTTCAAGATAGTCAATCACTTGCTGTGTTTTCAGTGTAAAAAGTCGCAAGGCATACCAAGGCAAGTCATCTCCAATCTGTTTTTGGATAATATCTTCTTCATTCGTTGAGGAAGGCAACAAATGTGAGTCATGATGTTGTTGGAGGTTGTCCATGCTTGGTAGGGTTCTTCGAAACACAAAGATAATAATTTTTGATAGAGGAGGCAAACATTTTTCCTGTTAGTTGGTTCAAACGGTGATGCTATCGTTAGCTATTCTTCTTAACTTGTTCCACAAAATGCCTTAATTTTTCAACATCTTTCACACCTGGCTGTGTCTCAAATTCTTCATTGACATTAATGCCCTGCAGTTGGGGGTGATGCAATGATTGCAACAAAGAGGCGCTGAAGAAGTCCATTCCACCACTCAACAAGAAAGGAATAGAGCCGTTGTATGCACTCAAAATCGCATTGATTTTTTCCAAAGCAGCTTGCTCTGACGCCTCACGCTTAATATCAAACAAGAACAAATCAACGACTTCTTTGTAGGATTCGCACACTGCTAAATCTTCGATTCCATTGATTTCAATCTTTTTGATAATCTGCAATGTGGGACGAATGTCTGGGCAGATGGTTCGAAGTAGGTTATCTATCATGATAGGACTTTCACTTCCATTCAACTGAACATAATCTAAATCATAGTTGTAAACACGTGTCACAATATTTTGAGGCATGTCATCAGCAAAGACGCCCACTCGCTTTATTCTGTGGCAGACCTCATCCGAACGGTTCGTCTGCATTCCTTCTGCGAGTTTTTGCTCACTATAATCAGGAATGATCCCTGCATGACTGCTAATCATCTGAACATAACGAGGTGAGTCGGGAATAAAAACAAACCCCATCATATCTATATCTAACTTGGCTACAGCGCGAATGTTATCGGTATCACGCATGCCACAAACTTTAATTTTCATTACCATTGGTTGCGTCAGTAAATTATTTTTCTTGTAAAATACTTCCATGAATAGAATACACCCACCGTCTCAAACCATTCATTCTCACGGTTGGTGTAAACATCATCCTTGCGTCTTCAGAGAGACTATCACTGCAATATTAAGCATAAAATTTGGAATAATGGAGATTTTCAAATCATATTTTTGATAAAAGGGGGCAAAAAAATGAGTCTTTCTGCATCTATCGAAGACCAAAGATTGCCATATATAATAAGGTGGGAGGATTTGGAAACATTTTTTCCTCACTTTATAATAAAGCGATGTCCCGCACGTTATGTATTTATACAAAACATTAATTTAGCAAATGAAGCCTATGCCGTATTTTACTCCTGAAGAACTCAACCCCTCCGAAGCCACACTTCGACTCCTCAAACAGTTGGCACGCACTTACCGTGTCGCAAAGACACAGCATCACCACATTGCTTATTGTCTTAACTAATCTTTATCTGTCAAATGAAAAAACTCACACTCGTTTCTCCCTCTCTGCTATCAGCTGACTTTACAAACCTTCAAGCCGATATTGACATGATTAACCAAAGTGATGCAGACTGGCTGCACTTGGATGTTATGGATGGCGTGTTTGTTCCTAATATTTCGTTTGGGTTCCCTGTGATTCGCGCCGTATCAAAAATCTGTCAAAAGCCACTCGACGTACATTTTATGATTGTTCAACCAGAACGATACATTCAACAAGCTGCCGAGACGGGGGCTACATTGATGTCGGTGCAATACGAAGCGTGTACGCATCTTCATCGAACCATACAGCAAATTCATGATGCTGGCATGAAAGCTGGGGTGGTCTTAAATCCTGCCACACCCGTACATCTATTAGAAGATATCATCAACGATGTTGATTTAGTGTTGCTCATGAGTGTGAACCCAGGCTTTGGCGGACAAGCTTTTATTGAGAACACCATTGCAAAAGTAAAGCGTCTCCGAAAGCTTATCGACGAGTCGGGCGCTCAAGCCCTCATCGAAGTGGACGGTGGTGTGCAAGAAGATACCGCTCCACGATTAGTTCAAGCGGGTGCCGATGTATTGGTGAGTGGTAGTTATGTATTCAAAGCGAAAGACCCTATCGCTACTATTCACTGGCTAAAGCACTGCTAAGCGCAAGATGCAAGCAAGGCTTTTTGATCAAAGCTACAAGTTGTGACCGCGACACACTTTACCTTTCGCCCGATTATAACAACTGGAGCATCAAGTCATGCTCTTGAGCCATTTTACGCAAGTTAATCAGTGCGTAACGCATACGTCCCAAGGCAGTATTGATACTTACATTTGTTGTCTCGGCTATCTCCTTGAATGAAAGCTGTTGATAAAAACGCATATACACCACTTCCCGCTGTGTGGTAGGCAACAGGTTCATCATCTTCTTTACATCCTGCAGCACCTGATCGTTCACAAACTTAGCCTCTATGGCTTGCTCAAGCAGTGCTTGATCGCCAAAGTTAGACAAATCGTTGTCTTCGGTTGCCTCAACAATCTTTTCAGACTTTTGGTCACGATAAATGTCCATTATCACATTGTGAGCGATACGCATCACCCATGCACTGAATTTCCCACTCGTCGTGTACTTTCCTTGCTGCAACTTTGTAATGACCTTGACAAAAGTATCTTGAAAAACGTCATCTGCCATGCTACGATCACGAACCACAAAAAGGATGTAGGAAAATATTTTGGACTGATTGCGCGACAATAACAAATCGAAAGCAGCATACTGCCCATTGATATAAGCCATCGCTAATTCTTCATCAGACAGCTCGGTTAAATTTCTCATTTCTTAAAAATTTGATTCTAAGTAAATGTGTTTCTATAGGCGATGGATAATTATTTTTTAACGTAAATAGTAAATAACAGTAGCAAAGGTAGAGAGTTTTGTTCATTTTTCCAAATTTTTCGTTAAAAAAGTTTGTGCAAGAAATTTCATAGAAATTCTTAAGTATTATTTACTTGTTGTTTGTTCTATAAATAGATATTTCTTATTTATGGAATTTTAGACCTATAACTCTTAATATATAACTATTGATAAACAACAATTAACAAAAAAAATCATGAATGTAAAACGACTTTTTGGAATGACGTTCCTTACCTTGTTATGCTTAGGAACAGTCAAGGCGCAGCAACCATACGGTGGATGCTGGCATCCTAAAGACATTAAGGATTGGTCTCCTAAGACTGACCCTAATGCGAAGTTTAATAGAAGTAGGATACCATTGGCTCCACGCTTCAGAGAACCGATGCCCATGAAGGCTAATCGTAATCAATATTACGAGGGGCAAGTTTGCAATGCCTCCATACTTTTTCCAACCTGTAGTTTGTGTCCTTCACAGGGAGCTAATAACTTTGTTGGATATCAGCCCACCTACTGGCAGTATATGGACAAACTGGTATATTGGGCAGGTTCAGCATCTGAAGGAATTATCATACCGCCACCTGCTGGTTCTATCGATGCAGCTCATGCCAGTGGCGTAAAAGTGTTGGGACAAATATTCTTTCCGCCTAACACCTATGGCGGAAATCCAGAGTGGGTGTATGAGCTATTAAAACAGGAGAATGGCAAATATATTTATGCAATTAAACTTTACGAAATAGCGAAGTATTTGGGGTTTGATGGTTGGTTCATCAATCAAGAAACCGCTGTATATTTCCCCACAGCTTGGCCAGAATTTATCAAGGAGTTTAACCGTGTGGCTGATGAGGCTGGCGATACCCAGATGGAGATTCAATGGTATAATGCTTCTCACCAACCTAACGTTGGTATCTTGGCGAGTCACAAGAATACGTCTCAGTTCTTGGAATATGGATCTGTGGGCGACTATCGTAGCTATGCAGAAAGGATTGGCTGTAAGCAAGAAGATATTTTCTCAAAAATCTACGGAGGTATTCAGTGTGTAGATGCAGGTTTGTGTGGCTTTGGCGATGAGTTGCGGAAAGTCTTTGATGTGAACGGACATTCTGGTTCGGTTGATTTGTTTTGTCCAGAAGAGCGTATCTGGAAAGATAATGTCAAGGATTTGTTGAACACTTCCAACAATCAAGGTCAGAAGGCGTATACAGCCATGCAGTATACCTTCATGAACGAAGAAGCAACTTGGGTAAACCGATTGGGTGATCCGTCAAAGATAACCAATAACGGTACGCATACATCATGGCCAGGAATATCTGGATGTGTCATCGAACGCTCAGCCATACAACAGATGCCTTTTGTATCAGACATGAGTGTGGGTATTGGAAAATATCGATTTGTGAAAGGTGAGAAACGCGCTACGCAAGATTGGTACCACTCTGGTATGCAAAGTGTGTTGCCAACATGGCGTTGGTGGATAGAAAACCGTGGTGACCTCAAAGTGGCAACTAATTGGGCAGACGCATACAATGTAAGCAACTCAATGACTGTCAGCGGTAAATTAACGCAGGGTGACCATCTCATGCGTCTTTATAAAACCAAGATTGATGTCACGGAAGGTGGTAAATTCAAATTGGTATATAAGTGTTCTGATGACAACACGATAGAAGTAAAGCTGGGAGTTGAGAGTAAAGTAGATGGACAAATGGTGACCTTGAACAATCCTGTTAAGACCAACGAGAATGGTTGGACTGTGGCAGAGTATGATTTGTCGCCATTAAACGGTCAGACAGTCTATATGATTGCACTCAATCTTAAAACAAATGTTGAGCAACCCAATTATGTGCTGTCCATAGGACAGATTGCCATGTTACCAGCCAACTATGTTCCAAAGCAAATGTCTATTACGAATTTAAGTAATGGAACTAAGTTTGAAGAGTATAAAGGAGACCTTCGTCTGACATGGGATTGGGAGGAAAATACCGATTTAGATCATTTTGATATCTATGTGAAATCAGAAACTGGTGAAAACAAACTCGTGGGACAGACACGTGGTGAGGGATTCTATGTTCCTACTTTTGATCGCAATGGCAAGGATAAGAAAGTTGAGGTAGAGGTAGTGCCCGTTATGAAAGATGGTTCTGAACAAACTCCTGCAAAGCTGGAAGTTGATTATCCTGCAGCGCAATTGTCAGTAGTCACCATCTCTCCAAGTAAGAGTTTTGTGAAGGTTGGTGAAGAAGTGACTTTGAGAGCAAAGGGTACAGGTAAACCTACTGGTTGGAAATGGACGTTGCCTGAGACGCTTGAGCTGAAAGCGGGTAGCAAACTGACCGACAACACTATTACTGTTATAGCCAAGGCTGTGGGTAAACAGAATGTGAAGTTGGAGGCTACCAATGACGCAGGTACATCAAGTACCGAGGTGTGTGCATTCGATGTATTGGAGGAGCATGAAATACAGGAAGTAAATAATGTGGCTCTTCACAAAACTATCAAGTCGTATAGTGGAGCAACGGGTGATGCTGAGTCGCCTCGCAATATTATTGATGGTGATACCAATCCTCGTGACATTCACAACAAATGGTGTAACATAAACTCTACGCACGAATGTGTTATCGACTTACAGGGAGATTACCGTATATATGGCTTCAAGATATTTGACTGTAAGTCAGGACCAGAAAGCAATGAGAACTTTGGTAATTATCGAATTTATTTGAGTGAAGATGGCATCAACTGGAAACTGCTTGTAGACGAACAAGGACGCGAGCGTGACAATATTAAGGAAGATTATATTATGCCTACCACTGCAAGGTATGTAAAATTGAATCCATATTCGGACTACGGTATGACATTGCGTATATGGGAGTTCGAGGTGTATGGTGTAAGCAACTCTAACCTTAAGCTTAGTGCAGATGACGAGGTGAGGATGAACGTTTCTGGTACTCATCAGGTAGTGTTAACTTATGACATGAATGGAGAGGAGCGTCAAGACCAATTCTATTGTAAAGTAGAATCTTCAAGTACTGACTTGGTGTTAGGTGAACCTGTAGAGGACAAGAATGCGCATACTTTTACAGTGCCTGTCACTACTGGTAAAAATATGGGTGTGTCATCCTTGAAATTCATGGTACACAATGGCTCTTCATATAAGGAAAAGACTGTGAAGGTTATCATTGATGATCCTAAGGCTGTCAATGCTTTAGCTGGATTGTCTGCTAACTTGTTGCAATATCCTGATGGCTATGTGTACAATGCTCCTGTTAAGAAATATACAACTACCTCCTTGACGGATGGTGACCTCTTGAACGAGGCTTGCGGCATGGTTGAGAATCCTTCCAAACATGAACGTGACTTCTGGGCTGTGTTCTCTAATGACATGGCATGGAATATATCTAAGATTAAAATACACATACCGAACAACAATCAGGGGAAAGATGATAATGATGTAGAAGGTTGTGTAAACAACAAGATAGAAATACGTGTAAGTGACGATGGCAGCAGAGGATGGACAACTATCCACACTTTCGAGAATATCGGAAAGGTATCTGAATTAGAATACATGTTACCTGAATATGTAACAGCCAGAGAACTGGCTATTGTTTGTACGCTCAATCCTTTGTTCTATCCTTCTTTGTCTGAAGTGGAAGCCTTCGAGCAAAATAAAGAAGCTGTGGCTACTTGCATCCCTGTAGAAGTAAAAGAAGGCTGGAATGGAGACGTCATTGTAGAAGCGCTGCCCGCTGATAAGCACGTCACCAAAACAGTAGATGCTAACGGCTGGACCTTCTATACCACTGATATAGAACGTGATGAGGGTGGGCACTTGGTTGGTGCCAACCGCATAATTACAACAAAGAACGGTAATGTTTTCAAACTCGCTCCTTTTGATCAGAATAATGCATTGGTTATCGATGAGTTATATAAGAAGAAAACCATCTTATTCAATCAGCCAGAGGAGGCAGAACGTATCTATGTGCTGTATACCAGTACTGGTGGAGGAAATAATGACATCATGGTTGCACCTATTTATGAAGACGGAACTACTGGTGAAGAATATAATATGAATGCCGTAGACTGGTATGGATATGATGACAATATGACTGCTGTTGGTGGTTTAGGACGTATTATGGCAAAGGATTATGAGTACGGAGAAGCGGAACTTAATGAGTTTGATTTCAGAAATGATTTCCGAGTATTTGAATACGAATATGATGGAATAGACAAAAACAAAAAAGTCAAAGGTCTTACTTTCCGTGAATACTCCAGTGGACAATGTGGTACGATACTTGCTATATCTAAATTTGGTCTTCCCGTTCCAACAGGTTTGAAAGAAATCAAGAATACAACGTCAACTCATATTGTCGGTATCTACAATCTCTATGGTATGAAGCTTCAAGTACCAACCAAAGGTTTCAATATCATTAAGTTTGCAGACGGAACAACTAAAAAAGTTTTTATCAAGTAGAATGTAAATGTTTTTAGGTAGGATGATGTAATAAAAGGAACATCTCTTACAAAGGGTGTTGAATGACATCATCACAATAATCAAAGGCCATATCCAAAGCTGTTACTCGGTTGGATATGGTCTTTTCTGTTTGGCAAGGATGTGTGGAATGTAGAATTTAAAAAAGATGTACCCAAAAGTAAGGCACATCTTTTTTTTATTCTTTAGACAACAACTCTGTATTGAATTAGAGTATTGAAGCGGTGCGTACGAGACTCGAACTCGTGACCTCCTGCGTGACAGGCAGGCATTCTAACCAACTGAACTAACGCACCAAAGCGACAGACAAATTGAACGGTTTGTTGGCGGTGCGTACGAGACTCGAACTCGTGACCTCCTGCGTGACAGGCAGGCATTCTAACCAACTGAACTAACGCACCAATGAACCGGAAGTCAATTCTGTTTTGCGGATGCAAAGGTAATACTTTTTATTTAAAGTGCTTCATACTCTTTCGTATTTCTATTTTAATTAATATTTATTAACAACGAAAGTGCCGAGAGTATTTCTGTTATAGGCGTCGTTGTCTGCCATTCAGTGTGCATTATCATCCATGGTAAAGATATCCACGCTTTTGTCTTATTATTTTACCAAAAAACGGTCATCTAAAATCTGCGAAATAGAAAAAATCAATAGGCAAACGATGGACAAAAATGGGCTGATTTTACCAAAAAAGAGGTCTTTTCAAGTTAGAACATTAACTTAACGGTCTTGAAAACATACTATAGAGGTGTTGTGAACATGCTATAGCAGCATTAAAGCATGTAAATTGTAAGCTTATCTCAATGGGTTAGCCGCCAAGAAAGGGTAAAAAAGGGAATGAAAAGATGCGAAAAAGTCGTAACATATTCAATAACAATAGATTATAAACATCGCTCATAACTTGCGTATTTGCGACCAACTTTGCCGTTGGTTGTTTTCACGCGAGTTTTGAGAAGCACTTTGTAAAGAAAATTCAGCATTTAATATTCTTCCTTGAAGCATACCAAATTTTGCAGAAATTTCGTTGCTTCTTCTCATCATACGAGTTGGAATGTGACCATATAGCATGGTTATTTGCAGATGCAAAGATGGCATTTTATTTACAGGCTGGTTCTATAAATTACCACCGCTATAGTCATTAAATTTTTATGAAATACGTTTTGTTATCTTTTGGCTTCTTTTTATATAAAACAGGCTGCGCCTCAACAATTCAAACAAGTTTGATTGCATTGCATTTTGACCTCAAAAATAAGCTCAAAATCTAACAAAGCTAATTTATAGAACCAGCCTACAAAACAAGAAATATTCAAACGTATTTTGTACGACAGCGTATCATTATTAACCATTTAAAAAGAGGTTGGTGCAGGATGCTACCAACCTCGAGGGATGATTTCGTAAAATTCGAAATCTAAAAATATGAGACAAATATACCTTTTATAATTGATAAAAACAAATTTTTGAACGAAAAAACTACAAAATTTAACATACTCGTGTTTTTACTTAAAAAATATACAGAATTGTCACAAAGATTTAACATTGCAATCTTAAAACGTAGGACAGTATTTAGTATCTTTGCGATAAGAACTTTTTATTATTCATTTAAAACATAATAGTATGAACAAAATTTTACGCATTTCAGTAATGAGTCTTTTCATGTTATGCATTGGCACCTTTACATGGGCTAATGACATTACGTTAGACTTCAACACTTTGTCAATAACCGAAAATGAAGCTGGCTTTACACTTGTCTCCAATGGCATCACCTTAACAGCTACCAAGGAAATAGGCAAAACGACACCTACACAAAACGCTAAACAAAAAGATTTGCGCCTTTACGCTAAAAACAAATTAAAGGTTGAGGGCGAAGGATTCAAACAAATTGTTTTCAACATTTCTCCATATGGAATGAAACGTTGGTGTGATGTGCAACCTTCTGTGGGAACCATGACACCAGACGTGACAGCCAAGACAATAACTTGGACGAATACAGATGCCGTAACCGAAGTGTCATTCACCGTTGGTGACAAAATTACATTGGGAACAGATAAAGGAAAAGCTGGTCAGTTCGACTTCATTAGCATGGTTGTCAGTACCGAATCAGGTGTAACTCCACCGCCAACACCAACAATAGAAACAGTAGATAACATAGCTGCATTTAAGGCGTTATCTGACGGTACTACCGCTCAATTAAAATTGAACAATGCACAAGTACTCTACACATGGACCACCAACAATGGCAACACCAGCACTTACATCCATGACGCTACAGGTGCCTTGTTGTTGTACAATAGCGGACTAACCCTCGAAGGAAACCAGATGTTGAACGGTGAAGTAACCTTAAAACTGACAGACTATAATGGATTGCCCGAAGGTGTAAAAACTGATAAAACCAACGCTGACGGGTTGACCATCACCGATGGTACACCAGCAAAACCAAAGGTCATCACCCCCGATAAGGCAAGCGAGAACCTCTCTGATTTGGTACAAGTGGAAGGAGTAATCATACAGAGCGAGAAATCTGGAAAGTACACCAACTACTATGCCCACGTTGGAGATCAAAAGATTCAACTGTTTAACGGTTTTCACTTGGATGCCTACAAGGATCTTTCTTCGTTTAATGGCGTGCAGAATCAAACTGTAAAGGGTATTGTAAGCTTGTTCAAAGGACAGCCACAAATCAATATCATCAACATTGAAAAAACTATGGTCTCTGACAACATTAACCAACTCAACAGTGCTATCAACGACAATGCACCTATGTACAACTTGGCTGGACAGCGTGTTGGCAAGGAATATAAGGGTGTTGTGATACAAAACGGAAAGAAGTTTATCAATCGATAACCTTTACACCTTATATATATGATAGACAGCCCTGCCAACAAATCGTGACAGGGCTGTTCTTTATATTTTCCTTAACTCTCCATGAGTGGCTCTGGACAGAGCTTGCAATCATCTAAGTTTCTTGAATGGCGAACTGTCGGGACACTATAGGCTATGCGTTACGTAGCATTTCCGCACATTGCTCCGCACATCGTTCGCCATCTATGGCAGCCGAAACAATACCACCTGCATATCCAGCTCCCTCTCCACAAGGGAACAAGCCTTGCATGCGCACATGCTGCAAGCTATCGGGATGACGCAGAATGCGGACAGGTGATGAGGTTCGAGTTTCCGTAGCTATCAACACAGCCTCATTTGTTAAGAATCCATGGCTACGCTTGCCAAACGCTCGGAAAGCTTCTTGCAAACGCTTCACGATGAAAGGTGGCATCCAAAAGTGCAACGGACTACTGATGAGTCCAGGCGCATAGCTCGATGGAGGCAAATCAAACGACAGCCTATTGTTGACAAAGTCTGCCATTCGCTGTGCAGGAGCGGTTTGTTTCATATTGCCTTGCTGCCAACAATGTCGTTCCAATTGCTCCTGAAACTGCATCATGATGAGCTTATCAGAGATGGGGTCATCGTCCATGGGTGTAAGCATATCATGACTCATCACATCTTCTGAATGCAATTCTACCACCATCCCCGAGTTAGACCATTTAGTACCTCGATTGCTTGGACTCATCCCATTCACCACTATTTGCTGTGGTCCCGTCGCTGCGGGTATCACAAAACCACCGGGACACATACAAAATGAATATACACCGCGCTCTTGTGCTTGGCACACAAATGAATATTCGGCAGCTGGTAGAAATTTCCCCCTGCCTTGTTTTTGGTGATATTGTATCTGATCGATGAGCATTGACGGATGTTCCAAGCGCACACCCACAGCCAAAGCCTTAGGCTCTATCTCGATGTGCTGCTTGTCTAAATAGCGATACACATCACGTGCGCTATGTCCTGTAGCCAAAATTACAGGTCCTTGAAAAGTGAGTTGCCGACCAGTTTGCAAATCGATGGCTTCAACCCCAACAACTTGACTATCGTGTGAAGAAACTTGTAACGATGTCATCTTCGTTTGAAAATGCACTTCTCCCCCACTTTTCAAAATGGTATGGCGCATGTTTTCAATCACCTTGGGCAACTTGTCTGTGCCAATATGCGGATGAGCGTCAGCCAAAATGGCAGTAGAAGCACCATGCTGGCAAAAAACATTCAAAATCTTATCAACGCTTCCGCGCTTCTTTGACCGTGTATATAGCTTACCGTCCGAATAGGCTCCCGCTCCTCCTTCACCAAAACAATAATTACTTTCTGCATCTACCTGTTGTGTTTTGGAAATCTGCGCCAAGTCTTTTTTACGTTCACGAACATCTTTTCCACGCTCCAACACGATTGGACACAATCCTTCTTCTATGAGTCTTAAAGCAGCGAATAGTCCTCCAGGTCCTGCTCCCACCACAACAATCCGTGGACGTTGTGAGACATCAGGATAGTTTGTTCGAACAAAATCCTCCTCTTCTGGCTCTTCATTGATAAAGACACGCACTTTCAGATTGACAAAGACTGTACGCTGACGGGCATCGATAGAGCGCTTCAGCACACGTACATGTTTGATTGTTCGGGCGTCTATGCCTTTTTCTTTAGCCAAAAATCCAATGATAGACTCTTGAGAAGCAGCAAGGTGTGGCAATATTCTTATTTGATATTCTTGAATCATAACGGCTGATATAAAATGTTTAATGACAAAAGTTTGTTGACAAAAGTAACCTTTTTTTAGCTTTTTGGGCAGAGTTGACGTAGATTTCTTTATAATTGATGTGATAAGAAGACACAAGAAACTCGTGAATCTCAATGGAATACATCATTTTGATGAAAATAACACAAATATTTTCCTTTTATTTTTTTGGTTTCTTAAAATAGAATTGATAAATTTGCAGGGATTTTTTCAAACAAACTATGAAGAAGACATCGGTGCTATTGGTTGACGAAAACAAATAGACCATCGTGAACTACGCACCCCCTGCCATAACGACGCAGGCAAAACTGAAACAAATTAATGTTTTAACCTAATTCTATAAATATGAAAAGACGATTATTCTTGATGATGTCGTTCCTTCTCTTCATGATAGGAACTGCATTTGCACAAACTGATGTGTCTGGAACCATTATTTCAAAAGAGGATGGACAACCCGTTGTGGGAGCTACCATTCAAGTTGTTGGTTCTGGCACAGGAGCTATCTCGGACATTGACGGTAAGTTTAAGCTAACCCTGCCACAAGGCAAAAAGACGCTACGTATCTCGTACGTTGGAATGGAATCACAAGATGTAACTGCGAAAAGTAACATGCGCATTGTCATGATTCCTGTTCAAAAAAGCATTGACGAAGTGATTGTTGTTGCGTATGGTACTGCAAAGAAATCAGCTTTTACCGGTTCGGCAGGCGTACTGAAAGAAGATGAAATATCTAAGGTACAAGTAACTAACCCAGTAGATGCATTGCGTGGAAAGGTATCTGGTGTACAGATGACTCGCCAGTCAGGACAGCCTGGAGGATCTTCTCCTGCTATCCGCATCAGGGGTATCAGCTCTATCAATTCAGGCAACGCACCATTAATTATTCTCGATGGTGTGCCTTTTGATGGCGATATGAACTCTCTCAACCCTGCTGATATTGAAAGTGAAACCGTCTTGAAAGACGCTGCTTCAGCTGCATTGTACGGTGCACGTGGTGCCAACGGTGTGATTATTATCACTACTAAGAACGGACGCAAAGACCATGCTTCTATCACATTTGATGCCAAATGGGGTTCAAACAGCCGAATGCTGCCCGACTATGAATATATCAACCACCCTGCCGCATATTACGAAATGTGGTACAAAGGCTTGTACAACTACGCCATTGACAAACGCCAATCCTCTCCTTTGGAAGCCTATAGATTTGCCAATGAGAACTTAACCTCGAACACCAGCTTTGGTTTAGGATATAATGTTTATAATGTTCCAACCAATGAGTATTTGATTGGTAAGAACGGGAAATTGAACCCTAACGCTACATTAGGCAATGTAATCACTGCTCCTAACGGTACGAAATACATGCTCTATCCAGACAATTGGATAGACGCTATCTATAAAAACAGCATGCGTCAGGAATACAATTTGTCCGCAAACGGCAGCACAGAGAAATCGACCTTTTTTGGTTCGGCAAACTATCTCAAATATGATGGTATTTCTCCCAACTCTGATTACACCCGTTTCTCTGGACGTATGAAAGCGGATTATCAAATGAAACCTTGGTTGAAACTCGGTGGAAACTTCAGTTACTCGCACTACGAGAGCAACTCGTTGAGGGACGGAGGTAACGGCGGTGCCCCCGACAACGTCTTCGCCATGGCTACCATCGCGCCTATCTACCCACTTTATCTTCGTGATGAGAAGGGCAATATCATGACTTTCGATAATGGAGGAATCCCCGCATACGACTACGGAGACGGCCAAACATTAGGTATACCAAGAGCTTTCTTGCCCAACGCAAACGGTCTTTCAGACAACTTGCTCAATCAAAACGGCGAAGAGGGCAACTCATTCAGTGCCATTGGCTCTGCTGAAATACGTTTCCTCAAAGATTTCAAGTTCACGACAACCAACAGTGTGTTCGTTGATGAATACAGAGGAATCACCACACACAACCCCTGGTTGGGTCACTATTCTGCCCAAAAGGGTGCCGTACAACGTTCACACAATAGAACATGGAGCTACAACTACCAGCAATTGCTCAATTGGCATCATGAGTATGGAGCACATGAGGTTGAGGCGATGTTGGGACATGAGTATTATCGTGTACGAGATTACAACATATTTGGCGAACGCCAAAAAACTTTCTCAAACGAAAGTAGCGAGATGAACCAAGCCATATTGGTTATTGATACGGGTTCTTCTATGGGCGACTACAACACAGAAGGATGGTTCGGTCGTGTTCAGTACAACTATGACCAACGTTATTTTGGTTCCATGTCTTATCGTCGTGACGCCTCCTCTCGTTTCCATCCAAGTCATCGTTGGGGTAACTTCTGGTCATTAGGTGGTGCTTGGTTGATGAGTAAAGAGTCTTGGCTGAAGACCAATTGGATTAACGAATTAAAACTGAAGGCATCGTACGGAGAGCAAGGAAACGACCGAATTGGTAACTTCCGTTATGCTTATATGTACAACATTGTGAACTCAAACGGTGAGCTTGCTATTACACCAGCAACAGTAGGTAACGAGGAAATCACTTGGGAGAAAGGTGGGAACTTCAACACCGGTATTGATTTCACGCTCTTCGGTAGCAGGTTAAGTGGTTCTTTGGAATACTTCTATCGTACCACAACAGATATGTTGGCTTGGTACACACTTCCTGGAACAACAGGTTACACTGGCTATTACAAGAACATTGGTAATATGGCCAACAGCGGAGTTGAGATTGAACTCAACGGAGACCTTATCCGGACAAAAGATTTCACATGGTCGGCACACCTGAACTTTACAACTTATAAAAACCGTATCACCAAGTTGGCTCAAGAAAGTAAGAATGCTGTAGTAGACGGCGTTGAAGGTTATATGTCTGATGGGTACTTCTATGGTGAGAATCAGCCCCTCAACGTATTCCGTATGTATCGCTATGCTGGTGTTGACCACAAAACGGGCGAGGCGTTGTATTACAAAAACGTCTACGAGACCGATGCTAATGGCAAACGTGTTTTGGACAGCAAGGGACAACCCATTGTGAAAGAGTTAGCCACCGTAAAGACAACGGGTGAAGCTGATTATTATCTCTGTGGCACATCACTGCCAGATGGATATGGTGGGTTTGGTACATCTGTTAACTTCAAGGGCTTTGATTTCTCCATTGATTTTGCTTATCAAATTGGCGGTCAATACTACGATGGCACCTATGCCAGCGCTATGTCGCTCAGTCGTGGCTACGCTTTCCATAAAGACATGTTGGGAGCATGGTCTGCACAAAACACAGAATCGAACATTCCACGCATCCAGTGCAATGACGAGTTCTCGACAGCTTACAGCGATCGCTTCTTGATGAACGCATCAAGCCTGTCATTGCAAAACATCACCTTGGGATATACACTTCCGTCCAAGTTAACTACTTCATGGGGATTGGAGAAGATACGCATTTATGGTGTTGCCGACAATGTATGGTTGTGGTCAAAGCGTCAAGGCATGGACCCAAGACAAAGCATTGACGGTACTGGTAACAATGTGAACTATTCACCCATACGTACCATTACAGGTGGTATATCGATCACATTCTAACTTTTAAAAAATAAGAAAATGAAACTTTCAAATATAATCACAAAAGCATTTGTGGGCACGTTTATCTGTTCTTCGCTGCTCACGAGCTGTATAGATGAGACCTTCCCAACGTCTCAAGCAACAAAAGACCAAGTTGGTAAATCGCCCACGGCAACCGAGGCGATGGTTAACGCCATCCCTGCTTATGCCAAAGCTATATGGTGGTCATGGGACATTTCATACAGTTGGGGATTGGGAGCCATGATGCACATACGCGATGTCATGACCGAAGATTTAGCCACCGTGGAAAATGAGTTCGACTGGTTTTGGCCATGGGCAAACTGTAACAGGCTCGGTCAAGACCGACTCTCCACACAATTCCTGTTGCAATATCCCTACAAATATATATTGAACACGAACAATGTCATTGGAACCATCGACCCACAAACCGCGACTGATGAGCAAAAAGGATATTTAGGTGTGGCGCAAGCCAATCGTGCCATGATGTATTTGGACATCGCTCGTATGTTCGAGTTCTTGCCCAACAAGGTGACAAGCAACATCAATGCAGACGGGAATGACGTTACCGGGCTCACCGTTCCTATCATCAAACCCAACATGAGCAACGACTCTGCACGTGTGAATCCACGTGCTACAAAGGAAAAAATGACTGCATTCATTCTTGATGATCTGAAAAATGCAGAGCAAAACATCATTCATTTGAAAGACACCCGTGGACAAACGCTCCCCGATTTGTCTGTTGTTTATGGTTTGGAGGCACGCCTCTACCTTTGGATGGGCGACTATGCCAATGCTGAAAAGGCGGCTCGAAACGCTATTAACAAAGCAAGCGTACAACCCATGACAGAAAAAGATTGCCTTGATTCAAAAACGGGTTTCAACCAAGCTAACAAATGGATGTGGGCTGTTCAATACACCAAGGATGACGAAACCGTTAAAGACGGATGGCTGAATTGGACGTCATGGAAGAGCAACGAAATTAAATACGGATACCTCCAAAATCCATGTAAGCAAATGATTGGAAAGAGCATTTATGACAGAATCAGTGATACCGACTTCAGAAAACTGATGTGGAAAGCTCCTGACAACTCACCTTTGGCTGCTAAAAATGTCTATGTTGACGATCAGTTTAAATCTGTTCTTCCAACATACGCTTCCCTAAAATGGAGACCTGGAAATGGCCGTTTTGATGACATGATTATTGGCGAGTCTACTGCTTACCCACTCATGCGCGTTGAGGAAATGTATTTTATCGAAGCAGAGGCAGCCGCACATCAGGATATGGCAAGAGGAAAGAAGCTCGTAGAAGATTTCATGCGCAACTATCGTGATAAACAATATTCAGCCACAGCATCTACAAAAGACGCTTTGGTAGAGGAGATTGTTTTCCAAAAAAGAGTTGAGCTTTGGGGCGAAGGACAAACATTCTTCGATGTAAAACGTTTGAACTACTCTGTTAAACGTGGTTATCCTGGCACAAACTTCTATGAGAGATGCAGATACAATACCGACGGTCGTCCAGCATGGATGAACATCGTGTTTGTAGACCAAGAGCAAATCAACAATAAAGCGCTTGTAGGATGGAACAACCCTGACCCATCCAACAAATACACGCCATGGGTAAAGTAATTAAAATTGTAACGTAATATCATTAGAAATTATGAAAAAGACATTTCAAACCTTTAAGGCTATACTACTGTTTGTGAGCGTAGCGTTTCTCGCTTCTTGTGTTGAGGAGTACGAGTATGAACCTGCCGCGATAGCTGATAGTAGCGTTGCCACACAAAAAGCATATATCCTCACTGCAAAAACAGTTGTAGACTTGGAAAACAGCGAGCCACAAAAGCTTGAGCTGACGGTGGGACGTCCTGATGGTTCTGCAGCTGCGGCTATTCGTTTAATATCTAATAACAGCAAGTTCAAAGTACCACAAAGTGTGGAGTTTAAAGCTGGGGAAAAAACAAAGAAGATCAACGTCAACTTTGACATGCAACCAGCAAGCACGGAGAAAGTAAATATCAAGGTGGATGATGCACAAGCTTACGATTATGCCAACACCGAGCTTGACATCACCGTGAACAGATACATCCTGCACCACGCCAACTGGGACAGCTGGTATTATGGATGGATGTTTAAGAATATCGATGTTATGGAATTTCCTAAGGGAACTTACACCATTAAAGGTCTACATGCAAAGGCTGAATGGATTGACAGCGACATGGGAACCATTACTTTTTGGAAAGATAGTGAGAACATGCTTCACATGAAACCCCAGTACATCCATACGCAGAAATGGAACAACGATGGCATGAAAGATTACTGGATTGTTGGCTTTTGGAATAGTGATAGCGAAAAGCTTTGGAAAAAGGCCGACATTGACGCATTGACCAAAGACGAATGTGGCAAATATTATCCAGATGATGACACCTTTGAGTTGTGGTTCCACTGGTACTCGCCTGATTGGGGATGGTGGACCAACAATCAGAAGCCAGAATGGATTGCGCTTTTAGACTAAAAAATGAGCGAACAATAAAAAGATAACACACGCTGTGTTGTCATCAATTACAACCCAATGGGCGGTGGGAGAACTCTCGCCAATGCCCATTGGGTTTTTCTATCTACTGTAACAAAAATATTTATGATGAGACTTAGATTATTTACTACTTTATTCCTTACCTTGTTGCTCACCCTCTCAGTATCAGCAAGACCTCGCACCATGGCACAACTCAAGACCATTGCTGCCCGAGAACTTTCTGTATCTACGACTGTCGAAGATACGAGAGCCACAAATATTAGCAACATGGAAATGCTACAACAACTGTCAGACTTGACCGTGATTGGCAACCGCCATGTGGGTTTAGTGGTATTGGCAAACGATGACGCCATTGAAGCCGTTGTCGGTGTATCAAACAAGCCATATACCAACAACACAAACATCAATCCTGCCTTTCAATGGTACTTACGGGCAGCCAACGCAGCCATAGCCAATCGCATAGCCAGCGGACATGGCTACAGTGGCGCCATCGCGCCAGCGGCACCCCTACCCAACCATGTAGGCCCACTTATAGAAACCAGATGGCAACAAGAAGCTCCCTTCAACAACGATGTGCAAAAGGATGACAAGGGCAAACCTTATCTTGTGGGATGCGTGGCAATCACCATGACGCAGATTATGCGCTATTACAAGTATCCCACGAGGGGCAAAGGTTCGAACACCTATTCCATGAACGGTGAGACACTAACCGCCGACTTTTCCGCATCCCCTTATCAGTGGGACAAGATGTTGCCTATCTATGAAAAAGGAAAATACACTGACGAAGAGGCCAAAGCTGTGTCAGAGTTGATGCGACAGGTGGGCATTTCTGTCAATATGGATTATAAACCAGGCTTCAGTTCCTCATACACCAAATCTGCACAAAACGCATTGATCAACAATTTCGGTTACAATCCCGACATGAATCGCTACACCCGCAACTACTATTCGGAACAAGAATGGATGGACATGGTGTATAAGGAGTTGTCTGAGCAACGGCCCATTTACTATTCGGGCAACGACTCGAAATGGGATAACGGTCACGCTTTTGTGATCGATGGTTATAACGCAGAAGGCCAAGTACATGTAAACTGGGGCTGGGGAGGTTATCAAGACGGCTACTTCGACATCGGCATCCTGACACCAGCTCACAGTAACTATAGTTACTACCAAGACATGATTGTTGGCATTCAGCCAGCGAAGGACGGGCAATGGAAAAGCCATCTGACATTAAACGATGGCAATGAGCTAACAATAGAAAAGTTTGGTAAAAGATCCATTTCCGTGGCTGAAATCCAATTATGGAACGTGAGCAGCTCTACGCTTAATGGCATTTTCCAACTCGTCATTGAGGGAAATGGCATTCAGCGCGACTTGGTTTCAATGGACTACACAGTAAAAGACAGTTACTGGAATTCTTACTCATGGCAAAACCTTAGACTTCCTGCCGACCTGCCCGATGGCTATTATCAAATCTACCTACGTTTCAAAGATGAACGCGATGCCAACTGGCAAGTGGTAAGATCAGAGTATGGCAAAACCAATAGTGTGGTGATCAAAATCGACAATGGCGTCATCAACGACAACGACAAGAGCAATCGCACCAATTACGACTGGGTAACAGCCATCGAGGCACCTACGGTAAGCGATACTGAATCACCCATTCGCGTGTACGACTTGCAAGGTCACAAGCTACTGCAACTCCCCGCAGCCGCCTTCTCAATAAGCCAACTGCCCACACATGGCATCTTCATTATAAAGCAAGGAACAAAGACGACAAAGGTGGTCAGATAACCCACAAAGCACAACTCAATGGATTAATAGTCTTAACCCATTGAAATAAACCCCTTAGAGCATTGGATCGCAACATTTATCCAATGCTCTATTTTTTTGTCTCAATTTTAGTATTGGAGTCATATCAGAACCAACGAAAGCACTTCCAAAAGTATAATTTTGTCCTGTAATTTTACCAAAAATCGACCATTGAAAATCTTCAAAATAGAAAAAATCAATAGGCAGACACTCAACAAAAATGGGCTGATTTTCTCAAAATAGATGACTTTTCAAGTTAGAACATTGACTTAACGGTCTTGAAAACATGTATTAGAGGTGTTATTCACATACTTCAGCGGCATTAAAGCATGCAAATTGTTAGCTTAGAACAATGCTTTAACAGCCAAGAAAGGGCAAAAAATGGTACAAAAAGCGAAAACTTTGTCGTAACACTTTCAATAACAGTAAGTTATAAACATAGCTCATTTCTCGCGTATTTGCGACCAACTTTGCTGTTGGTTGTTTTCACGCGAGTTATGAGAGATACTTTGTAAAGAAAATTCAGCAATTATTTCCCTTCCATGTAGCGTTTTATCAATATAACCTACGCTATTTCTTTTGTGTCTTTTCGCAGTATAAAATATCACTCTTCAATAAAAGAGCAGGAACTATTAGGGGGAAGGGCATTAGGAAGAGGATTGTGTGTAAGTAGATGGAAATGAGAGCGGTTCGCACGATATCTCCGTGGTTTGCACTGCGAGGTAAAGTGCAGAAAGCGTGGATTTGTGCAGAAGTTCCGTTACCAAATCGTTAGCCCATTCTCCGAATGGTAACGAAGAGGTA
>QWCP01000114.1_pt1 | contig 62328 bp, 48 predicted proteins | sample 1972561 | NCBI WGS metagenome assembly QWCP01 (sample SAMN09866705, study PRJNA288562) | Human vaginal metagenome isolate pre4_vaginal, whole genome shotgun... | isolation source: vagina | host: Homo sapiens | place: USA: California
TTTAACCCAATGGACAACAACGACTTTTCAAAAAGCACCGTAATTGCCCACATAACAGTAAGGCTTGGAATCATAGATAAAAACAAGATGCAACACCAATTCAAAAGGTACATCACAGGAAGCGTTTCTGTAATTCCAGTGCTCATGGTTGCAAAATGACCAGCTATAACAAATACCGCAAAAAATACCGCGATTTCCATAAACAAATAAAACACCAGCACACAAAATTTTGCAGCAGAAAGAGCACGGCGGCTTAAGGGTAACGCCAACATTTTTAATATCCCGTTATGCGCCGTTTCTCGTCCTGCAATCATCACGCAAATAACAATCATACTCAGCGGCAGCAAATAATACGCATAAATCAATGCGCTTTGAATAAACATAGCTGCCCAAGCGTTTGTATATTCAGGCGTAAAGTAGCTGTGAAGACTAGCTACGCCAGATGAAACCACCAGAAGCGGAGCAATAAAAATCAAAGGAATAATTTTACTGCGCTTTACTTTTATAAATTCAATGCTAAGCAGGTTCCAAAAGTTCATTTCTATACCTCCTATTCGTAATGCACATGTTGAGCTGCCCACACGCCAGCATATAAAAACAGAATTGTTTCAACAAGCGAGGCAATCACAATCCCCATATGAGGTGCAGCACTCATAGCAACAGCAGGTTTTAGCATAATTACAAAAGGAGAAATCATAAAAAGCATCATGTCTGACGAAGCTACAGCCATGCTACTTAAAAAGCCTGCCACACCAATTCCTAGTGTCATCCACATATTTTCAAATCGCGACGAAATGAAAAGCATGAAAGACAACACCGGCATGGAAGTAATAAACGAATAACCCCCAAAAGATATAAGTGTAGATAACTCAAAGGCACCCTGCGGTAAATCGGTCATGCCAATATATGCAAGTGCTAAATTCTGGAGAAAAATAGCAAGCAAGAGTAGCGCGGTCAGGAGCAAGAATTTACATAGATACATGCAAGGTACGCTCATGGGGAGCATATGCATCTTTTTAACAGCATTTCCCTTAAATTCCATGTTATACATAATGCATGCCGCAACGATCACGCCAAACATGTTTAATACCATGATCATGCCGTAAAGCTGCGTAAGAAGAATATCCATAGGAGCTAAAGGTAAGCTTAATAACGTATCTTTTCTTACAACAAAATTTACAAAGGCATAAGCCGCACCCATAATACCCACCGCAAGCATAAGGGGGATAAAACCCGTCCTTTTGCTTTTCTTAAGTTCAATTACAAACGTTTTCATAACTTTGCCCTCTGCTTTTTGCGCAAGTTGTCACTCTCAATCATAGACAGAAACATCTCTTCCAAATTATCGGCAGCAAAGCCAGAACGCAGAGCATACTGGCGCAAGTCATCCAAACTGCCCTCAAATAACAAACGTCCGTGATTAAGTATTCCAATATCATCTGCCATGAGTTCAATTTCGGAGAGCATATGAGAAGAAATAAGAATCGTACAATCGTAAAGACTGGGTAGTGACTTAATCAAATTGCGAATTTCGTGAATACCAGCAGGATCAAGTCCATTTGTTGGCTCATCCAAAATCAGAATAGGTGGCCTACCAAGCAGCGCTCCTGCAAGTCCTAATCGCTGTTTCATGCCAAGTGAATATTGCTTTGCCAAACGATCGCCAAATTCAGAAAGACTCACCAACTCTAGTGCGTCTTCAACTGCGCATTGGGGAAGCCCTAAGATACGTCGAATGATATCAAGATTTTCTCTACCGGTCAGATTAGCGTAGAACGACGGGGATTCAATAAATGATCCTATTTCCTTCAAAATGGGTATACGGTCTGCAGGAAAATGCTTCCCATCTATGGTAAAAGTGCCTTGTGTGGGAGCTGTAAGCCCCAAAAGCATTTTCATAGTGGTAGATTTTCCCGCCCCATTTGGACCAAGAAAGCCGTAAATGCTTCCTTTGCGGATATGAAGTGAAACGTTGTTAACAGCTATAAATGATTTGTATCTTTTTGTAAGCTGTTGTGTTGTAACAATATTGTTCATAGCAATATCTCCTTTCTGAGGTTTATGATATTGCACCAACCTTGCAACAACATTCGCCCTACCTTACATCTACCTTACGTTTTATAAGGTGTTCAAAAAATGTATACGCACATGGCATAATAGAGGTAAAGGAGGTTTTGCTATGAATCGTGATGATTATTTGCTGAAAAAGCACGTGCTGCTTGTTGATGATGAGGAAGAGCTGTTACATATGGTTGTATCTATCCTCAACGAATACGGGTTTCGCCATATAACAGCGGTTCAAACCATGAAAGACGCGGTAGACGCGGCTAAAAAATTCCCTCCAGAATTAGCAATCCTTGATGTGATGCTTCCTGATGGAAATGGATTTGATCTCATGAAGTGCCTCAAACAATATAGTGATTGTCCTGTTTTGTTTCTCACTGCTTGCGGTGAAGACGAGGACAAATTTAAGGGATTTAACCTTGGTGCCGATGATTATGTGGTAAAACCGTTTCTACCAAAAGAACTCATGTTTCGTATCATGGCAATATTAAGAAGAAGTTACAAGGGCGAAAGCCCAGTTGTAAAGCTAAAAAACAGTCTGCTTGATTTTTCGGCTGCAGAAGTAATAAAAGACGCCAAGCATATTCCGCTGACTGCAAAAGAGTATGATTTACTTTCTGCCTTATACCGCAATGCAGGACGCATTATAACCATTGATGCGTTGTGTGAGGCGGCGTGGGGCGACAATCCTTTTGGATACGAAAATTCTTTAATGGCACATATACGTCGTATTAGAGAAAAAATTGAGCGTAATCCATCGCAGCCTGTTTCGCTCATAACGGTTAAGGGATTGGGCTATAAGCTGATTGTGGAAGAGAAGTAGGATGAAAAGCATACCAAAACTCATAAAACGATTTATAGGTATTTTTCTGCTTAGCTCGGTACTTATTTTAACTATAAACATCATTGCATTTGCTGTACTGATGGCAAATCAAATCCCCCATAAAGAGACGTCTCCGTATAATATTGCAAAAGAAGCTGGAAAAGCACTCCGCGTATCTGCAAACGGAGCTTTTACACTCCCTGAGCACATGAGCACTAAACTGAAAGACGCCCATGCATGGGCAATTTTAATTGATAATGACACCTCGCGCGTTGTATGGAAAACAAAAAATGTTCCCTCTACTATTCCTGCAAGCTATACACTCTCCGATATAGCACAGTTAAGCGTGGGATATCTTAAAGGATACCCCACTTATACGGGCGAAAACGAACGAGGCATTATTGTTGTAGGTTTCCCACACAATAGTTTTTGGAAACACACAACACCAAGTTGGAACTACAGTTTAATTTCAAATTCTCCGCAGATCGTTTTAGGTGTTTTATGTATCAACATCTGTCTTGTCCTTGGAATTTATGTAATAGCCAATATGAAACTCCTTAAATCGGTCAATCCAATTATTAAGGGCATACAACGCCTGTCCACAGCCGAGCGTGTCCACATTCCAGAAACAGGAGCGCTTTCAGAAATATCTGCTCATATCAACTCAACATCCGATGTTTTGCAACAACAAAAAGAACAATTACGAAAAAAGGAAATGGCGCGTGCAAATTGGATAGCAGGTGTTTCCCACGATATTCGCACACCTTTATCTATGGTCATGGGATATGCTGGTCAGTTAGCGAGCTCTTCTTGTCTTGAAACAGAAGATCGAAAAAAAGCAAACATGATTATGAAGCAAAGCGAACGTATGAAAAATTTAATCAATGATCTTAATCTTGCTTCAAAGCTTGAATATAACATGCAGCCAATAAAGAAAAAAGAGGAAAACGCCGTTGGCGTTGTTCGTCAAGTTGTTGTTGATTTCATAAACATGGATATGCAGGGCGAATTTGAAATCGTTTGGGAAACAGACGAGAATCTTACAACTTGCAATATTTTTGCAGATAAGGACTTATTAAAGCGAGCAATCTCAAATCTTATGTGGAACAGCATCACCCATAACGAAAGCGGGTGCACAATTTATGTGTCTGTGAGCGCAAATCGCAATAATTGCATGATTTGTGTTGAAGATAATGGCATAGGAGTCTCAGATGAAAAACTCAAACAACTTAATCACACGCCTCATTATATGATCTGTGATACAAGTACCACCGAACAGCGCCATGGTTTAGGGCTTTTGATTGTAGAACAGATTGTCGATGCGCATAATGGGAGAATATCCATAAGCAAAAGTAAGCACGGCGGCTTTATGACTACCTTAACACTGCCACAGATAGAGGCAAAAAGTTCTTATTCAGGCTTTGCACGTTCCTAAAAACTTATAAACAACAGGCAATACAAACCTATAGAAGATAAAATATACGTAATAGCCACTGTTAGAAAAAAGCCTCTACATAAGCCGCGTTTAGTATCAACAAAATACCTTCCATAACCAAGCGCGCACGCCACGCATAAAGGCAGACTTTGAACAAGTGTTACCTCGTAAGAAACTCCACATATCAATAAAACCTGTGGCACCAATATGGCACCTATAAGAGAGCTTATCAACAAAAGCACTGATGTACTAAACGTAAATGGAACAAATCCTGCAGACGCCGTTTGTTCTTCTACCATATCATTACGTATCACTCCATGAAACTTAACAGCAGCGCTTGCTGTAGTGGATGGCGAAGACACGTGCTGGGCATGCTTGTGTGCAGTATCCCTATGCAAGTTATTATTACGAGATTTACGAGCTTTTTGAGAAGATTTACGGTTATAAGACATTGAGAACTCCAGAATTGGTAGGAATGGGACAAGGTGTTACGTTACCCAAAATAACAGGACACGCAGCACCAGTCACGCGAGGCACATTGGAAGCTCTACCGTGCAGAGTTTCATTGCCCATAAGAGCAAAAGCGATTGCTTCTTTTGCGTCACTTGAATAGCCTAAATCGTGCTGCGAACATACCATAACGCCTGGCAACATATTATCAAGCATGCTCATAAGCGTCTTATTATGAGCGCCTCCCCCAGATACAATGAGCTGGTCTTTGCAAGGTTGCTGCGCAAAATGAGGCTTTACAAAATGCTTGTATGCTTCTGCAATGCAAAATGCGCTATAGTGCGTAAATGTGTACAGCACATCATAAGCACACTCAGATTTTAAGAGCGCGTCAGTCGCATCTAAGATATTGCATTGACGCAAAAGTGATCGGGTATACTGAGCACCGAACATCTCTCTACCAGTGCTTTTTGGAGGATTTTGCTCATAAAACTTGTTATCACACAGACGCTGCCACAACTGGGGATTTAGATTTCCTCGTGCAGCAAGTTGTCCCCCTTCATCAAACTCACAACCAAAAAAGACTCGACATGCCTCGTCTATCATCATGTTTCCCGGGCCACAATCAAAAGCAAACACATCGTCTATCTGAGCTTTTGCCTTAAGTGCGGTAATGTTAGAAATTCCGCCAATATTTACAAGTGCTCGATTAGTAGAATCTTTTGCATACAAAACAAGTTCAGAATAAGGAACAAGCGGAGCACCTTGTCCACCCGCTGCCATATCCATAGAACGAAAATCACTGACCACCGTTGTTTGGCATTCCCAAGCTATGATTGCGCTGTTGCCAAGCTGTAAAGTTGACGAATATGCACAAGAGTCACTCTCGTGAGAACTTGGCGCATGCCAAACAGTTTGTCCATGACTTGCAATAAAACGCAAATCCTTAGACGCAATATGTGCTCGCTTAAGGGCTTCTTGAACACTGTGCGCAAAAAGATATCCAAGCTCACTGTGCAATGAGCTAAGCTGTGATGTTGTTGCTTTATCAAGGCAGGCGCGCATAATATGTTTTTTTGTATCCAAAGGCATAGGAAATGTATAAAACGATATAAGACGACACGTAGTATCCAAGCCCACGCCGTCAATATCAACAAGCGCAACGTCTATTCCGTCCAAACTAGTCCCGCTCATAATACCCGCGGCAATCATGAGGTTCCCCCTTTGTATACACTACTAAAACACCCTGTTAATTGGCATGACCCATTTCTTCCCTGAGCAACAAACAGGCACCAACATCAGGCTCTCTTTGTGGTTTAAGCAACTTACAATAAGAAGGAAGCGCTTGCCTAAACGGCTCAAACACAAGGCTTCCTGCCTTAAAAACGCCACCAACATAGCTTATGTTGACATTTAAAGCGCCGTTGGATATATCCTGAGCGACTCCACATGTATCAAGCTGAAAGCCAAGCTTTTTTATAAGTGCTTTAACATGCAACACATAGTGAGAAATGGCCGTATGTATAATACGCTCTGCACAAATATCATGCTGCGCGGCAGCCTTAAAAACAATTGGAGCAAGACGGGCAAGCTCCGTGCGAGAGCCCGTCTTAGGATTTTGTACATAAGATATAAGATTAAAATCATCTGTGCAAGAAAGGTGTGCGCGGACAAGACTATATAGCAACGTTCGATCTTGACGTCCATCACTTTGAGCAGAAAATTCTCTCAGAAGCTCTTTCGCTATCCAATAACCACTACCTTCGTCACCTATAAGAGGTCCCCAACCACCTACACGAGCTGATTTGTGATGATGCTTCCCGTAGGCAATTGAACCAGTTCCAGCTATAAGAATAATCCCGTCTTGCAGTCCAAGAGAAGCAGCATGGGCAGCTTCAACGTCACTGACGAGCTTATAAACGTGTCCAGCTGCAATACGAGAAACTCTTCGCTCAATTTCTGCGCGTACTTCGGGTACTGACCCATATCCTGCAAGGCCAAGACCTATACCATAATTCTCGTCTTGTGGTATCAGACCTTTGGCGTGTTCTATACCCTCTGTTAAAACACGCTCAAGGCCATCAAAGCCTACCTGAGCATAGTGCATGGTAGAAAGCACAAACGCTGAGGCAACTGGTGCCAGCTCATTATTGTATACCGTAAAAGCTGTTTTAGTTCCGCCACCATCAACGCCAATGTACCACATGTTTTGCACACCTCAATTTTGTTCGCTATCTTAAGTTCACTATGCTGAAAAATTCTCGTGAAAGCTAAATTTTTGCCAGGGCTTAATAAGATCAAGTAAAAAGAGCTCATCTTGTGCAATATGGCCAATAACACTACTCTTTCCGCTGTTTTTCATAGGACGTTTTGCAATTTGCAATTCACCTGCATAATGCCCATATTCGCTGCTTTCAAGTACGATATCTCCAGGTTTAATATCCACAGGATTCATAAGTTCAAACGTATGCCCTTTATACTTAACCCTACTTTGCGTAGAACGGATAAGCTGTGCGGAAACATCGCCTCGGTTAAAATGCAGCTCGTCAAAGACAATGCTTTTTTCAAGAGCGGGAATATCGGAAATCAACGTAGCGGAAAAGCTCACCATATTATGCGGCAAATTCTGAAGTTGAGCTAATTCTTCTGAACTTGGATAACAGTTTGAGATCATCACATCGTCAATGCCGCCCAAAGCTATAATATGTTCAATTTGCAAATGTAGAGGAAGATGACGATGCAACTCTAGTGTGGGCAAGCCTTGAACTACCGGCCAATTTGCAAATGTTTGAGGTGCTTGGCTAGTGACAAAACACGCGGTATTGATGCCGTGTTTTTTGAAACGTTGGTTACACGCTTGAAAATGTTCTACCGTAAGACCTGAGTAAGCATGTGGGTAAAAATTGTGCGAGCCCACGAGCTTTGAACTGTCGGGCATATAATCCATAATAGTATCTACGTAATGAACATTATTACTCATGTTTATCTCAATAAACAACCCTTCGGGATTAAAAGTCATCAACGATTCTTCAAGACCCGAAAAACCCATGTCTAAACGAATACCGTCGGCTCCAATTTCTTTGAAGAATGACAAATCTTTATACGATGCGCCCAAATCGTTCATTACACGAGGATTACAGTCGAGAACAATTTCAAATCCTAAATCATGTGCAAGCTTATTAATTGTGCTAAATTCTCGTTTCACGGCGTCTTTGGTATCGGTAATTGAAAGCAAACAACTAAAAAGACGCGTAAAACCTGCTTGAGCAGCTTGTTTCAAATATGCGGCCGTCTCTTCAAAACTTGCTTTCTCTGGATAAATTGAAATCCCCAAGCGTTTCATACTATTTCCTTACTCACATGTAAAATTACTTACGTATTTAACTATAGGTATGATTGTTATACTCTATACGCACTACGCCAAGGTTTAATGCTTGCAACGCTACTGTGCCGTTCCTTAAAAATGTCTATGACTATCTGCGTGCAAATAAGCCATGTTTGGAGCGACTTACAAAGATTAAACCAAGGCGCAACACGACCTTATATGCTGCTTGTGTGGGGTATGCAGCAATATAAGGTCGTAATCTGTTGTGATGAACAAACAAATTATTTAGAATCTTTTTCTTGCTTAAGGTATTGCTGATCCCAAATCCTAACAAAGGGATAGTAAATTACGCAAGACAAGATAATCAGTACGACATTGAGAATGGCTGCACGTATGTCGCCTCCTGTTGCTAAAAACGCACCAATAGGCCCTGGGAGCGTCCAAGGTGCACTTACCACAACACGTCCAACCAAGCCTAATGAAGTGGCAAACCATGCAATAACGCCTGAAATCATGGGAACAAGAATAAAGGGAATGGCAAGGGTAAGGTTCAAAACAATGGGCGCCCCAAAAATCAATGGTTCATTGATGTTAAAGATGGCTGGAAGAAAACCAATCTTTCCAAGATCTTTAGCATACTTAGATTTACACACACTCACAAGAAGAATAGCCAATCCCACTGTACTACCTGCACCACCGATAAACACAAACCATTGGTAAAAAGGTTCGGCACTAATAGCTGGAAGCTCGGTTACAGCAACTCCTGCGGCGGCGGCAGTTGCATTAGCCTCTAGAAGCGTAAGCCACAAAGGACGAGCAAGTGATCCTACAATGGACGCACCGTGGATACCAAAGAACCAGAAGAAACAATACAAGAAGGAAATAAGTAAAACACCAGGCAGAGAGTCTGTTGCATAGATAAGTGGCTTAACAAGTGTTGATACAACTCCGCCCCAATTAAACTCAAAGAAATATGTAATGGTCCCCATTAAAAGGATGACTATGAGTGTGGGCGTAAGCGCCTCAAACGAACGCGCAACCGATGGCGGCACCTCATCGGGCATCGTGATTTTAAACTTTGAGTTTTGAGTTAGTCTAAAGATGTTTACCGCAATAAACGTGGCGATGATTCCCACAAAAAGACCGGCGCTACCCAACGAACCCATAGGCAAAACAAATCCCGCAACGCCCGCCTTGAGCTCGGGCTTAATGACTACTGGATTGATAGTAAGCAAAAATGCCATAACAGATAAAATGGCACCCGACAGACCATCAAGTTTATAGGACCTAGAAAGACTGTAGCCCATACCAAAAACAGCATAGAGTGTCATGATGAACATGGTCATACGATACGGCAACAGAATTTTTCCAACGTTTGCTTTGATAAGCTGACATAGAGGCCAATCTGCAGGAAGTGGAGGAAAAGCCGCAATCAGGAAGAATGATCCAACGATAATAAGCGGAAGTGCTCCCACAACACCGTCGCGAACAGCAAGTAAATAACGATTAGATCCAAGCGCTCCCATAAGTGGTGCTAGGTGCTCTTCGAGCCATTTTTGAAATTTTTCCAAAGCATTCATCTCCTTTTTGATTATAGTTGTTTGGAATTAGCGAAAAAAATTGAACGCCAAAAACCTGCGTGACATCCCCATGCAGATCAAAGCCGTAAACCTGTCATCGCCTTACGACAAAACATCATCAACATCTTTTAGAATGTTTTCAACATTACCAAAGGCGTAATCTTGCGGTTTTATACCTACTACTGGTACCGTAACGGTTGACTCAATCTGCTTTTTACGATAAGAAATCTGCGGACCCAGAAGGATTATATTGTACTTATCAACCTCATCAAGATACTGGGTGGTGCCACATGCAGCGACCTCCATGGTCACCCCATGTTCCTCCCCATATTTCTTCATTTTGTTCATAAGTACTGATGTTGACATGCCTCCTGAGCAAACAAGTAAAATTTTATATTGCCTCATAACATTTCCTCCTTAATGACTCCGTTTGTGCACCATCTATTAGTGGCACATATCTACACTATCTCTTTTTACCTGTTCAAGAGCAAAAATAACCATAGTATCGTTGTCTGCATTGCCTCAAAGTCACCGTAAATAACAGTTAGGCTCAGACGACAAGCTGAGCGTTTAATGTTTTGAGCTTCTATTTTTTTGAAATGTAATTATCTTCAATAGCTGTGGCGTAGACATCGTAGTGCTTATTAACCAGCGTAGAAAAAAGCGTGTCAACAATCATAAGCTGCGTAATGCGCGATGTACCCGCCGAACTTCTAAGAAGCGGCTCGGTTGAGGCCACATAAAGAACAATATCAGCATGTCTAACAAGCTCTGTACTGTTAACTGAACGCGTGATCGCTATAACCTTGCCTCCGTGATCTTGCGCTGCGTGCACACATCGCAATGTTTCGGGAGTAACTCCCGAATAACTAAACGCTATAGCTACATCTCCGTCTGACATATTATTAGCGGCAATAAGTTGCATATGCCAGTCAGCACTTAACGTACAATCGATGTTTGCGCGCAGGAATTTGTATTGCAAATCCTGGGCACTTAAAAGCGAGCTACCCATGCCAAAGATCGTTATATGATGGGCGCTGTGTATAAGCTCTGCGCACGAATCTATGGTTTTAGGGTTGTTAAGTTTTTCAGTAAGCGTAATAGATTCTATGGTTTTTCTCATAATCTTAAACATAATCTGTTTAGTAGAATCTTTAGGGTTAATATCCTCAATTGAACTCTGTCTTGATGTTTTCATAGAGGCAAGTTCGTATATAAGATATTGCTGAAACTCCTTGTATCCCCCAAGCGATAACTTCCTAAGTAACCGAGAAATAGTGGCTGCCGATACAAAAGTCATCTGCGCCAGTTCGTGTATTGTTACACCAACAATAGCTTCGGGTTTCTTTAGTATATACGTAATAATTTGCTGTTCACTTGTACTTACGCGATCCTTATTCTCTTTTAAAAGTACCAAAAGACTTTTTGGTTCCATAGGTATCACCAGAGCCTTTCATTACTAGTTATAACAATGTGTAAATTTTAAGTCATTAAATTTTATAGAACATGAAATTTTATTTCCATTCCTGTTGTAAAAGCACTTGTGAGTGGTTGCTATTTATAAGTAAACGGATTATCTCCAAATGAAGATATTTCATGTGTAGACGAGATTTTCTACCGTGATATTTTCTACCCACAAGCTACTGTACCACTGACAAGTTTTAAAAACACCAGTTGAATGATTATATTTTGAACAATGCCTCTACTCAATCCGCATTTGAGGCAATCTTCCCCACTTATATAATCTGTGCAATTTTTAACCGTAGGGCAGCTGGTGGATGTTTAGCCTCCATTTGAAAATGCCTACAACTGCATGTATTCTCATTGTTGAAAGGCACCCCAAGAAAGTGTGAGGTTACACATGGAAGAAAACGAATCAATCAGCTTTGGAATTATAGCTTCCTCAGGAACAGCAAGATCTCTTGCATTTGAAGCTCTTGAGAAGGCAAAAGAAGGTAATTTTGAAGATGCACAAGACCTGATCGATCAATCAGAACAGGCCTCGCTTGAGGCTCATAATATTCAAACAGAGCTGTTATGCAACGCTGCTCAAGGCAATCCATGTAACCTAGACATCTTGCTTGTCCACGCGCAAGATCATCTCATGACCTCAATATTGGCTAAAGAGCTTATTGAACAGATGATACTTCTTTACAAAAAACTCGACGAAAAATAACTTGTTTTACAAGCTTTTCGATAAAGCAAAACCACTTTAACCCGCCCGACCTTTGTACTTATTTGTAACGATCAAGGAACTACTATGACAAACATAATGAACCTTACGACCGAGCAACAAAATCCTCGAACAATTAATCTAGATACATTTACTCCTAAACAAATTGCAGAAGTCATGAACTCTGAAGACATGTATGCTGTAGAGGCTGTAAAAAAAGAGATTGACCACATAGCTCAAGCAATAAGCTGGGCAGGAGAGGCACTCCAAAATAAAGGTCGCATTGTCTACGTAGGTGCAGGTACAAGCGGGCGTCTTGGAGTTCTTGATGCTGTAGAATGTCCACCTACCTTTGGCGTAGATTCAAATACGGTTGTTGGCCTTATTGCAGGTGGTGATAAGGCATTTGTGAAAGCGGCTGAAGGTATTGAGGATGATGCCGCAGCGGGTGCTCATGACTTACAAGTGCATAACTTGCACAGTTGTGACATAGTGGTTGGCATTGCTGCAAGTGGAAGAACTCCTTATGTAATTGGTGCACTAATCTATGCAAAACAACATGGGTGTAAAACAGTGGCAATTGCCTGTAATCAAAATTCAGAAATCGGACGCGTAGCCGATCTAGCTATTGAGCCCGTGACTGGTCCTGAAGTATTATCAGGCTCAACACGGCTTAAAGCGGGCACTGCGCAAAAACTTATACTGAATATGATTTCTACAGGAGCTATGACATGCACGGGTAAAGTATATAAAAACCTGATGGTTGATGTTCAACAGACCAATGAGAAACTCCATACGCGCGCGCAAAATATTGTTATGGAAGCCTGTTGCTGTAGCGAATATGATGCACAAGCTGCGCTGAAGGCCGCAGGAGGTCAAGTAAAAACAGCAATAACAATGTTGCTCTTGTCTTGTTCTGCACACGAAGCCCTAAATATTTTAGAACAATGTAAAGGTCATGTTCGAAAGGCATTAGAGCAAGGGGTTTAAACATATTTTGATGCCGTTTTAATGCAATTTTCACTGGTGTAGCATGCGTGATTTATATAGTCTTAATTTAAGAGCATATATTCCAAAAAATGGCAAAAGGAAAATAACTCCTATGGCCAATAGTGTTTCAAATACATAGACTCTTAACATGCCAGACCAGAGCGTTATAACCAGCGGAGCAATTACGATGGCGCACGACATCACAATTAAAAACAAGCATTTGTTTATATTAAGAGTTATGTGATTGATACACAGCACGTGTAGAGGGTAAAGATACAATCCAAAATCAAGTATCAAACCCATGAAAAACACCTTGTTGTCTATGTGGTCAAAAGCATGGGGGTTAGACATCCCCGATACATCAGGCTCAGGGATTAAAGATATAACCACATCCAACGCTAAGGGAATACAGATAACAGCTATAGCATATAAAACAAACACAAGCTTTTGCCTTTTGGTCATAGGAAACGTCTCCTTAAATGACACCTAGATGAACCCATTTATAACACGGTGAGCGGCTTTAATATAGTGTATACCCGCCTCATGAATGTTCTGTTAAGAGTTATATCCCCTGAAAAACTTATTCGGCGTGGGTAAAATAAGCTCATAGTCACACACGAAACGGAGCCTACCATGTTTTACGTTAACAAACGAACACTTTTACTCATAGCAGGTATTGTATGGCTTATAGCTGGTTTTAATGTTGCCCGCCTTGGATTACTGTCATATGTCCTCATCGAGTCCACGTGGATGGCTTACGCGCTCACGCTTATAATTTTTTGCCTATTTGCGTTAATGTTTTTCAATATGAGCACAAAGCATACCGCAAGAATCATGGCTTATACGTCTGCGCAACCTTTTTGGCGGTTTTTTGACCTTAAATCGTATGCTATTATGGTGGTTATGATGAGCGGAGGCATTGGCCTGCGCGCATACCATGTTTTGCCCAACTTCTTCATTGCATTTTTCTACACGGGATTAGGGTGCGCACTTGCACTGGCAGGTATAGTTTTTGTTAAAAACTATCTTTTGTACGATAAGTTAAACCAAAAGCAAAACGGCACATCATCTACTTCTTCTACCTGCTTATAAGCGCAGGTGCCTACCTACGCTGCATAAGCACCTGTGAGGTAACTGGTAACTCGGTTCGCCCTAGGCACACCCACCTACGATGTTAGCGCTTGACGCGCAACTGTGAGGCGCGATAAACCCCTATTTTGTCTTAAAGCGAGAGTCTCCGCCTTTAAGCGCTTGCATGACCTCGTGCACATAACGCTCAGTGTTTTTCTTGGCGTCCTCAAAGTCGTAATCCATAACATTATTAGGATCAAGACCAAATTCTGCAGCAAGAGGCGGTTGTTGTGCGTCGTCGATAACCAAAAATGGATTAGAACCAACTTCCTGAGCACGTTCAACGCATTGTGGCGAAAGCGCGTACTCAATCCAAAGTTGCGCGGCATACGGGTGCTTACAACCTTTAATAATGGCTGTAGCACCAATTTCATAGCTTGTTCCCGATGAAGGAATTACAATGCGAATGTCTTTATAACCATTGGTTACAATTTGCTTAATAGCTAGCGAAACAAACCCAATACCAATAGTGCACTCCCCTGTACCAACATTTTGCGCAGGGCCAACACCACTTTTACTATAAACCGCAATGTTTTTATCCAGATCAACAAGGTACTTTATACCCTTATCATGACCATATTTTTGAATCATGGTGTTAATAAGCAGCTTGGCCGTACCAGCTGTGTTGTAATTAGAAGACCAAATTAAATCCTTATACTCGGGTTTAAGTAAATCGGGCCAGTCCGATGGAGCTTCAAGCGATCGTCTATCAAGCTCTGCTTTATTGTAGAAAAAGCCCAAGCTACCTTTATAAATGCCATACCAATAATTGTGTTCATCTTTATAATGAGGAGAAAGTAAATGCGTTGCATTACGCGCTTCATAAGGCTCAAGCAAGCCTTTTGAAGCAGCAATGTTATAAGGATCGGTAGTGCCGCCAAACCACACATCACCTGATGGATTGCCATTTTCTTCTTCGATTTTTGCCTGAACTTCGCCTGTGGATAGGCGCATAAATTTAGTAGTGATACCAAAAAGCTTTTGAAAATTGTTACACGCCGCCGCCACAAAAGGCTCTTCCGCAGAGCCATACACGATCAGCTCTTTTTCGGCTTGCGCTTTGGAAATTAAATCCTGATCGGCAATACGAGATAAATCTACATCTTGCGACTCTTTAGTGTTGTCCGCAGTCGAGCAACCGCCTAACCCACCAAGCATGCCAAGCATAGCTGTGCTTGCAGCCGTTCCATATAAAAAGTTTCTTCTGGAAAGAAGCGCCATATCCACTCCTTATTTGTTTGTTGTCCCAAGCAAAATTATGGTTTTACCTCACAAACTAGTTATATACCATAAAACAAAACGTTTTTGCCACGCGATTGGTGTTTTTACCATAAAATAACGTGGTTACAAACTACGCCAGTTTACGGCAAGAACCGTATTTAGTATACACAATATACCTATCAGTAAGACTTAAGTTTTATACGGTAGTGATGTGTTTGTTTATATGACAACGTTCTATATAAAGGACGTATAAAAGGCGGCAAAAACGGTTGGTGGAGGCGCATGCCATAGGCATCTGGTGTAGCACGCGCCTTCGGTATGTACGGTACCGCCAACTACCTTCCGAACAAGAAATTTACACTACAGACTACATGCGCTGCACAACCTCAAGAAGTGCTTCATCGCTATTTTGTGGATTCTCGTCCAACCACGAAGGATTGTCTTTTAACCATTGGGCACGATTAGGGTCGGTTGCCTTGCATGCAGCCAAAACAGCGGCAAGCATCGTCTCAACATCACAAGAATTATACTCAGCCCCTAAAGTCATTTGCTCGCGCGCACATCCAGCGGCAAATTTTTTGTTTTTAAATTTCTTCTTAAGGCTTGAAAGTTCAAGATCCTGACAAGATTTTGAAGGACGAAGACGCGCACACGCGTCAATAAGTCCCGATGTTTCGTCTGCGGCAAAAAGCACACGCTCCATTTTGAGTTCAGGCTTGGGAAGACTATCGTTGAGGTCGGAATTGTGCGTTTGGATTGCGCGGATGAGCTCGGCAGACGCTCCTTCTTTGGTAAGCAAACGCTCGGTGCAAAGGGTATGATCCTCATCGCCGTCACAAACTTCCCAATCCATATCGTGCAGCAAGCCAACTTGACCCCAAAAATCAATATTATCTTCATCGTGAATTGCTGCAAAATAGCGCATTAAACGCTCTAAGGTAAGTCCATGGATAATATGGAATTCCTCTTGATTGTACTGTTTGAGCAGCGCAAATGCCTTTTCGCGCGTTAAGTTAGAAGAAAGTGTAGCCGACATGGTATAAGCTCCTTATCACGATTGGTACAGTGCACGTACAAAACTTTTCACATTTGCATTACATCATAAAACTTGTTGCATTTTTATTGCATGAGATTTTTTAGTGAAATCTGCAGAGATGTATTATTACTCTCTTGCTCAGTCGTCGATCACCATCTCGCGGTTGTCCTTGGTGATGACCTTCTTCGCGTAGACCTCGGCTCCAAGATAGCGCGTGACGAGGTCGGCGAGGTCATCGACTGCCCCTTCCAGATCACCCTCTCTTTTAGGATCGACCGACTCTATGATGAGAAACGCTTTGCTCGAGTCCTCGGTGAGCATCGTTCGCTGGCCGTCTCTCCAGTTCCAGCAGCGGCAGATCGCACCTGCGTCATCGCGGTAGCATAGTTCGCCTTCGAGAGTTGGCGATCCCTCTTCGTCGCCTAAAGCCAAAAAGCTGTCGCCACCCTCGGTGATACCGAGGCGGATATCGCCTTCCATGGCATCGATATCCTCACCGCCCACGGGAAGCGCCCACTTCAGGGAAACAGCGTTGTAGATGTCAACAGATGGCGTGATGCTGCCAACAGGGTTGCCCTTTAGCACGCGCTTGAGGAGGTTCTCAATAGAGCAGCGCGCGCCCTTCTTGGTCTTAAACTTCTGATAGGCGCTGCGCCACACTGATACCACATGGTTTTGAGAGATTGTGCTCGACTCAAGGTGGTTGTTGGCTTGGTTGTTTGCCTCGGAGAGCAGCTTGGCTATCTCTTGTCTGTCCTCATCTGACACCTCATCTGCCGGCTTCATCCCATGCGCTACGACAATTCCGATTGCAGTGTCGGGGAACAGTTCCCAAAACGAATCCTCTGTGACGAATTTCTTCATTTTATCCTCCTTTTGCCGATAAAGAAAAAGCACCCGAACCTGCATCCGTCTTCTTAGGCCTAACGACGAATACTGATCCGAGTGCTCGGTTGCCCTACCCGGCGGCAGGACTGTTTTTTCGGTTATTATAATCTACGTTACCCAAAATTTGAAGTATAGATGTAACCAAAGTTTCAAAGCTCTTGGGTCATACCAGCATTCAAACAACAGTAAACCACTACTTGCGATTTAAGGCAGAAGACCTACGTGGTGAGTCCAAAAGTCTGTAGAAATTTCTCTTTGACACCTTATGAACTTATCTCCCACTTTCAATCAATAAGTTAGCAACTAACCCAAAAGCCTTTTTATCGCCGCTTGCACGAACGGAAGTACGATAGTTGCAATTTCTGCTGAACTCTTAGCAAGAGACGCCACCTTCTCAAGCTTTTCAGCAAACTTCGTCTTATTCTTTTCTTTCATTGCTTTTTCAAGCTGCTTTACTGCATCCTGAACGGCTTCTTTCAAATTCTGCTCAATATCTAAGTTCAGAATGGCGCCCACAGTTACGCCAATGGTCAGATCTCCTATTTCTGCTTCCGCATTTGCGGTCGCGGAAACGTTATTATTTATGATCGGTGCAAAATTTATATTCTGGCTGCTCTTATCCATTTGTTCTTGAAACCAGCCATTAGCGTAGCTGCGCCCTTTATCAGTAACTGTCACTATATACGTAGAATCATCCGCCCGCTGCACATTCAACAAGCCATGCCGAGACAGCTCTGCATAAATCGTGTCCTTGTCGAAATTAGTGGAGACAAATATCGTTTCATCCTCTGAATTTCTCTTACTTGCATCTTGAGCAGCAAGACGCATCATTAAGCAATCGGCTTCATCGCTTACAAATTCAAACCATCGCCTAGCTTTTCTCGCTTCATCATAGTGTTCACTACCAGCTGGTAGCAACGATTGAAATATAACCAGGGTATGATTCATGTCAGTTTGCATTTCAATCATGCCCCGATTTTCTAATGCGACAAACGCTTCTGAGATTCCTAGGGCTGTGAAGTCACTCGTGCCTGCTTCCTGGTGCATCCACGCATAAACAAGAGCAGCTTCTTGCTTTACATTAAGTCCATTCATATTGTTTCACCTACTTATTACTCTTTTTCAAGTTGCAATCGCGACACAGCATTTGGCAGTTGTCAGGGGTCGTGTGACCGCCCTTGCTCCAAGGCTTGATGTGGTCTGCTTGCATCTCCTAAAACTCAAACTCTTCGCCGCAGATAGCACACTTGTAATGCTGCTTCTCATAGGCTGCCAAGGCGTCGCGCCTATCGAATGCACGGATGGACAAGGCACGCTCAGAGCCAGTAAGCAGGTACTCATAAATGCCGGATTTCTTTGTCACATCCTCATCGCCAAGAGGCGCCTGCACTTCAAGTTCAAGCTTCTTAGGGTCTCAGTCTGTTCTCTTACCATGTTCGTTATAGAACAAGCCCCAAGCCAGACCCTTCATCTCCTTGCGCCTCTTAGGGAAGATAGCTTCAACCCACTCAATCACAGAACGGAAGTAGCTCCATAGTGCCTGCACGGTAGGCTCTTTCTGATGCTTTGCCATATAAGCCTTCGATGGTCTTACCCTCGGCGGATGCGGCCCTCTGGATTGCGGTTTCCAGATACTCCTGACGGATAGACGCCCCCTTCAGGTAGGCTCTCACCAACGTATCAGCAGTGCATCCCATCTTCGAGAAATAACGCTTCGCATCCGAAGAACATGAGCCGGCATATACCACATTTCTCAGTTCTTGGTCGGTAAGACGCTCGCCAGCAATGTTGATTATCATGAGCCAATCCAGTCTCTCCGAATCCGTGCCATGCAATCACCTCCTCAAAGCCTTCGGCGTACGCGGTGTGGCTCGAAGTGCCCGAACCAGTGTGGAGATTACCACGTCGCAAATTAAAATGCAAATCTCTATTCCAAAATTTGGCGTTATGTTCTATAATGGAAACAACCATTATAGGCGCATTGTGTCTAGGGAGCCGAGATGAAAAAGAGGAACGTTCTCAACCTCATTAAGTACCATGAGGAGGACAACAATTATGGCTTTCGCCAAGAAGCCATTGAAATAGCCCACGACTTCGACCGATCGGGTGACACCGAGCTCGCCGAGTACGTCTTGGCATTGCTCTCAGACGCAAACACGTTTGTCCCGCAAACAGGTGGCAGCGTCGGTCATTTCCTCCGTCGTATGGACTACTCGCGCACACCGCTGCCGCTTCCCGAGGCCATTTCGGACGACGTGAAAGGTGTTATCAACGCGGTTGGTCACGATGCGGGTATCAACAAGTTTCTCTTCCAAGGGCCTCCGGGAACGGGAAAGACGGAGACGGCAAAGCACGTCGCCCGCATCCTCGAAAGAGATCTCTTCATTGTAGATTTCAGCGAGGTCATCGACAGTAAACTGGGTCAGACGAGCAAGAACATAAGCACCTTGTTCAGGGAGGTCAACGGGTTTGCAAACCCGGGCAGGGTAGTCGTTCTTTTCGACGAGATTGATGCGCTTGCCATGGATCGAACAAATAGCCATGACGTGCGAGAAATGGGGCGCGCCACATCCACGTTTTTGCGCGAACTTGACAACATGAACACGCAGGTGGTGCTTATTGCAACGACTAACATGTATGGCATGCTGGACAAGGCGATGGTGAGACGCTTAGACTCAGTAATCGATTTCGGTCGCTACACACGCGATGACCTCCTTGAGGTCGCGACGGTGCTTCTCAATACACATCTTACGAAGTTCCGGTTCGCTGGAAGGGATGTGCGGCTATTCAACAAGATAATGAAGCTGATGAAGGTTGTTCCGTACCCAGCCGAGCTCTCCAATATTATCAAGACCTCGATTGCGTTCAGCAATCCTGGTGAACCATATGATTATATGCGCCGTCTCTATAAGGAGGCCGCCGGCCAAACAGTGCCTGATGCGAAAACTCTTCGCCAACAGGGATTCTCCATGCGAGAGATTGAGATGTTGACGGGCACTCCGATTAGTACGCTTTCGCGCGAGTTGAAGGGCTAGGCCATGAGCAATGCTATCCTTGAACTAAAAGGCTCATACGAGCGTAAGGGCGCTATGCCACCTGGGCCCCCATCTTTGCCGAAGGGCAAGTTGGTATCCGCAAACCACCTCGAAAAGCTCCGTTGCGACTTACTTGACTGCAGGGAATATTGGGCGCGCCAGCAACTGCGGATCAAATATCTGGTGAATGCCCGCTACATTTCAACCGTGGCCAAGAGCAACAGGTGCAAACGCCTGCTCGCAGAGAACAGCGACGATGCAAGCGATTCGATAGTAGGTGCTAAGTTCGAGCAGATCCCTGGCAGCGCGAGACGGAACCCAAGACACATCATAACTTATTGCATTACCCCCGACGCATTGGACAAGACTATCGACGAGCTAGACATCTGCATCGGTATCCTTCGGATGAGAAAGTACGGAGGATCCATCGACAGCGAACAGCTTTCCAACATCGACAAAGCTGAATTCGACAGGCTCGGAGCCAAGATATCTAAGACGGCATTCGCACAGATTGTGCGTGATGCATACTACCTCGTTGGCTTCTTTTACACCGACTCTTTCGATCAGGAGTACACGACGGATGCCTTCATCACCGTCTACGATACTGGTGATGACACGCTTGAGCTGGTGAGGAGAATTATTCCGGAGCTGGAAGAAGATCAGGTGTTTGAGAACTGCGTTCGTCTCTATCCGAGTCAATATAACCGCATGCGGCACGAGGCTCCATTCCTTATCGCCATGTCCACGCTCAACTTCGCGGACTGCAACCTTCGCGACTTATGGGGCGAAGATGCCTACAAGAACTACGAGGGTCGCCTCCCGCCCCCGCCTTCAATTCCAAGCCCTGACGGAGAGCCTTTCATTGGCGTCATCGACACGCTGTTCAACGAGGACGTATATTTCAGCGAATGGGTTGACTATCAGGACTATATGACTGACAAGCGTGATTGCAATAACGATGTTGCGCATGGGACGGAAGTCTCGTCCATCATCGTCGATGGGCCGACGCTGAACCCAGAATTGGACGACGGCTGTGGTCGTTTCCGGGTCAGGCACTTCGGCATTACCGATGGTGAGAAAATGAACTCGCTAACTGTCATGCGCAACGTGAAGGATATCGTCGAAGCCAACCAAGGCATCAAGGTCTGGAATCTCTCTCTCGGTACCGTATCCGAATGCCCGGAAAACTCGATTTCCCCCGTCGCCTCCATCCTCGACGAGCTGCAGGCGAAATACGACGTAATCTTTGTCGTATCTGGAACCAACCTGGAGGAAGGCGAAACCGACAAGCGCGTGGGCTCCCCGGCAGACTCGGTTAACTCGATTGTGGTTAACGCAGTCGACCGCGACAAGGTGCCCGCACTCTATTCACGCCATGGGCCAGTGTTGTCGTTCTTCGGCAAGCCGGATATCAGCTATTACGGCGGCACCAGAGACGACGGACTTGTCGTGGCCGCGCCGTATGCCCTCGTGCGTAACTGGGGTACCTCGTTTGCCGCACCATGGATTACGCGCAAGCTGGCTTTCCTAATTTACAGAGCACGGCTTTCCAAGGAGGAGGCGAAAGCACTTCTAGTGGACTCGGCATACGGTTGGGGCGAAGAGAGACTGTCGAACACTAGGGGCTATGGTGTACCGCCTATCAGCATCGAAAACATCATCGGTACGTCAAGCAACGAGATTAGATTCATGCTCTCAGGAACCATTGATTCCTACGAGACCTACAACTACGGCATCCCAATTCCAATGAGCGATGGCAAATATCCCTTCATGGCGAGGGCAACGCTTTGCTACTTCCCGGATTGCCACAGAAGCCAAGGCGTTGATTACACCACGACCGAGATTGATCTTCATTTTGGTCGTATTAAGGGCAACCGCATCAAGTCACTCGACAAGAACACACAAGGCGACGAGGGGTCCAAAGTCTACGAAGCAGACGCCCGCGCACTCTTCCGAAAGTGGGACAACATTAAGCATATCGGCGACATCTTCAAGTCCCGATTCGCTCCGCGTAAATCGTTCGACAACCCGCAGTGGGGCGTCATGCTTCGCAAGAAAGAACGTAATAAGCCCGGCGCAGGCGACGGTAAGCGATTCGCCGTCGTTGTCACGCTGCGGGAAATGTGCAACGTGAATCGCATCGAGGAGTTTGTGCAGCAATGTTCGCTGAGAGGATGGATCGTAAACCGCATCGACATCGACGTAATCAACCAGATTTATACCGCCGCCGAAGTCGACATCGACTTCGAGGACTGAGGGTAGTACCTACTTGTATCAGGATGTGATTTCATGCCGACAATTGCTATAGGCAGCGAACAGGTGCTCAACTTATGCGTGCGGGACTGACACATGGCGTATCTAATCGACCAAATCGGCCCGCTTGAATACAGCAAGCCCTCATCGGCTTTCACAAGCCTCGCTCATTCCATTATCGAGCAGATGCTCTCAATGAAGTCGGCTGCTCGGATTGAAAGGCGGGTTCAAGACCTGTGCAATGGATACATCACGCCAGAAAGCTTCTGGACACCTCAGTTGAAAACCTGCGTTGCTGCGGAGTTTCAAACAGTATGGCTCGTTACCTTCGTGGACTGGCTGAATTTGCGCTCGTTAATAATCTTGAGGAGTTGTCGGGTGCGTCTGACGACGCAATTCGTGCCACTCGCTTCGCAGTTCCGGGGATAGGCAAGTGGACATATGACTTGTTTCTGCTTTTCTACCTAGAGAGGGAAGACATTTTGCCTGTTAAAGACAGGACGTATAGAAAGGCTTTCAACTGGCTATATGGGGCATCAGTAGAAAACGAGGGGTCCGGATGGTTATTTGCAATCTGTGGAAACCGCACTCGTCAACGGCCGTCCGTTACCTGTATCACACCCTAAACACGGGGTTGGTGACCGCACAGCCGACGTCAGAAGTGGTAGCGAAATGAGAACGCTTTCGCATGTTGTGCAGATGTATTTGCGTCCCATAGCCACGCGACAATGCTGTTTGTTATCCGGTTGCTCAACACAAACTAGCAAAGGAGGGGTGTGCCCAGTGGACATCGAATATAATCGTGGTTTCGACTAGGAGGTTTGCAATGATAGAAGGTTTTCGACAGGACACATATGACCAAAAGTACTGCTCAATACTGCTCAATCCTATCTCGGAATGCGCATCTTATCTGCCCAAGATGGGTGCCAATAAAGGAGTGACCCTCCACGATTTCGAAAGAATGTATGGTGCCGATGCGCTGTATCACTGGATGGGGCTAGATAACCCTCTTATGTTCTCTGCCCACAAGGCCGCAGGTGGCATGACCTCCTTATATCGCCAGCTTGGCATCGGTGTCGAGCGCTTGGCTCGGAACATCTTCATGGATCGATATGGGCTAAGCGCCGAAGATGCAAACTGGAGCTATGAGTACGTAACAGAGGGTGGAAAGACCCAAACGAGATATCTGGACGGAAGAATCGACTTCTCTCTTCTGAGAGACCCTCGAGACGTCAAGCCAGTAAAAGAGTGGCTTGACGCCGCAAAGGCATCCCTTGGCATCTCATCGGATCTGAACGGCCTCGTTTTCGAAGTCCGTGAGGGATACAAGAGCGCGGACTCAAAACGCCAGAACGGGGATCTGGGCAACTCGGCCAAAGCGTTGGGCTCCGGGTACCTGATGGTAATGCTTGTCATGAGCAGAGAAATCAATGCAGCGGTCTTGAGCCGCTACCAGAACGCCAACCTGATTGTATTGCGCGGTGACACCACTGACAAATCGCCGATGACAAGCACATATTCCTTCTTTAATCAGATTATAGGGTATGACCTCGCGGGATTCTTTGAGCGCAATACAAACCACTTGCGCACTCAGGTCAAGTCCATTCTCGAAGAGCTTCTTTCACCGGAGGAATAGATGACTAATGCATTAACGCTAGGAGCCGCTCTAGCTCCAGCTAATAATAAAGAAAAGAAACTCGGCACCCGCTCTTCGCTGACCTTCAAGGCGAATGTGAATTCGGGCCGATATGGCTGGCTGCGACTTACTCCAGCATACAGTTTCAACTTGGTAAACAGCGTGCTTTCTGATTATCCTTCAGGCAGTGTGGTCCTAGAGCCGTTTTCCGGGTCTGCAACAACCCCGCTAGTCGCGGCCAACATGGGCCTGAACGTGTATGCGCGCGAAATAAACCCTTTCCTCGTCTGGTTTGGCCAGGCCAAGACTGCGAGTTACTCACCTGATGACTTGGAACTCACTGCTGTTGTCCTTGATGAAATTGCGGATAATGCGCCAGCGATTAAAGATTTCGATGCGTTATGGCAGCCTGACATCTTTCACATCGAACGTTGGTGGAGCGAAGCCAACCTGTCCGCATTAAAAGCCATCAGGAGCTTGATAGATGAGACTGATGGGCAAGTGCGGAACTTGCTTGACGTGGCCTTCTGCCGAGAACTTATTGCTTGCAGCAACGCAACCTTCAACCATCCTTCGATGGGCTTTAAGAAGCAGAGCGAATCGCTGCACTCATTTGATTACTCGTACAAAGAGGTTATTGACGCCTATGTGCGGGAAGCGCAGATGGTGATCGAGACCGCTGCTGCCGTCCCACAGGGTGAATGCAAGATTGAGCTCGGTGACTCTTGCCGGCCATTCTCGCCAGAAATCCAAGCAGATATAGTGTTAACATCCCCGCCTTACGCCAACCGCATGTCTTACATACGAGAGCTTCGACCCTATATGTATTGGATGCGCTTCCTTAATACTGGCCAAGAGGCAGGCGAATTGGACTGGGATACAATCGGTGGCACTTGGGGCTCCGCCACGACAAAGCTAAAGTCATGGAAGGGCGAGGTCGAGACACCTATTGACGAAGCGGTTGATGACGTTTGCTCAAAAATCATCCAAGGCAAAAGCGGAGAAGTCTTGTCGCCTTATGTCAGAAAGTACTTCTACGACATGTGGCAACATTTCACGTCTATAAAGCCAGCAATCAAAGACGGCGGAAGGATTTGCTATATAGTCGGCAACTCTACCTTTTCTGGGACAATGGTGCCGGCCCAGGAATGGTATGCGGAGATGATGCGTTCTGCTGGGTTTAAAGACGTTCATATAGAGACCATCCGTAAGCGCAACTGCAACAAACAACTTTACGAATATGCTGTCGAGGCCAGAAAGTAGCTAACGCCAAATTTCAGATATCTCGGCGGGCATGTTCACAGGTAATCTGAAGTGTGCTTATGCACATCCGTCTCGCGCTTATGGCGTTTGAAGGTTTCTATGCCGCACACCCTGGCCGCTAGCCCGGCCGTGCGCAACGTCGTCGTGGGTTGTCCGCAGCCCGGCCGCCCGCGCTCCGGGTGTTGCGCCGGGTCGGGCCGGTCAAGCCGCACACTGTCCATGGCACCGCGAGCTTTTGCGGACTGCTGGCAAGCTCGGACGCATCCCCGGCGGCCTCCGCGCCCACCTCAGCAGAAATCACCTGATCCACAACGGGCAGGACTCCCAGCCCCTCACAAAACCCATCCGCCCCTGGTTGCGCACGGACAACCCGCCCACGAGGCCCAGCAGGCGGTCATGCCAGCCTGTGTCGGGTGCCATGCGCTCAAGCAGATAGCTCAGCACCGTGAGCGTGCCGAACATCTTATCGTTCCCCATCTCGAAGGGCTCGTGCCACTCACGAGCCCTGGAGATCATGGACGGGTTGCCGATGACTCTGTTTCACAGGAGGCCGTAGTGGGCGTATATGTTGCACGCGGTGTTAACGGTCGCAAGCCACGAGTCCAGCACCTTGGTGCTCACGCCCATGCAATCAGCTATAGTCTTCCTAACCGGCACGAGAGCACCCTTGTAGAGCGTCACCACCATTCCGAAGCCCATCACGTTCACGATCATCCAGTAGGACGGAAGATCATGCTTGTCGCCATACTTGTCGTGGAGGCACTTGGCGAACGGCTCGCCACCCCTGGCACGTCTGTAGGCGTCATGGCATTTGCCATCATCAAAATCTCAAATTGTTCCGGATTGTACTTATCCAAAATGCAATAGGAGCACCCATTACATCGGAATAATCGCACGGTATATCAACTGTTTTTCCAACGTAAACGCGCAATAATTTTCATATAGCGGTGATTTAGACGATGAGATATTCCAGTTTTACATCATCTCCACTCCAGGCTTCTTACCCGAGCATACCAATGAGGTAGTATTCCAAGATCCAGAGTTAGACCTGTACGTGTGGGGTATCGCCCACTTTGGCACTGCTTGGGACTATGTACCAGCACCTGAACTTCACTAGACGCAAAATAGCGGCTCCCAATTACGGGAACCGCTATTCATGTAATATGCGGCATAGTTTTGCTACAGCCTGTTTGAACGCTGGTATAGATGTAACCAAAGTGTCAAAGCTTTTGGGTCATACCAGCATTCAAACAACAATAAACCACTACTTGCGATTTAAGGCAGAAGACCTAAGTGATGAGTTCAGAAGTCTGAAGAAGTCTTTATCCCATTTCTGTCCTCTGATAACAATTCAGAGTGGATAATACCTGGTAAACGGTCTATAACATTTTGATCTTTCAACTCTAAAAACACATTCGATATTTCTATATTACAGCAGGTAAAAAGGGGTATTTAATAAGAAAATAAATGGTGTGCGATGCGGGATTTAATAAGAAAAAAGCTGGTGGGGGCGGTGGGACTCGAACCCACATGACCGAAGTCGGAGGATTTTAAGTCCTCTGCGTCTGCCAATTCCACCACGCCCCCAAACACGCATTACGCGATGCACTCGTATAAAGAGCACGAGAACTTTTAACACTTTAACACGGAATGCGCGATCCATAAAGCATAAATTAAAAATTTGTATAAGATGTGCGGAAATGCGCGCAAGCGACACGCATTCTTACAAACGAGCTAAACCAGGCTTCCATGGCAAGGGCACATAGTCGTTGTGATACTCTGCAGCAGCACAAATACCAAGACCGACCAGCAAATCGTGTTCGCTCACCGTAAGCTCTTTAAAGCCCGAACATTTCATAAGTTCGCTCAAGATAAGAGCGCCGCCAAAAATTACATCGGCGCGTTTTTCTTGCAGGCCAGGAAGCGCTTTAAGCCCATCCAAATCGAGCTTGCTCATACGAGCAATAAGACCTTCTATTTCGTCAAATGTAAGCGTGTGCAAATGAACAAAAGCAGGATCATAAGGCTCAAGCTCGTATAGCATTGCAACCAACGAGGTTACTGTTCCGCCACAAGCAATCATTTTTTGTGGCTCAAGCATCAAAATACCCTCTTCGTCCACCGCACCTGCAAAGCTATTGCGCACAAACGCGCGCGCATGCTCTATTTTTTCTGCGGTAGGAATGCCGGTATATAAATTATACGAATCACTTAAACGACGGCACCCTATACCAATAGACATAACACGCTCCACCACGGGAAGCATGTGATGTGTTGGCTTTGCATCATTGGTTGGGCGATATGAAAGCTCCTCTTCTTCGGCCAAACGACCAACGGTTAACTCGGTAGAACCGCCACCATTATCAACAGCTAAAATGCGCTGGTTTGGAAAGTCTTGGCATATACCCAAAAACGTCAGGCAACCTTCGGTTTTACCACCAATAACCTGCGCAATAAGACCCTTTGAGGATAGTCCATCTAACAGAGGGCTTACATTATGCGATTCGCGAGCGGCGGCTGTTAAAACACAGCAAACGCCCACTACATCCATAGACTTAATGATAGCAACGTAGGTGTCAATGCATGACAGCACGCGTTCGATAGCGTCTTTGCTCAGATTTCCTGTTTCGTTAAACCCTTTGCCCAAATCACAAATGGTTGAAAGTTTTTTAACCACTTTAATAGGCTTGGAATCTATATCAAAAATTCCCAAACGAACTGTAACGGTACCTATATCTATGCATGCAATTTGTTTCATAACATAACCCACCTTTTATACGCAAACACTCTTTTAATAGTACAACAAACAGCAAATAACATAAGTCGTAACAAAGACAAAATCGCCGAAAGGTGAGCCACGGCGCACAGATGGGTTGTGAAATGTGAGCCGTGGCGCGCATGCCTTGCGAATTTAGATGTAAAACACAGCGCAGATGACGTGCATTTGGGCACGAAACATAAGCTAGATGACAGATGTACAGCAAAAAAGCACGAGACAATTGCTACGTATGGAGCAATGCAATAACTGCTTAACGGGCATTTGAGCCTCATGCACAGTCAAAAGTCTTAACCCTAAACACGCTTATTCCAAATATCTTGCGGAGAAAAGCCAAAGAGCGTGTCGAGTGTTTTGTCAAACCACGATCGTGAATCAGGATATTCAACAGGTTTTGAAGGGTCTTCGGCCTCTTTTTGTTCCAAACCCTCTACATTAACTCCAACTTCACCTGGAGATACATATCCCCTTTTGCGCGCCTGTGTTTCAACGCCTTCTTCGGTAAACAAAGAATCGCGCTCCGACTCAAGTTCGGCATTTTTTTCTTCGATATACGCTTTTTTCTGCTCAAGAACGTCGCCTGTACGACGGGCAACATAAAAGTCATGAACAGGGCCTACAACACCTAGTGCGATAGCCGCAATCACCAGACAGACAACCCAAATTTTACGGGATAAAATTGTGGAAATAATTCCTACAAGCTGTCCTACCTGCGCGGATAAAGAATGTTGTGATTTTGCGCGGTTTCTATTCTTATAGCTGCGACGCATGGCGCGCTTAGAAGATGCTCCTGGTGAAGATACTTGCGCCGAATTGGAAGGGTTGCTTAAAAATGAAGGATTTTGCACGGAAGTGGGATTTTGCGACAGTGGCGCAGATGAGCGCGGCACTTGGCGCGAGCGAGGCACACGAGACGAGCGCGATGAGTGAGGCAAGCCCACTTCTTCGCGTGCATTGCGCAACGTGTCTGCAGCGCGCGTACCATTTGATTTTTGAGATGAATCTGAACTATACATGCAAGAAATATCCCTATAGCCACCAACGTTATAATTTATTGTACCGATTTATTAGACACATCATTCCATATGCGTTGCTTATCTTCAAAATCTACGTTATCAAGTGATGAGCCCTGGGCTGCAAGACGCTGCTCGCATGCACGAAACGTTTCTCGATACGCACGTACCTCAAAAGCAAGTGCTTCCTCGGCATCAACATGCATATCTTGCGCAAGCTCCACCAACGAAAACATAAGCTTACCAAACAGGCGTGCACGTTCGTTGTGATCGTCTTGAGTGTTGTGATTGTTATCGGCTTTGTTTTGGTCTTGCTTGTTTTGGTCTTGCATCTTCACGTCCTCAACAAAAGCACTCTTAGATGTACACGAATCAACCAATTCATGCATGTGTTTTTCGGCCTCAGCGCATGCCTGTTGGTGAGCACGCGCACCCAAACCAGCCTTATGCGCGCGCTTTACAACCTTTTGAGCCTGCATAAGCGCAGGAAACGAGCGCGGTATTGAATCAAGTAACCCTTTATGAGTGCCCGCGCGCGTATTATCAGCTGCACGCTCGGCGTCTTTCACACTATCCCAAATATTGAGGACTTCATCGGCAGAGCTAGGCATATGCGCCAAAGAGTTGGTATCAAAAATATGAGGGTGCCGACGAATAAGCTTCTCCGCCAAACCATGGCAGACGTCCTCAAGCGTAAACTCCTGGTTGTCCAAAGCAATTTGCGCGTGAAGAAGCACCTGTTCAAGCACATCGCCAAGCTCCTCGCACAGATGTTCACTATCCGCTTGATGAATAGCATCAACTGCTTCGTAGGCTTCTTCAATCATATTTTTGGTAATGCTTTCGTGCGTTTGCGCCTTATCCCACGGACACCCGTCGTCTTGACGAAGGCGCCACACCAAACGAACAAGCCGCTCAAAAGCAATTTGGGAAGCTGGAGCGTCCTTCATACACGTAATACGCTCATCAATAGCCGCTTCTTGCTCGTCTGTTACCACTACACTATGTTTATGAATCATCGCTATCACCAAATTCTTCGAGGGCTTGCAAGGTTTGTGCAACCAACTTGTCACCTTTAAGCGAACGCGCATCTCGCGCGATTGTTTCTTGCGGCAAATCGTGCGTTTGAGCAGATTGAAGACGCTTAGACGCTTCTTGAACACGTTGCGTAGCACGCTCAAATTCACGCTCACGTTTAACAGAGAATATAACCTTTTTAGTCTTAGGGTAAACTAAAATATTGTGCGCGCGCAACAAACGCGCACGTGCATAAGGCACTTCCAACCCCTGCAAAATGATCTTATCCGTTAATGCAGAAACGGTTTGAACACCTAAACGAGCAGCGCGAATACGAATACGAGCGCGCCCAAATAAATTTACGCCAGCAGGCTCAAGCGCGCCGTGGGTATCAAGCGTCTCCTTTTCAAGCGCGTCTACCTCGCTCAATTCTGTTGCAGCTGCCAAGCGCCTATACAAAAGCACGCGTTTATCAATTTCGGGGACATAGTCTTCGCTGAAATAAAAATCGGCAGGAATGTTAATAACCACTTCGGCAAGGTCTGTGTGCTGAGTTTCACCTTTTGCCTCGCGAACAGCATCGGAGAGCATTTGTGTGAACAAATCAAAACCAACACCCGATAAATTACCATGCTGTTCAGCGCCCATAAGTGAGCCAGCACCTCTGATCTCAAGGTCTTTCATAGCAATGCGCATACCCGAACCAAGTTCTTGGTGCTCGTAAATTGCTTCAAGACGCCTGCGTGCTTCTTCGGTAAGCGGCTCGGTAGGCGGAAACATAAAATACGCATACGCCTGCACGCGACCACGACCAACACGGCCTTTAAGCTGGTAAAGTTGTGCCAAGCCCAAGCGCTGAGAATCTTCGATGATCAGTGTATTGGTATGCGGATTATCAATACCGCTTTCTATAATGGTTGTTGCAACCAAAACATCAATCTCGTGCTCTTCAAACAGAAGCATAACCTCTTCGATCTGAGACGGACTCATCTGACCGTGCGCCACTCCAACGCGTGCTTCAGGCGCACATGCGTGGACGCGCTCAAGTGCATCATCAATAGTTTTTACTCGGTTGCTTACGTAATACACCTGACCTTTACGTGCAAGTTCGAGGCGAATAGCATCGCTTATAAGGTCTGAATCCCATTCGCCAACATGCACGCGTACTGGCTTTCTACCTGCTGGCGCGCTTAAAATCAAACTCATATCACGCACACCGCTCATTGCCATCTGCATGGTGCGAGGAATGGGCGTTGCTGACAACGTAAGCACATCAACCTGCTCGCGAATATTTTTAAGCTGCTCTTTATGCTGAACGCCAAAGCGCTGTTCCTCATCAATAATGATAAGACCTAAGTCAGAAGGATTAACATCAGACGATAGCAGGCGGTGCGTTCCAATTAAAACATCTACATCACCTGTAGAAAAACCTTCTAACGTGCGCTTTTGCTCGGCAGGCTTAATGAAGCGCGAAAGAACGCGCACATTCACCTCAAATGGAGTAAAGCGCTCATAAAAGGTCTCAAAATGCTGTTGAGCCAAAATGGTAGTTGGACATAAAACCATAACCTGTTTATGATCCTGACAACACTTAAACGCCGCGCGCAGAGCAACTTCGGTTTTTCCAAAACCAACATCACCGCACAAAAGACGATCCATAGGTGTAGTGGATTGCATATCGGCTTTAATGTCGTCGAGCGCGCGTGCTTGATCGCGCGTAAGCGTATAGGGAAAGCTTGTTTCCATGTCTTCTTGCGCAGGGGTGTCAAAAGAAAAGCTAAATCCCTTAATTGTTGAACGGCGCGTATACAAATCAACCAAATCAAACGCCATTTTTTGTGCCGATTTACGTGCACGCGTACATGCACGCGACCAGTCGGCAGAGTTCAGACGCGTTAAACGAGGCGTTGAGCCATCAGGTCCTATATAGCGCGTAATTTTATCAACTTGTTCAAAAGGAACATAGAGTTTATCGTCTTGCGCGTATGTTAAAAGAAAATAATCGCGTTTTTTACCAGCAACTTCTTGTTGAACAATTTTCTGAAACAGCGCAATTCCATGCGTTGCATGCACCACATAGTCTCCCGGCTTAAAAGGAAACGTTAGTTTGGTGGGGTCAATTTTTTGAAAACGATGTTTTTTATTATTAAGATGAGCGTTTAAGTCGCTTACCGAAAAAATAGCAAGATGAGCAGACGGAATTACAATACCGGCATTAATAGGATCGGCAAAAAACACTACCTTATTGCGTGGAAGTAGGATATTTTGGGCGTTCTCTTCTAGGTCTTGGTTGTGTTCAGACGCATCTTCAAAAGAAATGTTTTCATCTGTAAAACTGAGCTGCAGCGCACGGCGTGCACCGCGATCGGGTACAGAAAAAACAACTGCTGTGTTATTTGCTAATAACTCACGTATGCGCCCAATCATTTTACTTGCAGATCCTGCGATGTCGCACTGCTCGGTCACAACATGATTTGACGCTCGCATTCCCTGTCTTGCAAGCGAAGAGAGAGAAAGTCGCTGTTGTTTACCAAAATCAAGTTCAACCGGCGAGGTATACAGTCCATCCAAACTCGCGCGCTTTTCTGTTGATGTGTGCATAAGCTCGTCATATGCGCGCTGACAATCATCAAACAATGCACGAGGTTCTGCCAAAACAACAAGGGCAGATGGGTGTATATAGTCTATAACACTTGCAGTTGAAGGATATAAATACGGAAGATAGGCATCTAATTCGTTGGTGTAAACGGATTCTTCTATCTGATCTAAAACGCGCTCGATATCTAAATCCTCTTGAGCTTTATCATAGAGCTTGTTTTTTGCACACTGTATAGTTTCAGGCGATAATTCAAGTTCGCGCGCGGCATATAACACGGCTTGCTGCTGAGAAGAGATTGTTTGGCCTGTAGAAGGCACAACTTTTCTAATTTCGTCTACTTCATCGCCAAAAAAGGAAATGCGCACAGGAGCTTGTTCACAGGGCGAAAACACATCAACACTATCGCCGTGAACACAAAAATAACCTGGCTCTCTAACTTCTTTAACAGCTGTTGTAGAAACGTATCCCCATAGCACCAACTGGCGTGCAAGTGCATATATATCAAGCTCATTGCCTATGCAGATCTTTTGTTGTTGAGCAAAAGACGAAGTTGTGGGCGGTAGCCGCCTCAGAAGGGCGCGCGCACTTGCCACAACCACACACCTTTGTGGTTGTGCAAGATGAAACAGTGCCTCTGCACGCTTGCCACATACCTCTGCACCAGCGCCTTTGTCGCTCCAGGGCAAATCGGCTCGGTTAGGATAGCGAAACACCACGTCGGGTCCAAGCCAGCCCGCAAGAATGCGTGCAGCTCTATCCGCTGCGTCTTCGCCTGATACTACCAGCAATATAGGACGTGCTTGGGCGCACGCGCGCGCAGCAACTATAAATGGACGAGCACTTTGAGAGATGTTCAGCGTACAATCTTTTCCCTGGTCAAGCTCGTTCCATATCCTATGTATTTCGCGAGACGTAAGGAGTTGCTGAACAACTCTATGTAAAAACATGCTATATCCGTCCAGTCTGATCAACCAATGTGCGTACGTATTCCGCCGATGTTGCCAAATCTTCTGTATTCGCTTGCCACGACCAATTGTCGTTACTTGTACCTGGTATATTCATACGCGCAGAATCGTCTAAGTGTAAAATATCTTGCAGCGTAGCAATTGACACGAGCGCGTCAGAAGAAAACGCCTCACTCAACAGATATTCTGCCTGCTTTTCGGCTGTATAGCTGTCCATATGATAATGGTCTTTACACCAACCAATAAGCGTTTGTGTATCATGCGTAGAAGTATATGCTACCTTCTTATACGACGGATGATAGCCAAAACGCACATCCTCGTGAGAAAATTGCATAACATCCATACCGCAAATGTGCGTATCCATTAAAAGTGCACGAACCGCAGGCGTTACAATACCCAAATCCTCAGCAATTAAAGGAAGCGGCCCCAACTTTTTATACAGCGCACGCATAACGCGAACGCCTGGACCCTCGCGCCACGAACCATGCGCAATAGCTTGAATAGCTGCCTCTTCGCTTTCTGTTTGTTCACTACCGCGTACGGCCTGTTTAGTAACAGGAATTGCAAAATAAGAAGAAAATCCCAAGAAATGATCAAGACGAACATAGTCAAAAAGATCAAACTCACGCGCAAGACGACGCGTCCACCACGAGAAACCGTCTTGTTCCATCAAGTCCCAATTGTAGGTAGGGTTTCCCCAAAGCTGGCCAGTTGCACTAAACTCATCAGGTGGAACGCCTGCAGCTAACGTAGGATAACCGTCTACATCAAGGTTAAACATCTGAGGGTTTGTCCAAACATCGGCTGAGTCTGCCGAAACATACATAGGAATATCACCAATAAGTGACACGCCGTTTTCATGCGCATACGCCTTAAGTGCGCGCCACTGACGGTCAAATATAAACTGCTTTTTTACGCATGTTTCAATATCGTCAAGCAAATCATGCTCACGCGTAAACGCTGGATCCCAACGATTATACGGCGCTGGCCACTTCTGCCAGCAAACTCCCTTATAACGCTTCTTGAGCGCTCTAAAACAAGCATACGGCACTAACCAGTGGTCGTTGTCTTGAACAAACCGATGAAACTCAACGCTGTCGGGCGTATTGTCCTCGTCTTCGTCATCTTTAGTGTTGCACTGCTCTTGCTGCTCAACGAGTGCCATGTTTCCGGCAAAAGCCGAATACCCCGCATACGGTGACTTATCTTCGTCTACAGGGTGCACGGGAAGCATTTGCCAATAACGCATGTGTGCTTGTGAGAGATAGTTAACAAAGTTATACGAAGGCTGACCAAGCGTTCCTCCAGGTAACGACGTTATGTGACACAAAACACCCGCACCTGGCTTAAACGGAAGCGATAAAGGCGTTTTAATAGACGCACATAAAATCATTGAACCCAAATTTTGAAGCGTGAGGGTAAGCGTTCCGTTATGAGCTTGATACTCATTACCCGTTAAAAGATCCACCAAACGCAGAGCGTGCATATCTTTACCAAGATTTTGAGTAAGCGGCACAAAGTTCTCAACAGGGATATCTACGGTTTGGCTCATCTCGGTATGTGTGTTTACCAGCACGCATACACTTGTAGTTTTATCGCGGCGCCACATACCAAATACGTCATAACCAAATGAACGCACGTGCAAATCACCCGTTACAAACACGTCAAGCGTTTTACGCAGTTGAATGGCATTACGATAAATGATCTGACAATTTTTGTCGGGATTATCCCACGGAAACGTTGAACGACAAAATGGATCGCTGTAGCCTTCAAGCCCTGCCTCATCACCGTAATACACGCACGGAACACCAGGCAAGCACATCTGTATAAGCGTGGTAAGCCACAAACGACTTACCGCCAAAGCTCTACAGCCAGGATTAAGTCTAAACCAATATTGGTCGCCTTCAGAGATTGCACTTTTATCGGGAGCGTCTCCTAGCATCGTAAGAATACGAGCGCGATCATGAGTACTCATCATGTTAAATTCAGCATAAAATGCTTCACGCGGATAATTAGCCTGCAGACTTTCAATGGATGATGCAAAAGAATCAGCAGAGCTACGACGCGTAATAAACGAGATAAGCGCATCGCGAAGCGGATAGTTCATCGTGGCGTCTAATTCTGCGCCCTGAAAATACTTTCGCAAATTGCCGTATGCACGCTTATGAGACGCGTCTTCCCAAACTTCTCCAATAACTACCGAATCGGGCTTTTCTGCCAAAGCGGCACTTTTTATGTCTTCAACAAAATCATCAGTAAGTTCGTCTACAACATCTAGACGCCATGCACGAGCACCTCGGCGCAACCAGGTGCGGATAACACCGTTTTCGCCACAAATAAGCTCACGAAATTCGGGGCAATGCTTTCTAATAGCAGGCAAGTCTTTAACACCCCACCAGCAATCATATGCACCCGAATCATTAAACGTAAACCATGAGTGCGTTGTTGCTTTTTTGTTAGAAGCTGGCAATTCGGCATAATTTCCGCACGCGTTAAAGTAATGAGAATCTGCTCCTACATGATTAAACACGCCGTCAAGCATAATTGAGATACCCATATCAGAAGCTCGTTTGCAAAGCTCTTCAAAGTCTTCATCGGTACCTAACATGGGGTCAACATGAAAATAATCAGCCGTGTCATAGCGATGGTTAGACTGTGCTTCTACAATAGGGTTAAGGTAAATAATGGTAATTCCCAAATTTTTAAGGTAGTCAAGCTTAGAAATAATACCTTGTAAACTACCTCCGTAAAAATCCCAAGCCAAAATATTACCGTCGGCATCACGCTCGTAATAAGGATAGGTGTTCCAATCGTCTACCAGCCTACGCGCAACCCCTTTGCGCGGAATACTTAAAACACGCTCACAACGAGCGCGCCAGTTGTCGTCACGCGCAAAACGATCGGGAAAAATCTGATAGGCAACACCTTGGGTGTACCAGGTAGGATCAACAGTTCTTTGTTTTTTATACACCGTTACCTGAAATGAAGGAGGTTCACCGTACGCAAAAGCACCAACACCAACCTTATCCTCTTGAGCTGCGCCGTAGCGCCAGACATCGCCTTTAGAAGAGGTAATTTGAAAGCTGTACCACAGCACCTGCGGCTTATCAAACGTAAGTGTTACCCCATAGCGACATCCACCGTTAAGTTCTCCGCAGAGCGCAATATTACGACGTTCAGAACAGCCAACTTTTCTCATGGGAACGAGCTTTTCTTTTTCTTCGTCCGTCCATGTGCGCAACACAACACGACGAGGAACATCATCCCAAATATCAATAGTTAACCGCAACTGTTCACCAACCGCTACGGCTCCAGCAATTGAACGGTATCTTGTGTCAAGACTATTATGTTGCGCTCTCACGATATTACCTCTTTACGTAAATGTTTGTATATTCAGGACAAAGCTGCAGATAGACGCGCAGATATTCATGCGCAGCCCTACTCCAGCTAAAGTTGGCGCGCATTGCACGTTTTTGAAGCTCAACCCATGCTTTTTTATCGGTCCAATAAAGCTCGCAAGCATCCATAAGTATGCGCGTCATTTCATCGGCATTGATATTGCAGAACCTAAAACCAGTACCTTCTTGCGTATATTTGTTGTAAGGAATAACGCTATCGCGCAATCCTCCTGTTTCGCGAACAACAGGAATTGTTCCATATCGCATCGAAATTAACTGGGATAATCCACACGGCTCAAACACAGAAGGCATTAAGAAAATATCTGCACCAGCATAGATTCTATGAGAAAGCGCGTTATCAAAGGTAATGCAAGCGCTTGCTTGACGAGGATAGGTGGCCGCAAAATATCTAAACGAGTCTTCATATTCTTTTTCGCCTGTTCCCAGAACAACCACTTGAACACCTCGCTGCATGAGGTAATTCATGGCATAGGTTACCAGCCCGATACCCTTTTGTGCAGTTAAACGACCGATAAGCGCAATCAAAGGACGTGTTGGATCTACGTCAAGCCCAAGTTCTTGCTGAAGATGAGCCTTGTTGCGTGCCTTACCACTTAAATCCTGAATTGAGTACCTGCTGTGAATGAGCTTGTCATTTTTGGGGTTCCACAATTCAACATCAATGCCGTTAAGAATCCCTCGAACAATACACGAACGTCTTCTAAGAAGCCCATCCAAACCCTCACCATAAAAAGGCATTTGTATTTCGCCTGCATAACTAGGGCTTACCGTGGTAATACGGTCGGCGTAGCATAGGCCTGCTTGCATAAAGTTAATAGACTCGCGATCAATATAAAGCTGACGAACGGCATTAGGCTTACCCGCCAAGCCCAAAACATCGCCTATCATTTGATCGCCAAACTGACCTTGGAATTTAAGATTGTGAATGGTAAAGGTTACCCGAACATTGCGACAAGATGGTATTTCGTGATAAAACTCGTGCAAAAACACTGGTACAAGAGCGGTTTGCCAATCATTACAATGAATGATGTCACAACGAAGCTCGCCGATATAATTTATGGCCTCGCAAATAGCTTTTGAGAAAAACGCAAAACGCTCGCCATCATCAAAAAATCCGTAAATGCCATCACGCTTAAAGTAATGCTCATTATCAATGAAATAATATTCAACGCCTTTATAGCGAAGCTTTTCCAAACCGCAATATTCATAACGCCATGACAAGGGCACATAAAACTCGGCAATATGTTCCATCTTTGAAACATACTCCCAAGGAATTGCGCTGTATTTAGGCAAAATAACACTTACACGCGCTCCTAATCGCTTAAGCGCACGCGGCAAGGCACCTGCAACATCGGCAAGCCCACCCGTTTTTACAAAAGGAACGCATTCGGGGGTTGCACATAATACATGCAGCTTTTTTGTTTGCTTAGTTGATGTGCGTTCAACCATACTCATATCAGTCCATTACCTTTGTTGTTGACGTTACATTTTGCGATAACCGCTGCTGCAAGCAGCAACTTCGCTCGTTTTTAGGTTAGTTGCCTTTTTCTTTAATCAAAATAGCGTCGGGCGTACCGCGAAGCTCGGTTGAAGCTGGAACTGTAATGTTTCTGTCCACAATAGCATGTTCAACGCGTGCTCCCTGCTCGATAACGCAAGACTGCATGATAATGGAATCGTTTACAACCGCGCCATGCTGAACAATAACATCGCGGCCTAAAATTGAATTAGTAACGGTTCCATAAATGCGGCAACTTCCCGATACACGCGAGTTGGTTACACGCGAACCCTGTTCAAACTTAGCAGGCGCATTATCGTGTGCTTTAGTACGAACAGGACGATCAACGGGGAACAACTCTTGCGTAATAGTAGGATTCAGCAAGTCCATATTTGATTGAAAGTACGTTTTTTTGTTAAAAATACCTTTCACATACCCACAGAACTCAAAGGTTTGAACGTTAACACGATTAAAATCGTGCTCCATAGCTTCAAAAAGATCAAGGTAATCGCTTTGAGCATACCATTCTAGCAGTTCAAGAAGCAGCGTTCTTTTAATCACAAAGCAATCAAGAAATGCAGCGTCGCCAAACACAATACCATGCGTGATTCCGCGCACGCGGCCATCCTCAACGCTTAGCCCCACAATATCGGAATCGTTTTGAGAAGCGCGCTTAACAGCGACGGTAATATCGGCACCCGACTTTATGTGAGCATTAAGGATGTCATTATAATCAATGGTCATAACAAAGTTTGCCGATGACACAATAACGTACTCATGAGCGTCGCGTTGCAAAAATTCTTTATTGTTTTCAATATCGCGCAGCAAAAAGCGAGAACCAGTACGAGAAGTTCCAAACGCCGAACCAGGAAGAATAAACAGACCGCCCTTTTTTCTGTCCAAATCCCAATCGCGACCCGACCCAATATGGTCGATAATGGAGCGGTAGTTATACGGCATAATCATGCCAATGGTGCGTGCTCCGCTGTTTACCATATTAGAAAGCGCAAAATCCAAAATACGGTATCTTCCCAAAAACGGCATGGACGCCACTGGACGTGTTTCAGTTAAAATACTGGGGTGTTTTGTAGAATAGTTGGCAGTTATAATACCAATAAACTTTTTCATCGTATACCTTCACCCTTTCCAACTACAACGTCGTTTCCAATAACCGCTGTGTCACGCGTTTGATCAACGCTTCCTAGTACAACGTCTTCCTCAACCACGGCATGTTCGCCCAAAATTGCACGAACTACGTGCGCGCCTGCTTTAACAACGGCGCCAGGTAATAGTACGGAATCTTCAACAATGGCACGTTCGCCCACAAAGCTATCCGTAGAGATAATTGAGTGACGAACACTTCCATAAATATTGCAACCGTTGCCAACCAAGCAATCATCAATTGAACCCTGTGGTCCAATATACGCAGGTGGGCGCGTAGAAGCGTTGCTCATCATGGGGTTGTTTGTGTTAAATAAATCAAATGCAGGGTGCTCACCAAGTAAGTCCATGCTTGTTTCGTGATACGAAGAAATGGTACCAACGTCACGCCAAAATCCTCGATATTCATAGGTGTAGAGTTTTTTGCCATCTTCAAGAAGTTTTGGAATGATGTCTCCACCAAAATCGTGCTCGGACGTTTGATTGATAGCGTCTTCGCGCAAAGACGTTACTCTTTGTTAAAAATGTAAATTCCCATAGATGCAAGATTAGAATCGGGTTTCTTGGGTTTTTCGGTAAACTTGGTTATGCGCTCGTTTTCGTCTTGCGTAATAATTCCAAAACGAGAGGCTTCTTCCCATGCAACTGGCATAACAGCAATCGTAAGATCGGCGCCGTGGCGTTTGTGAGCGTCAAGCATTTTTTGATAGTCCATGCTATAAAGCTGATCGCCCGAAAGAATAAGCACGTACTCAGGGTTATTTTGCTCGATAAATCCAAGGTTTTGTGTTACAGCATCGGCAGTACCGGCATACCACGCACCGCCTGTTTGTGTTGCAAACGGAGGCAGAATGGATACACCTCCATCGCTTTCGTTAAGATTCCACGCAGCACCCGAACCAAGATAGGAATGAAGCACATAAGGTTGGTACTGTGTGAGAACACCAACCGTTTCTATTCCAGAATTCGCGCAGTTTGACAGCGCAAAATCGATAATGCGATACTTACCGCCAAACGATACGGCCGGTTTAGCTATCTCTTTGGTAAGAGCACCAAGCCGACTGCCTTGACCGCCGGCAAGAAGCATTGCAATGCACTCCTTCTTGCTCATAATAACTCCTTCCAAACCCACAAAAAGACAACTTAAAGTTCTGCTTTAGCAGCTTATATGCCATATATCATTCGCGTACTCACGAATTGTCCTATCGGATGTAAAGTAACCCGAACAAGCACTGTTATGAACAGCGCCATGATTCCAAACGTGACGATTGGTATAACTACGAGTAAGCTCTTCCCACGCCTGTACATACGCATAAAAATCAGCCAACACGAGGTCATGATCGTTATTGGTTAACAGTTCATCGCGAATGCTTTCAAAACCACCTGATAAACGATTAAGAGTTCCATCAGTAAGCTGGTCAATAATTCTTCCTAAGCGAATGCGGTCGTTGTTGTACATATCCCATGCCCAATATGCACCAGGCTGACGCAGATTAACAACATCTTGCTCGCGAAGTCCAAAAATTTTGATATTTGAATCGCCCACGCGTTTTGCAATTTCGATATTTGCACCATCGTAAGTGCCCAGCGTCCACGCACCATTCATCATAAGTTTCATGTTAGACGTACCAGACGCCTCAGAACCTGCCCAAGAAATTTGCTCGGAGATTTCGGCAGCTGGGTAAATAAGCTGTGCGTTTGAGACCGCAAAATTAGGCACAAACGCAACTTTTATGATCTGGTTTACGCGCTCGTCATTGTTAATAACATCGGCAACCGAATTGATAAGACGAATAACTTCTTTTGCAAATACATAACTTTGTGCAGCTTTGCCCGAAAAAATAAATGCCGTGGGATGCATAGTAAATCCCTTGCCGTCAAGCAGGCGATTATATACATCCATAATTTTAAGGACATTCAAAAGTTGGCGTTTGTACGCGTGAAAACGCTTAACTTGCACGTCAAAAATCATATGCGGATCAAGCGAAACGCCTGTTTGCTCGTTAATGTAGCGCGCCAAACGTTGTTTATCGTTAAGCTTTGCCGCTTCAAAGTCTTCAAGGAAACTAGGATCGTTTTCATAGGCGCTTAATTTTGCCAGCTCGGATGCATTGCTTAGCCAGCCATTGCCAATTGTTTTGGTGATCAGCGCACTATAGGCAGGATTAGCATTGCCCAAGAAACGACGATGAGAAATGCCGTTGGTCTTATTGTTAAACCTATCTGGATAAAGCTCATAAAAACCGTGGAGCGTTGTGTCTTTAAGAATTTGCGTATGCAGTTCGCTTACACCATTAACAGAATGCGAAAAAATAACCGAAACATTGGCCATGCGAACGCAACCGTCCCACAGCATAGCTGTTTGAGATAACAAATCGTGCCAATTTTGCTTATCGCGCGGAAATGTATCATGAAATCTTCGGTCAACCTCTTCGATAAACATATATGTACGAGGCAAAAGACTGCGGAAAAGCGAAATTGGCCAACATTCAAGAGCCTCGGGCATAACCGTATGATTTGTGTATGAAAGCGTATTACGCACAATCTCAAACGCTCGATCGAACTCAACGTTCTTTTCGTCGACCAAAATACGCATAAGCTCAGGACCACAAAGAGCTGGATGCGTGTCGTTAGTATGAATGGCAACAAAATCGCTCAGTTTGTCCCAATCGCACCCGTGCTTTTTCTCAAAACCTCTAAGAATTGAGTGAAGACCTGCACAAACAAAGAGATACTCCTGTTTAAGGCGCAAAAGTCTACCGTGTTCACCCGAATCATTGGGGTATAAAATCTGCGAAATAGCCTCAACATCCGAACGAAAACGCATTGCCTCAGCGTAATTGCCCTCGTTAAATGCGGCAAGATTAAAGTTTTCCTCTGCGGGCTCCGCGCTCCATAGGCGCAAATTGTTTACTGTTTTGCCACCAAAACCAACTAACGGTACATCATATGGCACAGCGCGAACCAAATCGCCGCCTTCTTGCGTAAACCAAAAACGACCGTTTTCTTCGTGGCGAACAACCTGTCCACCAAACTGAACAATAACCGACTCGGCAATACAGCGTGTTTCCCAAGGAAATCCGTGTTCAAGCCAATTATCCATCAGCTCTACTTGACGGCCGTCTTTAATAGCTTGACGGAACAGTCCATAATGATAACGCATGCCACAACCGTTGCCCGCAATACCAAGCGCTGCGCACGAATCCATAAAACACGCAGCTAAACGACCTAAGCCACCATTTCCTAAACCTGGATCAACTTCAAGCTTAATAAGGTCGTCTAAATTAACACCAAGTTCTTTGCATCCATTTTCAACAAGATCACGAATACCAAAATTCAACAGATAATTGTCTAAAAGTGGGCCGGTCAAAAACTCAAGAGAAAAGTAAAATACTTCTTTCTGTTGAGGGTCTTGATCTGCTTGCAACGCCTTTGCCTTCTTTGCGATAAGCGCCGACAAAACATAGAGCCGCTGGGTATCTGTAAGATCCTCAAATGAACGAGCATAATACGACTCACACCCCTGTTTATACTGTTGAATAAAGTCTTGTGTATCGTTGAATAAAGATGCCATGTAGTCCCTTTCCTGTAGTTGCCTACACATCCGATATGCGTGTAGGCCCAAAGCTATTTACGTTTTTTAACCTTCTTAGTAACTGTGTTATGTGCAGGCTGCTTTTTAGCCGTCTTGGTGTGTGCGCTGCTATGCAATGATTTTCCCACGGCTGGCTTATCACTGCTTTTACCTGCAGCTTTACCTGTTGTTTTACCTTTTTTCTTGCTTGCAGCTTTTTCCGTAGCTTTACTTGCGGCTTCCTTTTTTGCGGGCAACGCGCGCACATATTTAAAAACAACACCACCCAAAGGAGGCACGGTAATAACCAAAGAATTATCGCGCCCATGTTGAGGCTCCTCCTCGGTAGCAAGCGCATGAAAACCGTTAGAAGTTCCCGAACCGCCAAATGCAGGATCATCGGTATTGAAAACCTCTTTCCAATACCCTGCCATAGGCATACCAAGCCTAAAGTTATCGTGTGGATTAACTTCAAAATTGATCACAACAACTAAATCGTCGGTCTTGTGCTCGCCGTGGCGAATAAACGCAATAATCGCCTGACCAGAATTGTCCGCATCGATCCACTCAAATCCGCGCGACTCAAACGAAAACTCCCACATTGCAGGGTTGTTATTGTAGAAAGCATTAAGCTCTTGTACAAAGTGCTGATGTTTTTTGTGCGCTTCAAACTTGTGGGTAAGGAAATACTGAATTCCCTCGTAATAACGCCATTCAATAAACTGTGCAATCTCGTTGCCCATAAAATTAAGCTTTGCGCCCGCATGAGCCATCTGATAAAGCGCAAGCGCGCGCATACCAGCAAACTGACGCCAGTAATCGCCAGGCTGTCTGCGAATCAAAGAGCATTTTCCATGTACCACTTCATCGTGCGACAAAGGCAAAATAAAGTTTTCGTTAAATTGATACATAGTAGAAAACGTGAGCAAATGATGTGCGCCTGGACGATAAGGAAAATCGGCTTGAATGTAATGCAAAGTATCATTCATCCAGCCCATATCCCATTTAAGATGAAAACCTAAACCTCCATCTTTAGGCGGATATGTTACCAGCGGCCATGCAGTAGATTCCTCGGCAATCATCATAGTGTGTGGATAATACTTTTCTACTGCTTCGTTACACTGCTGAACAAATTTTATAGCGGTAAGATCTTCTTCGGTGCCTTTTTCGTTGAATTGTTTTTGAGCAGGATCATCTATGCCAAAGTTAAGGTACAAAATGCTGGTAACGCCATCCATACGAATGCCGTCTACATGAAACTCTCCCACCCAATACAGAAGGTTAGATATAAGAAAGCTTCTTACTTCGCCACGACCAACATCAAATTTGTACGTGCCCCAATTAGGATGTTCTTTTTTCTCGAACAGTTTGTCGCCGTTAAAACGACTAAGACCGTGCTCGTCTTTACAAAAACCACCGGGAACCCAGTCGAGAATAACGCCAATATTTGCCTGATGACACGCGTCAATAAAATGCTTAAACTGATCGGGCGTACCATAACGCGCAGTTGGCGCAAAATAGCCCGTAACTTGATAACCCCATGATCCATCAAAAGGATGCTCCATAATGGGCATAATTTCGATGTGGGAATATCCCATTTTTTTAACATAAGCAACCAGGCGTTCAGACAGCTCGTCATAACTTAAAAACCGCCCTTGACATTGCCATTCGTCGTTTGAAGTATCCTCATCATCAGATGCAGTAGAGGTGTCATTTGCATGTTCTTTAATAACTTCATCAGATGGTTGACGCTTCCAGCTGCCTAAATGGCATTCAAAAATATTAAGAGGCTCATGAAGAAAATCGTGGTTATTACGGTACTTGGTATACGCAGCATCTGACCACTCATATTTTGAAACATCAAGCAAGCGCGAAGCCGTACCTGGAGGACACTCAGCACTAAAAGCGTAAGGATCTGCTTTATAAAACGTAGTACCATCTTGTGTTTCAATGAGATACTTATACAGCTCACCAGCCTGTGCTCCGCCGACGAAACCTTCCCAAATGCCAGATCCTTTATGTTCAAGATAATTTTGAGTTTCACCCCAGCCGTTAAAATCACCATCTACGCGCACGCTTTTAACACCTGGAGCCCAAACAGCAAAATAGAAACCACTACATCCATTACAAACAATAGGATGGGCTCCCAATTTTTCGTGGCTTCTATACCAATTACCTTGAGCAAAAAGATAACGGTCGTCATTTGTTAATTGCACATCATTAAGGGTAAAGCTCTTCATACATGTCCCCCTCAATACAAGCCGTCAGCTGAAAACTGATATCTCTTTTACGTTCAAGCTTTGTGTATACCTGCGCTTTATACATTCAAACCAATACCTACAAAATGTAGTGGCTGCATGTCCACGCGCACACCAAAAAGCTACATTGAAACAACATATTTTCTATTTTACGGCAATATCTCTATAAAATCCTCGACAAAATCAACAACTTTGCTATAAGTAAAAAACACTTCTGTGAACGGTTTGAGTACCTATTTATAGGAAAGACCGGTGGACGTTATAATGAACTGTACAGGATGTCCAACTATTTGTGACATCCACTCGTTTGATTACTATATAAATCAACCAACGCAAAACACTTGAATACCAGATGAGGAGGGGTGATGGCAAAAGAGTCACAACGCAGCAAACAAAAGCGTGCGTGCGCGTTCTACGAAATTCTTCACGCGCGTTATCGTGGGGCAAAGTCGGCTCTTACCTATCACAACCCCTTTACCCTTACCATCTGCGTTATGCTTTCGGCTCAAACAACCGATGCAGCTGTTAATAAAGTAACTCCTCAACTGTTTGCACGCTGGCCAACTGCTAAGTACATGGCACAAGCAAAGCCCGAAGACATAGGAGAGGTTATCCGCACCATTGGGTTTTGGCGCGCTAAAGCAAAACACTGTGTTGAAGCCTCGCAAATGATTATGAGCGATTTTGCAGGAGAAGTGCCTCAAACCATGGAAGAACTTATGCGTCTACCTGGCGTGGGAAGAAAAACCGCCAACATTGTACTGAACAAAGCGTTCAACAAAACTCAAGGCATTGCCGTTGACACCCATGTATTTAGAATTTCAACGCGTCTACAGTTTACACGTGCAAAAACGCCGCTTGAAGCCGAGCAAGATTTGCTTAAGCTGCTCCCTCCCACATTGTGGAGCAGCGTAAATGAAGAATGGATCCATTTTGGACGCGAAACATGCAAGGCAAAAAATCCATGCTGCGAAACGTGTATTGCTCGCGCGCTCTGCCCGTCTTATGCAAAGTTTTCTAAAAAGTAAGCCCAAAAAGTAAGCTTAATAAGAAAAAACACTTGTAATTCCTAGGGCTTCTCATGGTATTTTAGTAGCTCATATAAACGCCGTAAAAAGGTGCGTAAAACCGTGTAAAATTATAGTGTATGTGTACATGTAGGTTTATGAAAATAGCCATGAGCGAGTAAGGGGTTTGTATGATTTATCTTTCCCAACTATTGGGCAATCCCGTATTTGATGCAAAAGGCGAAAAAATAGGTCGTGTAAACGACCTTGGCATTGCAACGGGCGAAGTCTTTCCTCGTATTACTGCACTTGCCGTTGAAGGTCCTGGTAAAACGCCTTTTATGATTTCATGGCGTAAGTATGTTGAATCGTTTTCTACCGAAGACATCCACTTAAAAGTAGTTGATACCGATATTAGATTTTCTTATCTTCAACCTAACGAAGTTTTAATTGCGCGCGATTTGCTTAACAAGCAAATTGTTGATACGCGTGGCATGCGAGTTGTAAGGGTAAACGATTTAAAGCTTTCAGACACCAGCTCATCGCAGCTTCGTTTGCTTGGTGCCGAAGTTGGAATACGCGGTTTGCTACGATCGCTCTCCCCTGCACTTGAAACGCTTACGCTTAAAATTGCAAAATCGCTTGGCAAGCCCATGCCCGAAAAAATTATCGCATGGAACTATATGGACCTGCTTGACCGCGATTTGTCTAATGTAAAGCTATCTGTATCGCATAAAACACTCGATGGTCTACACCCTGCCGATATTGCAGACATTTTGGAGCGCCTTGATCCGCGCCTACGTGGACGCGTGTTTGCGCAGCTAGATGACGAGCGCGCCGCAGACGCAATCGCTGAGTTTGACGATGATCATATTGCCGCAGAAATTATGGGCGACATGGCCGATACTGATGCGTCACGCATGTTATCGGAAATGGATCCTGACGACGCAGCCGAGCTGGTAAGCGAACTTGACTATGACAAGGCAGAAAAAATCCTTCGCCTTATGGGTGTAAAAGAGCGCAAAGCCATTAGACAGCTTTTAGGATATAGAGAAGATACTGCAGGTCGTATCATGACCTCTGAGGTTTTGTGCCTGCCAGAAGCACAAACCGTTGCAGACGCAGTTGCCCGCATGCGCGCGCTTGATGAAGACTTTGAAACCGTACACTATGTGTATCTAAAAGACGACGAAAACCGTTTAAGTGGCGTGGTAAATCTCAATAAGCTTATTATTAACGAGCCAGCAACACCACTTAAAAACATAGCAACTACCGACATGATTACCGCAAATCCCGATGACGACCAAGAAGACGTTGCCGAGAACATTGCAAAGTACAACCTGTTGGCAATGCCTGTTATTGATGACAACAAGCGTCTATTAGGTATTGTTACCGTTGATGACGCGCTTGACGTTATGGAAGAAGAGCACGAAGAAGACCTGCAAATTGCGGGTGCTGGCGCAAATGATGGTGATTCCAAGCGACAAACAGGCGCGCTTGTTTGGTTACTTCGTCATAACGCATGGCTGTTTATATGGGTGTTTGGTTCGTGCATTACCTTTGCACTCCATTTGTGTGGCTTGCTTCATCTTCCTTTACCTGACGCTCATAAAAACGCACTCATGCTGTTTACATGCGCACTTCTGCCTGTGTGTTTGATGTTTGGTGACGCCTCTATTTCGCATACCGTTAATTTCTTCCTTGAAAACGATGCAGACGACGAAAACTCGCCATCCGATTTGGGCTTTGGTGTTAAAAGCCTTGGTCTGGCGCTTGTGTTTGCTGCTATTTTTGCGGCAATCGAAGTGATCTTTTCTATGTTGTGCACCATGCACAATTTTGATTCCGTGTTGGCAAAAGGTTTTCTTTCGTCGTTTGTGGCAATTGGTATTGCGTCTTGCATATCTTTTATAGTGTCTCCTCTATTTCTTGCTATTTTACGTGTGCGCGATGCAAAGAATCTTGACACGTCAGGCTTTGTGCTGTCACTTGTTTCTATGATCTTGTCGTTTGTAATATGCATAGCAGCCATTATGTGCATGGGTGCTTTAGGAGTTCTTCAGTGATAACACAGCAAACAACGCCCTTACAAACGCATAATGCAGAAAACGCGCAGAGCGCAATAAATACACAGCAAACCAATACTTTGAAGCGTCGACCTCAAAAATTGCAGTTTAAGCGCGTGTTGCTTGCTATGGGACCTGGTATGGTTGCAGCCCTTGCAGGCGCAGACGCAGGTGGTGTAGCAACATACTCAAACGCTGGTGCGCTGTTTGGTTTCGGTCAGCTTTGGACGGTTCCTATTATGTGTTTCTTGCTGATTGTGGTGCAAGAAACAGCGGCTCGGATGGGTTGTGTTACCGGAAAAGGCTTTGCGTCGCTTATACGCGAATGTTTTGGTGTCAAGCGTTCTGCAGTTGCCATGCTTGCACTTCTTATCTCAAATACAACGGTTACGCTTTCAGAGTTTGCAGGTATTGCCTCGGGTTTAGCGCTGTTTGGCATGCCTACCTATCTTTCGGTTCCGCTTTCTGCGTTGCTCATTTGGGTATTGGCAATGAGCGGAAGTTATCGTTCTATCGAAAAAGTGCTCTTAGCTATCAGTTGTGTATTTGTTACCTATATTATTGCAGGATTTTTAGTACAGCCCGACTGGTCATATGCTCTTTTCACCACCGCCGTGCCGCAGATTACGCCTAATCCTCAGTATTTGTCGTTATTGGTTGCAAATGTAGGAACAACCATTGCACCTTGGATGATATTTTTAGCACAGTCAAATGTTGTTGATAAAAACGCACACGACGAAGACATTCCCTATCAGCAAATTGATACGGTTACTGGAGCTATTGTAGCAAGTGTTATCAGCTGGTTTATTATTCTTGCAACGGGAGCAGTGCTGTTCCCCGCAGGCATTACCGTTAACGGTGCAGAAGACGCAGCAGCAGCTTTGGCTCCACTTGCAGGCGAATACGCCTATGCGCTTTTTGGCATTGGTCTTATTGGCGCATCATTTTTAGCAGCCTGTGTACTACCAGGAATTACCGCGAGTGGCATTTGCGAAGCTTTTGGCTGGGAACGCGGTGCAGACTGCACGTGGCAAGAAGCACCTGCTTATCGGGGAATTATTACTGCTATCTTGGTTATATCTGCGGTAATTGTTCTGATTCCTCATATTGACCTGTTTGGAATTATGATGTTTGCGCAGGTCATAAATGGTATTCTTTTGCCAATTCTTTTGGTATGCATGGTGCGCATTGCTTCAAATAAATTTATCATGGGAAAACATGTTAATAGCAAACTGTGGACCATGCTTACGTGGTTTACCGTAATTGCAGTAACCATTCTCACCATCATCATGTTTGTTATGCAGGCAATGGGATATTAGCCACCTTAACTGCTCAATATACTACATAGGTTCATACATCACACAAGGCGCCGCAAACGTGCGATATGAGCGCGGTGGCATGCGCATACTGTGAGCACTACAAACAAAACAACCCCGCATACAACACCAACACACTGTGTAAACACCTCACAAAAGAAAACGAGCAAGTCATCACTTGACCTGCTCGTTTCCTGTTATCATGCAAGCGTTTTACATGCGCGTGCCGCCTCATGTTACCCAATAGTCATGATCATGCTATTAAGCCTCATGGGTGGATCGCACGGCATACCTTAAATCATGCAAACCTGACATTCCGAAGAGCCATCACAATGAAACGCAGATTTTTTCTCGTCAGGCTTAGCAGAATCGGGTAAAATCTCATCGCTTTCTAGATGTTCGCTGCCTTCCAAAACGTCTTGACGAATACGCACATAATAAATGGAGTCACACTTTTTCTTAAAGGCATAAATATAGGCGCGATTAAGGTCTCTGGTAGTGGCTTGTGAAGTCATAAACAAGGTAAGCGAAATTGCTTGGTCTACATGCTTTTGTGCAGCAGCAACAATGTTGATAATTGCCTCGTAACCAACCTCATAAGCACCGTCTTGATAATATTTATAGGTATCGTCACTAATTTTATAGGCAGGAACATACACACGTCCAACTTTGCCTTCCTTGCGCGTTTCAACAGGAGAAACAACGGGCTGCAAACTTGGTGTACACGAAGAAAGATAACTGATAGAACCTGTAGGAGCAACTGCCATAAGGTGCGAATTTGCCAAACCATGCGCGCGAATGTCTTTAACCAACTCTTGCCAGTCTTGTTGGGTAGGAAGTTCAAAGTGGCAATCAGCCAAAAGCTTGGCAATGCGCGGCGTTGCAGGGGAAATCTTATGCTCGGTATATTTCTTAAAATACGTGCCATCGGCATATTCTGAATCGGCAAAGCCCGCAAACGCACCTTCGGTTTGCGCAAGTTCTGACGAAGCCTTAAATGCGTGGTATGCCATTGCATAAAAGAACATATCAACAAAGTCAACAGCCTCTTCTGACGCATAATAAATGTGGTGCGTTGCCAAAAATCCGTGAAGGTTCATGGCGCCCAAACCAACAGCATGATTAAGCTTATTTCCTTTATTAACAGAAGGCGCACACGATAAATCAGACGAACGCGACACACGGTCGAGCGCAACTATAGCGTCTTTAATGGTGCGCGAAAACTCAGACGCATGATCCATGGCAGCCGCTATGTTAATAGATCCCAAGTTACAGCATATATCAACGCCTGTTTGCGTAAATCCAAGATCTTCGGTATAAGAACTTGGCGTAGATACCTGGGCAATTTCGGAACACAGATTTGACATCACAATACGCCCAGCTTTCTTGTGGGGATTGCGCCTGTTTACCGTGTCTTCAAACAAGATGTACGGATAACCCGATTCAAACTGCAGCTCAGCTATGGTTTGGAAAAACTTGCGCGCGCTGATATAGTCCTTTTTTATACGAGGATTGTTAACCAATTCGTCGTACTTTTCGGTAATAGACATATCCGCCATAGAACATTTGTACTCTTTTTCTATGTCGTATGGCGAAAAAAGTGCCATGTCCTTGTTTTCTTTTGCAAGCTTAAAGGTAATATCTGGAACGATAACACCTAACGACAGTGACTTAATGCGTACTTTTTCGTCTGCGTTTTCGCGCTTGGTATCAAGAAAACGCATAATATCGGGATGATGCGCATGCAAATAAACAGCTCCTGCACCTTGGCGCTGACCTAGCTGATTTGCATACGAAAACGTATCTTCTAACAATTTCATAACGGGAACAACACCACTTGCTTGGTGAGCAAAGCCTTTAATAGGAGCACCTGTTTCGCGTAAGTTGGTAAGACATAAAGCAACACCGCCACCGCGTTTTGAGAGCTGCAAACTGGTTCCAATACCACGAGCAATTGATTCCATGTTGTCTTCAACACGAAGCAAATAACAAGAAATATATTCACCACGACGCTTTTTACCTGCATTCAGAAACGTAGGAGTTGCAGGCTGGAATCTATTAGACATTAAGTCGAGCACCAAATTACGTGCAAGCGCAACATCACCATGAGCAAGAAAAAGCGCACACATCACAACACGGTCTTCAAAACGCTCTAAATATGTTGTTCTGTCGTCAGATTGTAGTGCATACGCCATATAAAATTTCATAGCACCCATGAGCGATAAAAACTCAAAATGTTGCTCGTAAGCCAACGACGTAAGCGCCTCTATATCTTTTTGACTATAAAGGTCTAATACCGCCTTGTCGTAATATTGGTGTTCAACAAGATAATCGAGGCGTTGCTGACACGATTCAAACGTTTTAAGACGGGGCTCTACCTGCTCTTTAAGATAGAGCTGTACCGCCTTTTTATCGGCAGAAAAATTATAGTGACCGTCTTCGGTTTTGAAGCGCGTAAGCGCATTAAGAGCAATATAAGAATCAGTTGTAGAAGTTGACATAGTAAGTCCGTTCTTTGGCAGGTTTATAATACGTGCGAACATCAAGCGCGCAAACAAGCGCGGTGGCACGCGGTAAGTGCGTGAACAAACACAACAGCGCGCGGCACATGGTGGAGAAAGTTTCTTGCATTACGTGTGTCTTAGACCAGTATGGGCGCTTTCTCGGGTTGAAAAATCTTTTCGTCGATAAGCATTTGCACACGCGCAACGTCTTCTTGTGTTCCCGATAATTCAAATTGATATGCAAGAGGAACACCAACTTTAGCAGCAATAATGGGACCGGCAAGCGCAAAGCTATCTCCAAAATTAGTGTTGCCCGTTCCAATCACGGCTCTACACAACTTGCGATTATGTTCATCGTTTAGAAAATGAATAACCTGCTTGGGTACAGCTCCACGCGTATCCACATGGCCGTGTGTGTTTTTGCCTCCACCCGAGTATGTGGGGCAAATAAGGATGTATTCACTATCAACTACCATATGCTCCTGCAGGTTAAGCGGAATGCGATGGGATACACAGGTAAGCTTTTGCACAAAGCGATGCGTATTTTCTGAAGTAGAAGAAAAATAAACAATTTGCACGATTAAAACTCCCAATCTTCGTCGGTTGTTTCTTCAGAGGTTCCTATAACATAGGATGACCCACTACCAGAAAAGAAGTCGTGATTTTCATCGGCGCGTGCAGAAAGCTGTGCAAAAACTTCGGGCGAAATATAGGTTTCCTGCTCTGAAAACGGAGAATCATACCCTAAATTCTGTAAGAATTTGCCAGCATTATACAAGCTAAATCGTATGGCATCATCTGCCAGATCAAAATCTTTGTACAGGTCTTGCAAATATGCTTTTTCTAAATCAATAAGTTGATACATAAGATCAAACACAAAGTCTTTAACAGTTTGTTGTTCATCGCTGGTAAGCTTACGAACTTTTTGCTGGAACTTATAACCGCTGTAATAGTTGTGAATAACCTTATCGCGCAAAATAAGACGAATCATATCAGAGGTGTTAGGAAGTTTGCTGCGAGCAGACAAATAAAACGGCAGATAAAAGCCACCATAGAGCAAAAATCCTGGCATAAGAGCTGCGGCAACCTTACTTTTTAAGGGATCAGAACCTGTATAGTAAGGAATAAGTGCTTTTGCGCGTTTTTGGAGCGCGTCGTTATTAACCACCCACGCCTGCGCTTCATCAATTTGCTCACTGCTACACAGCGTAGAAAACACCGTTCCATACGAGCGTGCATGAACCGCAACCATAAAGGCAAAGTTTGCGTAATTTGCCTGTTCTATGTCGGTGAGGGCATGACGAATCTGAGCAACATCGCCAACGGTTGCTTGCACCGTATCTAAAAGCGTAAGCCCTGTAAAAGTGCGAATAATGAGCTGCTGCCACGAACTATCCAACTCGTTCCAAGATGGTAAGTCGTTAGAAACAGGTATGTTTTCGGGAAGCCAAAAATTTTGAGTAACACGATTCCAAACCTCAAGATCTTTTTCATCTTGAATTCTGTTCCAATTAACAGCACGCATATTGCAGCCTTTATCAGCATACGCAAAATCAACTGGAGATTGAGATGTTGGTTGTACGTTTGAAGCAGATTGCATTCCCGTTCCTCTCCTTATCGATAACAATACAAGCTCGTGTTCAATAAAGCTCAAGAAACAATAACACAATATATAGTGAGTATCAATATGTATTTGTACAGCATGTTGATACTAATCCACAGTTAAGCGTTAGTAACACGCGATTAAAAATTTACGCTCATCACAATAAATCCTTGATACCACAAACGCACTACTCACAATCACGTAGAATTTGTTACTTACAGACGCACTGCGCTTTCGGCAAGCAAACAATAACGCTCAATACAGAGGCACGGCGCTTTCGACAAACAAGCCACACTGCAAAAACAGCACAACAAAAAACGCGCCCGTAATAAGCTACGAGCGCGTTTTAGTTAACAGATTAAAATCCGTCTTCTATGAATGCATAACAGGTTTATCTTTTGTTCAGTTTGCGCGAAACAAACGCACCAGCAAGCGAGAACAAAGCTCCTAAGCCACCTAATACTCCAGCACCTGAACCTGCTAAATCGGAGGTTTTTGGAGTCTTTAACTGCGAAGCAGCCGAAGGTTCTCCTTGGGTATCGGTATCCCCTTGAGTTTCTCCCTGGTCATCACCTGCTGTGTGCAGCGTTGGTTGATCAGGTGTAAGCGTTGCTGGAAGTACGCCATTTACCGTAAATGCTTTGATAAGCGCGTTACCAAATTCAAATGCGTCACCGTCGCTTATTGCCTTTGTAAGAGCTGCAGGAGTTACCCATTTAAGACCGTCTTTGGTTTGCAAGCGAATAAAGGTTTCGCCTGGGTTAGACTTAACATGAGTCCAGAGATACTGCATAGGCAGACCCTTATTCAAAAGACCATCGGCATTCACTTTCTCATTTGGATTTGGATCTTGTGCCGATTGGGAAAGAGCTGTTTCCACATTTAACCACGAGTAAGCCTTACCTTGGGTATCTTTTGATACCAGTGTTTCTACCACAGCAAATTTTTGTCCCTTTTTCAGCTGAACAGGCGTATCAAGCTTAACCGTCTCAAAACCTGCTGCCTCGGTAACGTAATTTTGTTCTGAAACCACTTGAGAATCATTCGTTGGGTCAAGGTCAGCAAGATTATCATCGCTTACCAAATAAACCTTGATATTAACTTCGGTTCCAGCAAGTTGAGAACGAACAGACACAGCCTTCAGCACTTCGGTGCCTTTTGCGGTAAATACATTTGCAACCGCAGTATCGCTACCTTGCGTTCTTAGTGCAAACGGATTATCGGTTCCAGTTTTGGTGTAGTTGTACGTATAAACGTTATCGTAATCAAAACCGTCGTCTGCAACATCTACACTTAACGCTTGAGCGCCTGTAAGCGAGTGGTCGTAATAGGAGATCCAGAAGAAGCCCGATTTATCACCGTTTTTATCTTTTAAGCCCCAACCGGCACCCTTACCAGAAAGTGCGCCATCAACCTTTTCTTGTACAAACTTCTTATAGTATTCATCAAAGTTGTCTTTTGCTTGCTTGTACTTTTCAGCTTGCTTTTTATACCGAGCAAGTTTGTCAAGATCAGCTTGTGAAGGAGTTTGTGCTGCTTTTATCTTTGCCTCAAGTTGTGCAATGACTTTAGGATATGCGTCAGCATAGTAGTCAACATTATCTTTTTCTGTAGCTTTTGCCTGGTCGTTATCAAACAGAGCCTTGATCTTCTCTTTAAGCTGCTCATCACTGAGTTTATATTGAGCCTGTAGCTTTTTAAATGCCGCAGCTGTATTAGATTGCGAACCCCAACTGTTTTTGATTAACCATGCGCCGTTACCTGCGGGCTTTGTTCCTTTTTGGAAACCCTTGAATTTATCGGCTGGAATATCGTCATTCCATCCAACAATAGATACTGCATGGTTTTGAACGGTTGTATCTCCGTCGTCATAGGTATACGGTGTAACTTTTGAGGCGTTCATTGATACTTGTACAACACCGTATTTAACCAAAGCTTCTTTCACACGCAAGCGCGCCTTGTCGTTTTGAGAAACCCAGTCCATATTTCCTTTGCCATCAAATTTATAGTGATTAAACGCAGGAAGATAATACACACCGTCAACATGAGCTACTGGTTTTTCTTTGGCTGCCGCAGCTTCATCATGATAACCCCAGTTCTTAGTTTCCCAGAACTCATCGGAATCAATAAGACCAAGCAGATACTTAATACGGTTATCCAAATTGTCTTCAAAGCCAGGAGCTTTTTTAGGCCAGTATGGTTCGTCTTTCTCGCTCACCACACCTTCCCAGTTGGTAAGTGTGTTCTCATTAAAATCAGTAAAACCACCGAGGTTCATACTATTAGCTACTGGAGCAACATTACCCGTTTTATCGTCAATTTGCTCGGCGCCTTCACCTTTTTGGCTGCCTTGTTTTTCGGGGGTAAACGACTTTAACTCAAAATAGAGTTCAGACAAATCAATGTTGTCGGGAATGTTAGCAAGTATGGGAGACTTGTGCTTTACCTCATCAAGAGCTTTTCCACCGTCACCTTGCTTTTTCTTAAGGATTGCACTTTCAAGCTCAGACATAATTGCGTGAACCCAGCATGTTCCCATTTGGCCCTGATCGCGCGGTGGTGTAAGCTGACCAACATTTTGCAGGTAGTATTGTTTTGCCTTCGATACATCTGGAACATTTTCAAGTTTTTTGTCGCCTGAATCAGAAACACCGGTAATAATTTTAACGGCACCTAAGGCTGTATTTCCACCTTCGGAGTTATCGGGTTGACCCTGTGCATCGGGTTTAAGCGGCTTATAATCAGACAACCATTTTCTAAAGGCAAACCAGTCCTCTGCGGTAGTTTTACCGTCCTTATTCCAGTCAAAATTAAGGTCTGTTCCCAAAGCATCTTTATATTTGGCTGGATCAAGTTGTTGTGTGGGTTGCTGTGGTTGAGGGTTACCTGCTGCGGGCTGGGGATCCTGCTGTGCTGGAGTAGCATTAGTTTTTGTATCTGTTTGAGTTGCTTTTTGCCCAGAGGGCGCAGCGGGTGCTTGTGTGGAAGCTTGTGCTGTAGATGGCGCTTGCGCAGTGGTTGGCGTCTTAACGGTGTTTTTAAGAACTTGAGAGACAACGTTAACCGCATTAACATTAACGACAGGTTGAGCTGTGGGGGAGGCGTCTACGTGCTGCGCTTGAGCAGGAGCATCACTTGTAGCAGTTTGATGTTGTGCATCTTGTGCAAAGGCTGCTTGTGGAGCAATAAGGAAGGCCGAAATTGCTAGTGCAAAAATAGCTTCTAATACGTGGTGTTTTGACCATGCGCGATGTTGTGCATGAGCGTTTAATATCTTGAGTTCCCATTTTTTATTCATGAGATCCTTCCTTTCCTCTACAATCGTGGTGACCTAAGATACACGTTTTTATGTATGTTTGTCAGAAGGACTTACTTATAAAACAACGAGAATCTTGGATATTTTTCTCTTAATCGTATATATTTTTCATTTTATCTTATATTTTTGCGCTATGTTAAGTTTTTATGCAGTTTTAGAAAATATATTTCTGTTACAATTCAGATACATTTCTGTAATATATGTAACAAAAAGAAAGAAACCTTAAAAAAATTGAACTTACTCTCATGGGCATATAAGCCTATGCAACACGCCACATATCACCCTGAGCTACACAAAATCCCTGACAAGCAAGCTCCTCAAGTGTTTTCTGCACATACTCATACGAAACATCTTCACGTTTTGCGCTGTTTTCTATTCTATTAAGCTCACGACACAACAATTCGGTGGTGCACACATCCCCACTAACTTGATAAGCCAACAACAAGCGCACAAGCTCCGCGCGTTTTTGGCGATGGCTCCCCTCAAATTTAGATTGCTTAACATACGTTTTTGATTTTCTTGCGGGATTAGTTTGTGTTTTCTTAAGATGAGCGCCGTAATCGAGCAACGCATAATACCACATGCGCGGACACATCTGCTCGCGAGACTTTAATACACCTGATGGCGGACAGGTTTGTTCAATATACGGAATCAACAGCTTATCATCCACCTGTTCAGCATCGCGAAAAAACTCATGCAAAAACACGCTTCTGACGTTAGTTTCAAGGTACACAACATGCTGATTGTACGCAAATGCACAAATACCTGCTGCAGTAGCAGGTCCAATACCGGGCAACGCTTGAAGGTCTTGTTGAGAGGAAGGCATAGTGCCTCCTTGCTCGGAAAGCATCTGTGCCGCGTGCAAAAGCGCTAATGCACGACGGTTGTATCCCATGCCCTGCCACTCGTTTAAGACATCAGTTACGCTTGCTAACGCAAGCACATCAACTGTGGGAAATTTTTTTATCCATGCACAAAAACGCTTTTCAACACGCGCGGTTTGCGTTTGTTGAAGCATAACTTCAGAAATCCAAATTTTATAGGGATCGGTCGTGTTTCTCCATGCAAAATCACGATACAGCTCTTGATCTTTTTGAGCAATTTTAGTGCGAAACGCCTTGAGCTCACAACTTGATAGAGGAAAAGCAGGGTTGTTCTTCATATGAGCTTATGCTCGTTTCCAATTTTCGATCCGCCATTTGTTGCGGCGAGCTTTATATTTAAGAACAACTCCTGGATTAATAGCAACGGGATGTACAGCTTTTTGGAGCAAAGCGTCGTCGGTATGATGGTCTCCATATGCACAATCAACATACCAAGCATCCGCACCAAACGTCTTTTGAGCCCATTTGGTAAGTTCTTGCTCTTTAGCTGCGCCTTCAACAACATCGCCATACACAAAACCTGTATAACGTTGTTGATCGTCGTAGCGCATGTCCGTTGCAATGACGTGGTCAATGCCTAAATAGAGCGCTGCTTGTTCGGCAATTCCTTTAAACGTTGCCGAAACAAGCACAATAACACATCCTTCACTTTGCTTTTGATGAACTTCTTGTATTCCACGTGTTCGATACCTAGGCATAATAATGCGCTCATGAAAATCTTTCATAAGGCGCGTTACGTCTTGTTTGGACCTTCCCGCCAGCTTTTTAAAGAGAATTTCGCGCGCTTGAGCTTGATTAAAGGGCAAATGAAGAACATAGCGCGCAGCCCACCAGGTTAAGTGGAGCATATCAACGCACGATAAAAGATGATGACGAAACAGATACAGCGTAAAAAGTGTACCCGACTGCCCGTTAATAAGTGTTCCGTCAAAATCAAAAACAGCTAAAGGAGCTTTGTGTTCCGAGGAGTATGTTTGTTCTTGAACGCTCGTTGGTGCACACTTCACTCTCATAAATCTATAATCCTATAAGCCAATCAGTCACAAATTATAACGTATTGCTTTGCTGTATTCATTATATTTTTGCAAATAAAAAAGCTCAGGAAAAATCCTGAGCTTCTTATATCCAAATGGCGGGATATGCGGGGATCGAACCCGCGACCTCCGACGTGACAGGCCGGCGCTCTAACCAGCTGAGCTAATACCCCGTGCGTTATCGCAAAAGTTATAATACACAATCTTGCCCTGTTTTGTCTAGTCTTTTTTTAAAATTGTGAGATATTTATAAAGACTTTTATGAACGCCCAACAAAACACAAGGTAGGAGCACTGCCAATATTCGATCTTTGTATGGCAAACGGTACTCGTCTCTCAAATCAACTGCAACGTATTTACACAAGCGAAATAGAAGTTTCTTTGTGATTGGCATCGGTAACCACCAAATGCGGATCACGAAGCTCTGCTTTTACTAATTCGCCCGTACCAACAATAGGAGCTCCTTGTGCATCAACCACAGGAGAAGGAACGCTTTCGGGACTAAACGTATACGCAAGCACATCCCACGTTCCATCAGAAAGATTTTCTGGTATAAGCAACGCTCCGTTATATAAAATCAACTGAATAGGCTTGCCTTTTATCTGTGCAAGCTCACTTACGTCGTCTTGCGAGGAGTTGATGGCTTTCGCGGAAAGCACATGACTCCCATCGTCTTTTTCCTGAATATAGTATTTCATTCCCCGATATTCAATAGCAACTTCGGGAGCCACTTGTTGTTGGGGCATATCCGCCTCTGCTTGTGGGGCTGCGGGTTTTTCGATAAATGGCTTCATGATAAAATACGCGCCTATAAACACGGCTATAAGCACAACCAAACATATAATAATTTTTTTCACGTTATTTCCTGAAAGCGTTTGTTGTGTATATGTTTTACGATGCAAGATTCGTTGATGAGATCTTGTGCGCGCGCGAATTACGCGTTTATCCGCAGAAAGGCTTTCTATGGTTTCACGTGTTTCAACTGCTGCGCCGCAGCCTTTCGCAACATGCGAAAATGCACCTTGCATCGTATGATGGCTTGCATTAGTAGAATAGTTCAAAGTCCTAGACGGCTGATTGCTTGACGTACCATGACGCCCATGTGATGGCTTTGGTCTTGTAGAAAAACTATTCACAATCCCTCTTCCCTAATTGTAAAACGCTCTAATTCTCATACCGCATATTTCAAATTCTTGCCAAACGTCATATTACAAGCAAGGTCATAAGTATAAAGCTTACATTTCGTGACGCGCTTCAATAGCTCGCCCAAGCGTTACTTCGTCCACGTACTCAAGATCTCCCCCAACAGGAAGACCACTTGCCAAACGCGTGGTTTGAATTCCTAAGGTTTTAATGGTACGCGCAAGATAGGTAGCTGTTGTTTCGCCCTCAACCGTTGGGTTCATCGCCAAAATAACTTCTTTGATGTCATCGCCTGCAAGACGCGCCAAGAGTTCTTTTACGTGCAGCTGCTCGGGTCCTATTTTATCCATAGGAGAAATAACGCCTCCAAGAACATGATATAACCCGTGGTAAACGCCAGTTTTTTCGATAGAAGCTATGTCGCGAGGCTCGCAAACAACACAGACTTTTGAAACGTCGCGCGTAGAATCATTGCATAAAGCACATACATCATCGGTGGCATATGCAAAACACACAGGACAAAAATGAACATGCTCTTTAAGATTTAAAATTGCCCTGCTCAACCTGCGCGCAGTTTCGTCGTCCGCTTCCATCAGAAAATATGCTATGCGCTGAGCCGATTTTGGTCCAATGCCTGGCAGACGTCCAAATTCATCCAATACAAATTGTAATGCTTGATTAGATGCTTGTCCCATAACTTACCTAAAACAACCCAGGAATGTTCATACCGCCAGTTACTGCACCCATTTGTTGATTTGCTGCAGCGGAAGCACTTGCCAAACAGTCGTTTACAGCAGCCAAAATACTATCTTGTAAAAGTTCAACATCATCTGGTTGCAATGCTTCTGGATCAAGCGTAATTGAGGTGATTTTCCCATCTGCAGTTCCCTCAACTTTTACCATACCCCCACCAGTTGATGAACTAACTGTTATGTCCTTAAGCTTTGCTTGTGCGTCCGCAAGCCTGCGTTGCATAACCTGTGCTTGTTTCATCATCTGTTGCATGTTCATAAAAAACTCCTTTGTGTGTTACTAAGTCGTATAGCGTGGTACGCGTTTCTATTATATGGTGTTATTCCGAAGTTTCCCTAGTTTCCATACGAGGTTTTACTCCTTCTCCAAATGCCTCGGTAAGCATGTCAAGAATTTTTTGTGTTTGAGCACGAGTTGCCTTACGCGGAATTGCGTGTTGTGGATCTTGTTCTTGGCTGGAAGGTGTTGGCGAAGAAGAGGACGCGGTTTCAGGTGCTACTGTTTTTTCGTGAGCACGAGCAGACGCAGCACTATTTGAAACACTTTGAGCCGAAGGTATTGCGTTTTGAGGCGCTGCGGGCTGCATAGGCTTGGCTGTAGGCGTAGAAACACCTTTAGGCTGTGGTGCTGGGGCTGGTGCTACGCTTGGAGTCGGTACAGGTGCAGCAGCTGGTGCTGGAGCGGAACCTGGCGCTGACGTAATGGCAGGTGTTGGAGTTGGCGCAGCAACGGGTGTAGTAGCCGGTGTTTGAGCTGCTTGTGCACGCGCAATATTTGTCTGTTGTAAACTACTTTCTGCATACACCAACTTACGATTACCAAAAATAGGAGCAACACAAGATTGAACCAGCGCAGAGATACTAGGCTCTGCAAGCATTTTGGTTGCAAACGAAGATCCGATCGGCAATTCAATAACTAAACGAACACCATCGTCTGAACGAATCTCGGCATTAGTAAGCAGCGAGCCACGAGAAGGATTAACTTCCATAAGCTTGTCAACAGTCTGTTTCCACATACGCTGAAGTTGACTTTTATCCGCAGTCCCTTGCGACATAGGGGCTGCTGTGGCTTGAGAGGGTTGTTGTGCAGGTTGAGGCTTGCGCGCCTGAATTGGCGGTTG
>QWCP01000056.1_pt1 | contig 60638 bp, 55 predicted proteins | sample 1972561 | NCBI WGS metagenome assembly QWCP01 (sample SAMN09866705, study PRJNA288562) | Human vaginal metagenome isolate pre4_vaginal, whole genome shotgun... | isolation source: vagina | host: Homo sapiens | place: USA: California
AGGGTGCTTTTTCATGCTTATTTTTATTCAGTTTTTATCAATATCATTACTTATATTTTCTTTGTTTCACCTCTTGACTTTTAATAGTTAGTCTTTCTTGACTAATAATAAGAATATTTGTGAAAAATGCCTAAAAATAAGCTGTAACAAAAAATTTCGAATTTTTGTTACAAATTATGAAAATTACCCAAAAATGACCAAAAATCTACTTTTTGCATCATTTTCAGGTGTCTTCAATCTTCACAATTGTAACTATTTTGTAACCTTTTTACTCAATTTTTCTTGTAATTTATAGAAGTTTTTACGATTTTGTATCTCTTCTTCTTTAATTTCTTCACTAGTTCCAACTGCTTTAGTGAGTAATTCATCATACCTTTCCTTATCTTTTTTAGTCATCACAAGCACTGAACTCAACATTTTCCTAGTTAAGTCAATCAATTCTTTATCCTCTTCAGGTGTTAATTCTCGTTTCATTTTACCCTCCAATAGTATTTTATCAGCATCTATAGCAACTGCAGATGGTGTCTCTTTTGGTTGTTCCTTAGTAGTTTCAACATCCAAATATGACAGTTGTCCATCCAAATTTGCATCCTCATCTAACTCTTGAATATACCAATCCAAGTATTGTTTAGCCTTTTTATAATCTTCCAATCCATTCTTTTTGTTAGCTCTCAAAATATACTTAATGATGTTTCCTTTATAAAAGCCTAGAAACCCTACAGTACCTAATACACTCTTAATAACATCTCTTACTTCAACATCCAATCCCTTCAATTTATAATGATCTGGGTTAGATATAACATCGTTCTTTTTCTCTTCCATTAAATCCTCCAGTAACTCTATCATGGTATGCATCTAACCAATTATCAACAAAATAATCTCCGTACAAATCACAGAACACATTGTACTCCATATCAAACCCGACATCCTCATTGCTTTTAAAGGCTATTTGAGGGTATGTCTTAATTCTAGGGATCATCCCCGCGTGTGCGGGTACAACCTTGTGCTTTCTTCAGCTTGTCGTTGAGTTTCGGGATCATCCCCGCGTGTGCGGGTACAACCTTGTGCTTTCTTCAGCTTGTCGTTGAGTTTCGGGATCATCCCCGCGTGTGCGGGTACAACTCAATTTAATTACAGTCTCACGATTATATCCAGGGATCATCCCCGCGTGTGCGGGTACAACAAATCATAGGCACTGATAATGTTGACAACTATGGGATCATCCCCGCGTGTGCGGGTACAACCTGCTAATTTTTTTCTTATAATCCTCTCTCAAAGGATCATCCCCGCGTGTGCGGGTACAACTGTCGACCATGTCTTCATATTCGTCTTTGTAGAGGATCATCCCCGCGTGTGCGGGTACAACATTCCTCGGCAAAGTTGGTAGTGGAAAAACTCAGGATCATCCCCGCGTGTGCGGGTACAACTCTCAAAGCATAGGTAAAACTATTTCAACAACAGGATCATCCCCGCGTGTGCGGGTACAACTCTCAAAGCATAGGTAAAACTATTTCAACAACAGGATCATCCCCGCGTGTGCGGGTACAACCTCTTACAGGATCAGATATTGTAAATTTAAACGGGATCATCCCCGCGTGTGCGGGTACAACTTTGTACGTTGTCTTACTATTGTGGATATAGTAGGATCATCCCCGCGTGTGCGGGTACAACCAGCACTAACATTTTTAACTGTCAAGGTAATCAGGATCATCCCCGCGTGTGCGGGTACAACATTTCTAATCTGTCTATCAAGCATACGATCTTGGGATCATCCCCGCGTGTGCGGGTACAACATTAAAAAAATAAATAATCTAAAAGTCTATTTAGGATCATCCCCGCGTGTGCGGGTACAACATTTTAAAATTTCAGATTCTACATTTCTAACAGGGATCATCCCCGCGTGTGCGGGTACAACTATCAGATAGGAAACCAATTAAGGCGGTTACCGGGATCATCCCCGCGTGTGCAGGTACAACAAGTTTACATGCTTCTCAAATTTTGCTTGATCGGGATCATCCCCGCGTGTGCGGGTACAACTTAAAGATCAATCAATATACTAATTTGAGATTAGGATCATCCCCGCGTGTGCGGGTACAACTATCAATATAACAACGTGGGATAATTTTGACGAGGATCATCCCCGCGTGTGCGGGTACAACAGTTTAGTAAAAAAAGCACGACCATTTTTCTTGGGATCATCCCCGCGTGTGCGGGTACAACAGTAAAAAATCCCATAATTTTAGCGATTCAATTCTTTATCGATTCTGTTTTCCAATCAGTTTGATTTCATTTTTAATTATATATCATCATAATTACTTTTTTATCCTGTTTACAAATTTTTCAATTTTCAAGGCTAATTCTAATTCTAACTTTGCATCTTCTAATGCCCTATGAGGTACTTTTTTCTCAATTTTATATTGCTGAATAACTGTTTGAAGTTTATAGTTATCCAAAAACGGCTTTTCTTTTTTTACATAAAATGCCAAGTCTATTGCTTCATTCGTGATTTTTTCAATTGTCAGTTTTTTACATGCACGATTTATAAATCTCATATCGAAATCAATAACATAACCAACTATTGGAAGTTTTCCAATAAATTCTTTTAGCTCTATAATGGATATTTCTATGTTCTTCCCTTTATCAAGCATTTTTTCTGTAATTCCAGTTATATTTGTAATTTCTTTAGGCAATTTGCCTTTTAGTTTTATTAGTCTGTGAAATGTATATGTTTTAGATTCATAATATTTTATTGCCCCTATTTCTATTATTTCATTCTCATTTTCATCTAATCCAGTCGTCTCAATATCAAGAACTACGAAAGGCTTCATTTGTGATTTTTTGTTTTTGGATTTTTCAGAATGAAATTTCTTTGACTTACGATAGTTTGACGCTTTGCTAAATCCATATTCTATTTCATTTTCTGATTTTTCTTGTATTAGAACTAACGGAATCCCATCTGAATCAATAACCTGTCTTTGAGTATTATATGTTTGGAAATCATATCCTATTTCATTTCTATATGAATAACTCAAAGTAGCTTGTCCACAACCTACATTTTCAACTACTCTTTTCCAAAGTTGTTCTCTAACTTTAACATTGAAGTTACCTACATAAACACCAGTTGCAATTTCTTGCATCCATTTTGTGAGATCTCCTTTAAGTGATAATGGTACTGTTTGAAGTGTAATAACTGTGAAAGGCATTATTCTCTCTCCTCATAATTAACTCCATATTTAGCAAGTTTTTCTTTGTCATCCCGCAAATTTATGGTATCAATAGAAATTTCCTCATCTAATTTTACATCCATCAAATACTGTAAATCGTGAACTATTCTTTGCATCAATTTACCATCTACCATGTAATCTCTAACTCTTTTTCTTGCTATCCCACCTATATCTTCCTCTGCTTTGCATTCTTTTGCAATGTCAAATGCTATTGGAATAGTTATCTTGGATTTATATAAATCTGCAATGTCATATACAAAAGATAAATCGTGACCTGTATGCACAAATCCAAGTCCTGGTGACATCCCTATTGCAACTATCACGCTGTGTACCACTCCATATAATGCTACATTTGCCGCTGATAAGGCTTTGTTTACTACGTTACTATTTTCAAAATCGTCAGGATTATATTCTCTCTTATCCCATACAACTCCTGTTCGCTTTGAATTATCGCGATAAATTTTTCTAACTCTAGCTCCTTCGCGTCCTCTAAGTTGCTGCATTGAAAGTTTCGAAACATCTTCATTTTCAAACCTCATTTGATACATTTTCCTAGCCACTGCAACTCTTGTTCTAGTATTTGTTACAAGTTTTGCTTGCTGTTCCAAAAATTTTGTAGAATGAGCGAGTGATCTGCCATGAGCGTATTGTCGTACTCCTCTTTCTCCAACCCAGACCATGCTAGTTCCTGTATCACCAATTAATTCAACCGCCCTGTGAGATATATCAGTTCCAGGTCCTAGTATCAAAACACCGACCATTGCGGCCGGTATCTTGACAGTTCCCCTGCTATCGACAACAGTAATTGCACTATCATGTCTATTTATTTTCGCATGCTCTACATAAATAAAACTAACTCGATCTGATATTTTTGGTAGCTCAGTAAGTTCTGTTTTCTTTGCACCACTTTTTTCTATCATTTTCTTGCCTTATTCTATTGGAATTACAGTCATCATTCCAAATCCATACGCTTTTTTCTTCCCGATTCCTTCTGTCAATGTTTTTATAAATTTTTCTTTATCAGTTACAACTAGATTTCCTTCATAAGTAGCCATTGCCAAATCCAATGGTTTCATATTTTTCTTTCGCAACCTTTCAAAGCCTTTTTCTACAACTACAAAATCTTCTTTTTCAACTTTAAATCCATTTTTTTCAGAACGATCTACGAGAAAACTAACTAAATTCTCTTGATTTACAATCGGAAATAATCTTCCTCTTTTAAGACCCGCCTTTTTACCTTCTTGTGAATCTGATTTAACAGTGTTAAGTTTTACACGAAATCTCATTTTTTTGCCGGTTTTTATTGAATTTAGAAACTTATCATAATCTTTTACTTGACCCGTTCCTGATACTCCATATCGTTCCAAACCTTCTTTTTCAGGATTACCTTCACTTACAATAACTGGTTTATTTTCGCTCACAATTAGAAGATAATATTTATCATTCAATCTATCAATTCTCCAAAGTTTTCTTGTGCGATTTCCTGATTCGAAATCTTCGGGAAAGCTTCTTTCAACCCAGTCATGATATGCTCCTAGATGTGTTAGTTTCCTTGTTTTCATTCTATTATCAAAGTCAATTTCAACTCTAGATAGATACATCCTCGCCTCCGATTTCCATAAATACGTCGTGTTCTGTAGAAATTGATTGAGCTACATATTCATCATTTTTTATTTTGATATCAAATCTATTTTCAAATCTATAATCAAATTTCCTATTTTTTTGAGAAAAAGATTTAACATTATCTCGTCTTTGTTTGATATTTTTGTTTTCCAACAAATTATAGTCACAATATCCATTGAGATTTATTACATCTTTGTGTCTAAGAGTTTTTTTGTACCATTTTGCAGCTTGCCATTCTAATTTTGTTATTGAAGATATAACATCTTCATCAGTAATTTTAATATAAAAATCAGCAGACACAGGACATGACCTTCTTCCCATAAAGTAAGCATAATATGGATTTTTTAATGCTTTATCAATTTTACCCATTAGTTCATCGTCTTCACATCCAATAGCCACAATCGATACCGAATCTTCTAAATAATAGCGATTTGTGACATAATTTCTCTCAAAGTCTCCGTTTTTCTTGTATTTTTGAGCAATATGATAATCTTGCAGCAAACTACCTTTTTGATCAACTCTTGTAGCAAAACTCAACACATCAAGCTGTCTAAGTTTTTCATCATCTTCTCTGTTTATACCAAGACTTGCTGCTATTAATCCTATTACGGCACTTTTTGATGGATGGAAATCTGTGAATCTACTTTCAAAATGCGAATCTGTACCCCACGATTGAAGAGGTCCTGCAAATTTTAATAAAATAGTCTTCACATCACACCTACTTTTCTTCTATTTCTAAATCTTCTACCTTTTCTTCTAAAATTTCTCCAATATCATCAATCAAACTTCTAAGCGAGTCTTCTTTTTTTATAGAATCTTTGATTTCTATATTTTCAGCGCTTAAATATAATGATTTAACAGGTTTTTCTACAAATGTTTCTACTTTTTCAAATTCTTCTAATAGCTTCTTAATAGATTTGTCTACATAACCATCATTTGATTTAATAGGAACTTCAAAAGCACTGACAAGATTAACCGGCCTATCCGTTCTTAATGTTATCAAGATTGCTTGTGGTAGTGTTTGATTTGCAAATGTATTGACCTTTCCAGTTGGAAGCGAATTAGTAAATGCTTCTATTAATAATTTTATAGCATTTATTGTAGCTTCTTTATCGTTTAATTGGTTCAATAGTTGATGAATTGAAACATTTGCGTATCTATAAAGTGTAGATGAGTTAAACTCAATAGTTCCTAGCATTCCTGCCCCTGCATTATCTTCAGGTGCAGAATCATCAACTGCTGTGTAGAAGTCAAATTCAGTTTGAACTGCGTGTGTAGATATTGAGTGAGCAAATTGAGAAGATGCATCTTCATTTAATGAAGGATCATCAGCTACCATTCTACCGAATAATGCAATATCTATTGCCGGATTTTGTTTTAACAAAGATTGTAATATCTTTTTGTCTTTTTGTCCATCAATTGCAGCTTTTGCAAGTAATTTTGCTTGTTCATCACCTAAGAAAAATAGTGCCTTTGCTTTTTGATCTGATGTTTTCACTCCTGCTGCATTAATCACTTTATCAGCCATATCCATGGCTTTTTCTAGGTCTATTTTAGGATCCATTTCTTTAATTTTTCCTGCAACATAAGAAACTATATGTTTAGTTCTTATTCCTACATTTGATTTGTCTCCATTCTCATTAAAATATTCTCTAATGGATCTTTTCCAACTTTGTGAACTTACTCTTGCTCTTCTTACACCACCATATTGTGCTGTTTTAGGGCTTCCGGTATCATCTCTATTAATATTTGATGGTGGTAGTGTTTGTATTGCATGCATGTCTAAGTATAATCTGTTCATTTTTGTTCTCCTTTTAATTTTCTTCTATAATTTCGTCTTCAACTTTAATATTTCGTCCATAATAAGTTCTTGCCCACATTAAACGAATATCTTCTTGATATCCTAGTAAAAACTTATATAAATCTTTTGCTAATCTTGAATAGTTTATTCTTGTGTTTTTTGAATTAGATTTTAATAATTTTATCATTTGTCTTAGGTGATGTAATAGCTCCTCAAATGTAGATGAAGTTATCATCGCATTAAACCTTCGATCAATTGAATTTTTGTTTTCAGAACTTCTTAGACTAGCCAATGAATATCCTATGTTTTCCCAATATTCTCCATCCTGATAATCTACAGATTCGTGTTGACCTTGTTGATGAATCGCATATAGTTCAAGTGCAGATATAATCGCTCTTTCTTCGTAAGTTAATTTAATGCTTTTTCCCAAGAACTCTTCATCAATATCTTCAAATACAAAACTCCAAGCTTCAATGTTATTACTTGAATTAGTTGATGTTGCTTTCCTTAGACTTGCAAGTTTTGCTTTTGTAGATGATAATTCCAAGTTGTTAGATAACTTTTGTATTAATTTAGATGTGGATGAATATACTCTGTCAATTCTTGACGGTTTCTTTATATTGTTATCGACTTCCATTTATACTCCTTCCTTTATATTTAAAGTTTTTAATAAAAAATGTCTAAAACTACTGTACGCTGTGGCTATATTCAGTATTTTATCGTTCTTTTCAATTCCCATATAATCTCTATTTCCTGCCTGTTTTAGAATTATATCTGCTTGTCTTAATATCAGATTTTTTAGTTCTTTTCTCCATTCAATAATTTTATCTGGAATTTGTTCATTAGAATCTATTGAAGATATCCAGTCTTTAAATGGTTGATCGATTAAGTAATACATTTCTTCAACTTTATCATCTACAAATTTTCTAGATTCTAAATTTCTAATTTCCCTTATATTATTGATAAATGTTCGATATGTTCCAACAGCTTTTTTCGTCTGTTCGACAATATTTTCAATTCTTATAACTGCACCATCATCATCCAAATCGGTTAATATATCTTCTTTTACATTTAAAGTATCATATATTTCGTTAATTGGAACCCAGGATGTAGCATTTCCGTCATCTTGCATACTTACAGCCTTAACAGATACTCTATAATCTTCTCCTATTAGTCTTTTAAGTAATTCAAACCATTGAATTACCCCGGGAGCTTTAGAGTTGTCTTCATCATCAACTTTCAATGAAATTAGTCCAAAATTTCTCCACAAAGATTGCCCGATCTGATGTTTACGTGGTGTAAAAGTTCCTTTATTTTCTCTATCTTTATTGTATCTCCATGTTGTCATGGGCTCTAAAAATTGATTTTGGTGATTTAAATCAGGCAATTTTACGATATTAAAGTAAAAAGGCTGATTAATATTCGTATTCGGATCTATGTGAATCGCTCTCGCCCATAATGTGTAAAGTTCTGCTAAATTGTCTACACTTACATTTGTATTCATGTTTACAAAAGTCATATACTTTTCCAATAACTCTTCAGATTCATACTCCCAGCAAGGTTTTTGAATTTTGCCATTAAATTCTTCTTCGGGGTGGACTATCAGCATATTCAACATCAAAGTCTCAAACAAATTATTACCTTCAAGATATATTCCTCCCAAATCAAATATCCAACCTTTAGATGATTTATATTTTTCTTTACCAAAAATCACCTTATCAGATAATCCACTATATCCATGGAATGTTAAAAGCCATCTTGCAATTTCATCTTCTGTTAAAATAGCTTTGTTATTATCCGACTCATATTTTGGTGAAAATAAGGCAACTTTATTTCCACTCTCTGATATTAGCCTATTAATATTCTTACCAGATATAGAACTAGCATTGGCTTTATTAATTTTATCTTCAGCAATATCACTAGCTTTTACTTGAAAAAACGGATAATCTGTATCGAATAAGAAAAATCTATCATGCCAATTGTCTAAATAATCATACAAGCATTGAGTAAATTTTTCGTTTTCCCACAATTTTTCCCAAGTCATTATTAAATTATTTTTGTAATCTCTAAGTTCTTCAGAATCTTCTACATCCTTTTTTTGTCTAAGTTTTTCATCGAGTTGTATTTCGGGATAAATTTCAGATTCGTAATTATACCTTGAATAAACCGTATGTAGGATTGCTAATAAAATTCTGAGTACGGCAAAATCTTGAGTTGGTGAATCTGTTGATAAAGATTTGATTTTATCAGCATCTTCAAATATTTCTCTTAAAGATAACTCTCTGTTGTCTCCTGTATCTTTGTAAATTACAGGAATCCAGCCTTCATCAATCAAATTAAATTGTCCCATTTTTCACATCCTTTCTTTTAGTATATGATAAACCACATTCTTTTGAATAATGTAGCCTAAATCCATTTTGTAAGTCTACATAACCATTCTCATCAAATATAATTGCCAAGCTTGATTTTAGCCATTGCGTATTCTGCCAATCCGATAAGTTTTTTATCTTAAACTTTTCCAATTCTCGTATTGTTTCATCAATATTGTAATTTTTCGTCATTGCTATTGGTAATGTTATTGTTTGTTTTGCTATTTCTTTTGCAACTGTAAAATCCGAAATTTTACTAGATAAATCTTCGCCGTTTCCAAATAATCCATATCCTGAACCTATTTTCTGTAGGGCTATAACCTCTACAGTTTCATTAGTATCACGAACTTGCGCATAGGCAGTTTCCTCCGACAAATTAGTACAAACTCCATTCGACCAATCTACTAGTGTAGAAGAATCAAAAATACTGGATTCATATAACGGCTCCTTCAATCTAAAAGTATTAGCCTTTAATTTTTTCATTTTTAAAAATTCATCGTGTCTTATCTTTAAATTATTTAATGTAGAATTTAGATCATCGTTTTTAAAGTCAATCTTTTTATCTGAATAGACATCTTGGACAAGTTTGGATATGTCGTCTGGAATTTTCAATGAATCTTGAAGAAAAAACTGAGTTCTTGCCAAAATATACTTGTCATATATAAAACCTGATCCAGAATCGAAATCTAAATTATCACTAATTCCCGTAACGTAGCATACTGGTTTAGAGAAATATCTTGGCCTTTTAATATCGTGTCTCCATAATCTTCCTATTCTTTGAATTAATAAATCCATTGGAGCGATTTCTGTAATTAAAACATCGAAATCGATATCTAATGATTGTTCAATCACTTGTGTCCCGATAATGATCTTTCTATTCGGCCTTAAAGCTTCTTTCCCTATCATTTTTAGTAAATTATTTTCTTTTTTTACTCTATCAGTAGCGATGAATGCTGAATGAAGAACATCTACCAAATCATCCCCGTAAATTTTTTCAAATTCAGAGTATAACTCCTGAGCTTTTTTTACTGTATTAACAATGATTCCTATTATTCCATCATGAGAAATTATTTCATCGACTAACTCAAAAATATTGTCGCTGCTTTGTTTTATAATTGTAACAGTTTTTGTTTCATTTTTATTTTTAGGAAAATTTATTTCTTGTTTTATCTGGTCACCATCATTATATGTTATAAGTGGATAAGAATCAGTACATAAGCTTTCTGGCTTATTTAATTTCTTCCAACTATAACCTGCTCCTTCCATGTAATTTTGGATTAAATCTTTTCTTTTTTCCGATGGTAATGTTGCAGATAAAATAACAACAGGAATATTGTAAGCTCCCATCCATTTTACAGTCATATATAAGAATTGGGACATATAGCTATCATAGGCATGTACTTCATCTAATACTACGACTTTCTTGCTAAAGCCTAGATGTCTTAACGCCAAATGTTTTTGCTTCAAAGCCAACATCAAGAATTGATCAACAGTTCCTACCACAAAATCATCCAAAACTGCTGTTTTTCTACCACTAAACCATTCATTTACTATAACGCTTTCATTAATATGATCATCTATATTTACACATTTTGCAATATCGTTGAAAACATCATTTAATTCTGCCTTGCCATGTTTTAAACGAATAGATGCCTTCATATCACTTGCTTGTAGCATTCTATGTAGCCAATCATTAACACGAGTAAACATACCATTTGAAGTTGCCTGTGTAGGCAAACCAAAAAACAAGCCACTACATCGATTTTTATATGCAAGTTGCTCAGTTGCAACCAAAGCAGCTTCTGTTTTACCGATCCCCATAGGCGCCTCAAAGATAATAATACCTGGATTTTCAATTTCATCAATAGTTTTTGTGAGTACTTTCTGAGCCGGACGAGGAATTTTATATCCAAATCTTTTGTCATATATCATATCTACATTAACTTCATTTGAAACTTTCCACAAATCTGATTTCTCCCAGTTTTCCCAGCCATTTTGTAATCTTTGTTCTATATTTTCAACTATATCTTCTTCAATATCCACCAATGGAAAATATTTTTCATTACTGGATATCCAATCTGCCATAATCAAAAGGCCTGAAACAATAACAGCTGAAGGTTGTGTTATATTTGGAATATTTTCAATGCTACTATAACCAGATTTTTCAAGTGACCAGTTGAAAAGCTCTTTTTGCGACCTATCCCATAATTTAGAATTTGTAGATCCTATTTGATTATAATTCTCTCCATAGGTTTTAATCTGAGATTTATGATGATCATTACCAGAAAGTGGTGTACCGTGGTGTGCTCCAACAATAGATGCAACATCTTCTGAAACACCATAACTTTCTAAAAGAACTTCTGATGCCATAGCATGTTTTGTCTTTGACATGTCAGGTAACTTTAAGTCTTCTAATTTTTCAAATCCTATTAGTTCAAGCTTTTCACGTAAAATATTGTCTAAATCCTTCAAATTGCTATTAATAGACTTTAGTTGAAATGCTGGTGTTGCCTTTCCCAAATCGTGCGTCAACGCTACAAATTTAATAAGTTTTTCTGAATCTAAATCTCCATTACTTAGACTTTTATCAATAATTTTTTTCTGATTATCACTTAACCACCTTTCCCATAAATTTATCATTACATATTCTGTATCTAATAAATGTTGAGTCAAAGGTAGCCACTTGTATAATCCTGTTGATGATTCAGATTTTTTTGCCCAAAAATTATCAGCTAACATATTTTCTCCTTTTATTTTTATTACTTAATTTCTTGAATCATATTGGTTCGATACATTTTATTTATATCATTCCGCATAATATAGTATAGCACTTCCTAGAATTATGATTTGTACATCAATTTATAAAATGTATTAAAATAATTTTAACACTATAACAAAAAAACCAAGCATCTTTGCCTGGCCTCCGTTTGTTCAAAAAATATTTTATTATATCACACTACCATCGATTTTAATTTCTTATTAAAAACATACGCACAAACAGTGCAAATCACAAAAATTAATGGTGCAATTCTGACAAATCCCCATTCGAAACTTTGCAATATAAATTTCATTACTGCTGTGTTGGAATCTGTCGTGTCCCATTGCAAATAGCTGCTTTTCATAAAAAACAAAACTAAGAACACTACCACAATTAATGCATCAATTACGATAAATATATTTCTGTAAATTGTAATTTTCTTTTGTTTATTTTCGAAAAATTGCATATTAATTTCTTCGAGTTTCTCCGATATTTTATCTAATTCTGTTTGTTGTATTTCTTCTATATTTTCACCTAATAATACGCTTACAGATGTGTGTAATATTTCCGATAGCTTTATCAAAGAATCCGAATCTAGAACGGACAATCCTCTCTCCCATTTTGAAACTGTCTGTCTGACAACATGCATTTCATTTGCTAATTGTTCTTGTGACAATCCATTTTGTTTACTTAGTGATTTAATATTTTCATTCAACATTTTTATCCCTTCTTTCTATGCCACAATGATACAATAATTTCTGCTGTTGCCACAAGAAACTAAAATTAACATTACAAAATCCTACGATTTTCACAATTGTAATATTTCTAATTTACATTGTACTATAATTTTGATTTAAATTTTTACAACAAAAGGATAAGCGCGAAGCTTATCCTTTACATTTAAATTTTTTTGTTACAATTTATTACCCAAAATTTTTATTCTCACATTAGCTTTTATTTTCTAGAAAATGAATTGTGTTTGTAGAATTGTTTTTTTAATATTTCTGCTGTCAATGCGTAAATCAAAGATATTGCTAACATTGATAATAGCGCTTGAACTGGCAATGCTATCAATCCAAGGTATGTGTTTATTGGACTGTAGATTATCGCAATCAAGGCTATTGCAACTAAAACTATTGCTAGCAATAGTTTGTTGCTAGGTTTGCTTTTAATTACCGGTCTTTTTGTTCTGACTATTAGCATTACTACCATCGCTGAGATTACCGATTCCAACATCCATCCTGTTTGGAAGAATTGTTCGTTGGCTTTGAACAATAATAACAATACGACAAATGTTATATAGTCGAACACTGACGATGTTATTCCAAATATTATCATAAATCTTTTTATAAATTTCATATCCCATGTTACAGGGCTTTGCAACCAATCTTCATCTACAGAGTCTGATGCGATTTGTAGCGATGGAAAATCTGTAAATAGATTTGTTAGTAGAATTTGTTTTGGTAATAATGGTAAGAATTTCAAGAACAAGCTCGCTCCAGCCATTGAAAACATATTTCCAAAATTTGCACTTGTGGCTACAAATATGTATTTCAATGTGTTGATGAATGTTCTTCTACCTTCTTTTATTCCCGACACCAAAACTTTCAAGCTGTTTTCCAATAAAACAATTGATGCCGCATCTTTTGCTGTGTCTGCTGCTGTGTCGACAGATATTCCGACGTCTGCTTGTTTTATCGCGGGTGCATCATTTATCCCGTCTCCCATATATCCGACGATTTCTCCAGCTTGTTTATATGCTAAAATTATTTTTTCTTTTTGGTTTGGACTAATTTCTGCAAAAATATCTATGTCCATGATTTTTTTGTTCAATTGGCTCAATGAATACGAGTTCAAATCTTCACCGAGTAGAATTTTATCGGGATTTAATCCTACTTTGCTTCCAATATTTTTGGCTATCAAATGATTATCTCCCGTTATCATTTTTAATGAAACTCCCAACGAGTTCATTTTTTCAATAACATCTTTTATATCGTCTTTTAATGGATCGATGAATAATAGAAGTCCTCTAAATATCAATTTTTCAGCTTTTTGTTTGCTTGCATCATTTTTCTGATCGATGTTTTTGTAAGCTAATCCTAAAATTCTGTATCCTTGGCTAGAATACTTCTCGAACAAATCCATTATTTCAGATTTGATTTCTTCGATATTTCCCGAATTTCCACCATCATCTTGATATGTTGAACAAACATTGATTACGCTAGTCAATGCTCCTTTTGTAATCATGATATTTTGATCTGACAAATCATTATTTGTGTTTACAATTACGCTCAATAATTTATTTTCAAAAGAATATGGAATTTCGAAAAGTTTCTCGTATTTTGTAAAATCATTCTTATTTTCATCTAAAATCGCTTGATCAATCGGATTGGTGTATCCTTCTTGAAAATATGAATTGATGGCTGCTAGTTTGACTAATGTTTCTGATTTTTTCCCAGTATTATCCATCGCAGATTCAAGTTTGACTTGGCCTTTTGTGATAGTTCCTGTTTTATCTGAGCACATTACTGTCATCGAGCCGAAGTTTTCTATGGAGTTCAGTTTTTTTACAATAACTCCTTGCGCTGACATTCTTTTGGCGCCTTGTGACAAGTTTACGCTGATAATAGCTGGTAACATTTGTGGTGTCAATCCTACAGACAATGCCAATGCAAACATGAATGATTCCAAGAAAGGCTTGTTGAGAATAATGTTGAACAAAAATATCAATCCGATTAAAATTGTTGTAACTTGAAGAATCAAATTACCAAAATCTTTGATACCTCTTTCAAAATCTGTGTCAGTTTCTGTTTCATCCAAAGACTCCGTAATTTTTCCAAATTCCGAATCTTTTGCCAAATTTACAATTACAGCTTTTCCCGATCCACTAATTACGTGTGTTCCCATCCACAAGGAATTTTTCCTTTGTGAAAGTGTTGTTTTTTCTTCTAATTTTACGACACTTTTTTCAACTGGAAAAGTCTCTCCTGTTAAGCTGGATTCATCCATAGATAGTGAATTTTCTTCGATAAGCAAACAGTCTGCAGGAATCATGTCTCCTGTCTTGACAGATATGATATCTCCAATCGTTAGCTTAGAATTATCCAATTCTTGAAATTTTCCATCTCTTAGCACCGCAGATGTGACACTTACTGTTGACAAGAGTTTTTTTACTGCATCATTCGCTTTACTTTCGTGATTGTAGCTCAAAAGTGCAGATATCATAATAATTATTAGAATGATAATCCCATCAGAGTAATCTTTCAAAAATATAGACAAAATCGCCGCAAAAGTCAATATCATTGTTATTGGATTTTTGAATTGATTGATAAAAACCATTAATTTCGAGGATGATTTTTTCTCTTCGAATAAATTTTGCCCCAATTTTTCTATTCTTTCATTTGCCTGTTCAGTTGACAGACCATTTTTCGAAGTTTCTATAGTTTTAAGTACTTCATCTACATCATATGACCAAAATTTTTCCATATCTCCCTCCTCACATCACAAGTATATTCTCAATCGTGTTTAATTTCAATATATTATATTGATTATTTTCAAATAAAAATACCAGAGAAATAAATCTCTGGTATTAAAAATATTTCATTTTGTATTCTTAAAATTTTTAAATTATAAACGCGCCTTTTTTGTCGATATCAAGCTGTATAACTTCATAAGAATTGGATAAGTTGTTCAATTTATTTCTAATTTCTGATTCTGATGTAGTGTCATGTGATTTTAAAATGACCATAATCGTTGAGCCTGCCCCACTCAAATAATGTCCGATTGCATCAGAGTTTTCGATAATTTCGTCGATTTTTTCTATTTCAGGAATTAGTTGTAATCTATAAGGCTCGTGAATTTTATCTTTAAGTGCGATTTTCAGATTATTTTCATTTCCAGAAATCAATGACAATATCAACATCGAAACTCTCGAAATATTGAACACCGCATCTTCTTTTGTGTAATTTTCTGGCAGTACTTCTCTTGCTTTTTGTGTTGAAAGCTCAAAATCTGGAATTATCGCTAGGAATTTGAATTTGTCGGATATTTCAAATTTTTCCACAAAAACTTCATCGTCTTTTAATATTGATGCAACTGCATCTGCGAAAATCGCTGGTGCGACGTTGTCGGGATGGCCTTCGATTTGTGTTGCTATTTTCAATATTTCTTTTTTGTCAGGATTTTTCCCCATGACTGAAAATGCCGCCATTATTCCCATTACGATACAAGCTGCAGACGAGCCGAGTCCTCGTGACATTGGAATATTAGTATCGATGTCAAATTCCACCGGAACTATTTTTTCTCCGTAAAAATCAAATGTATACTTGTATGATTTATATATCAAATTAGATTCTACATTTTTTTCAAATGTATTTTTATCATCTGTCAACTTAAATTCACATGTGTTTGCCAAATCCAGCGCAACTCCAAGTGCATCAAACCCAGGACCAATGTTTGCAGATGTTGCAGGAACTGAAATTTTCTTTCCTCGCTTTGCAAATTTTAATACTTCGGCTTCTATCTCATCTTTTGTAATTTTTGTTTTATGAATTATCTTCTTGGAATGTAATTTTTTGATTTCGGTAGGAATTTTCGCTTCAGTTTTCTCGTATAGAAGATTAATATTTTCAAATTCATCTGACGAGATATTTTCTCCCAATGCTTTCAAAACCGTGGAAGAGAATTTGTACGGGCTTGCAGTCGACAATATAACTGTTTTATCGAGTCCAAGTTTGTCTGTAATATTTTTTGCAACCGCAGTGTGAGTGTCTATCAAATACCCTTCGTCTTCGAAAACTTTCTTGATAGTATTTCTCGTTTCATCTTCTGTTGCATATCCACATTTAAACTCATTGAAATCTCCTTCAAACGTGAAAATCTTCGATTCATTCAATTCTTCCATCTTTTGTTTTACGATTTCATCTGATGATTTGTGGTAAATCAACCTTTCAAGATTTGATGAAACCAAAATATCCATCGAAGGAGAGATTGTCTTGACTAAATCTCTGTTTGCATCGTAAGTTCCAGTCGTGAAAAAATCTGTCAACACGTTGTTGTCATTGGATGCGATGACGAGTTTTTCGATTGGAAGACCCATTTCTTTTGCGTAGAATCCAGCCAAGATATCTCCGAAATTTCCTGTAGGTACACAGAATGAGATTTTTCCTCCGTCAGAAATTTTTTTGTTATTTACCAAATCTTGATATGCGTAGAAGTAGTAGACGATTTGCGGCAACAATCTTCCAATATTAATGGAGTTTGCTGATGACAAGCCTATATTTTGATTTTTCAATTCTTCTTTTATATCTTTGTCGTTGAAAATCTTCTTTGCCGCCGTTTGTGCATCATCAAAATTCCCATCAATCGATATGACTTTTGAGTTGAGCGATGATGTCGTATCCATTTGTGCTTTTTGGATACAGCTTACTCCTTCTGTCGGATACAAAACCAAGATGTCGATATTTTCTGTGTTGTAAAATCCTTCGAGAGCTGCTTTTCCAGTATCTCCAGATGTAGCCGTCAATATCAACGTCTTTTCATTTATTCCCAAAGATTTTTTCGCATAAATCATAAGATTTGGTAACAAACAAAGTGCGAAATCTTTGAATGCGGAAGTTCTTCCATGGTAAAGTTCCAAATAATAATCTTTATGGTAAGCTACTTTGCAGATGTCTTCCTCAAAGCTTGCGTATGATTTCTCGATTATTTCTAGTAATTCGTCGCTATCAAAATCTGTAAGATAAAGAGATAGGATTGCGTGACAAAGTTGTGTGTACGAAAGATCTAAGTGGTCTAGTATGTCAAATTTCGGAAAAGATTCTGGCACGAAAAGCCCGCCATCTTCTGATATTCCTTTGAGAATTGCTTCACGTGATGAAACTTTTAAATTAGAATTTCTTGTCGATAAATATCTCATTTTTCCTCCTCAATTTCCGAAATGAATACTCGGTCAAGATTTTCGATTGCTGATTTCAATTTATACAAGCTAACTTTTTTCGTAACTATCATATGATTTTCACCTGATGTTTCTTCCCTATCTATTATATTTTTCAAACCATCCGTAACTTCAGTTGTTCTGATGTAGAATTTGTGTTTGATATTATTTTCAACTTCAAATGAATTTGTCGCATCGTAGAAAGTTTTGATTTCTCTTTTTGCAAGAATTCTCAATAAATCTCGCATAATCGCATCGGCTGTTTCAAGTTTGCCCGCTCCAGGGCCTTTAAATTCGTATGAATTAAAGTTTTCTCCCCACACTTTGATTGCATTTGTTCCTTCGAATGTTTTCGCAAAGAAATCATCAGCTACAAATGTAGGAATCACCGAAATATTTATCTTATCATCATCTAATGTCGATTTTGCAAGAAGTCTGATGGAATATCCCAAGTCTTTTGCAAATTCAAAATCAGTTTTTGTCACATTTGAAATTCCAAATGTAAATATATCTTCTTCATTTATCTTAGAATTGTAAATAAGCGAGGAGACGATTCTGATTTTTCTCATAGCATCAAATCCACCGACATCCGCAGTTGGATCAGCCTCGGCGTATCCCAAATCTTGTGCTTGTTTCAAAACTTCATCGTAAGATAACCCTTCAGTTTCCATTTTGGACAAAATATAATTGGAAGTTCCATTTAAAATCCCGTATATTTTGTTCATGTCGCTGAAAAATATTTCTTCCATGATAGGATGAATTATAGGAATCGCTCCAGCAACTGAAGCTTCGTAAGAAAAATACACGTCGTTTTTCACAGAAAGCTCATTTAATTCTTCAAAATATTTGGAAACAACAGCCTTGTTTGCAGTCACTATATTTTTACCAGCATTCATCAACGCCACAATTCTTTCGTGAGTTTCTTCAAGGCTCGATGTAACATCAATGACTGTGTCCACATCAGAATTTAAAATCTCTTCAAAATCATCAGTAAATACGAGGTCTTTTTGGTGTGGAAATCTTTGTTTATCTGTATTTTTTATCAAAATTTTATCTATTTGTATGTCAAAGTTATTTTTTATTAGGGATTTTCTTTTTTTGTATAGGATTTCTTCTACACCACATCCTACAGTTCCAAACCCCATTATTGCGATTTTCACATTAACCCTCCAAGACTTTTAGTGCGATTTGTACGGCATTTGTTGCAGCGCCTTTTCTGATGTTATCGGCACAACACCATAAATTAAGCCCATTATCTACAGTGTAGTCACGTCTGATTCTTCCAACAAATACCTCGTTTTTGCCAGCTGATGTGATAGCCATTGGATAGATTTCGTTTTCGATATCATCTTGAAGAACCATTCCTGGATATTCTGCGATAATTTTCTTCACATCTTCAATTTCAAATGGTTTTTCAGTTTCAACATTAATTGAAACGCTGTGCGAAGATTTTACAGGAACGCGAACAGTCGTAGCAGTCACGCGGATATCATCGTGAAGAATTTTCTTAGTTTCATCTATCATTTTCATTTCTTCTTTAGTATATCCGTTGTCCATGAAAACATCGATTTGTGGAATACAATTGTTTCTGATTGGATATTTGTATGCAAATTGCGTTCCTTCCTCCAAGTCAGAAATCCCCTTCACACCAGATCCTGATACTGATTGATAAGTCGAGTAAATCACTCTTTTGATCTTGTACTTATCGTGAATTGGTTTTAATGGAAGAACTGATTGAATTGTAGAACAGTTGGGATTTGCAATTATTCCATTGCTCGTTTTAATATCTTCTGGATTTATTTCTGGAACGACCAATGGAACATCGGGATTCATTCTAAAATGTGAGCTGTTGTCAATAACTGTGACACCTGCTTTTGCCGCTATTGGTGCGTATTTTTCACTTACAGATCCTCCTGCTGAAAATAGCGCAATTTTAATATCCTTACCTTCAAACGAATTTTCGTTTAATTCTTCGACAGTGTATTTTTTGCCACAGTATTCAACTTCAGATCCAGCTGATTTTTTCGAACTGAATAAGTACAATTTATCGATTGGAAAATTTGTCTCACTCAAAACTTCTAACATCATACTTCCAACAAGTCCAGTTGCACCTACAACTGCTACATTAACCTTCATTTAGTCCTCCTTGTAAAATTCTTTATATATAGAACGAATTGCCTTTTCAAAATCTTTTGTTTCAACGCCAATAATAATATTGATTTCGCTGGAACCTTGGCTGATCATCTTGATATTTACGCCTTCTTTTGCAAGAGCTGTAAAAGTCCTCGACGATACTCCTTTTTCATTAATCATTCCACGTCCAACCACTGCTATTAGCGAGATATCTCTTTCCCAAGAAATCTTATCCACATCCAAATAAATTTTCAATTCTTCAAGAACCTTATTTAATTTCGGTGTGATGGATGAATCAGAAACCAAAACAGAAACAGAATCTATACTAGATGGCATGTGTTCAATCAAAATATCGTTGGATTCAAAAACCGTCGTCAATTTTCTGAAAAAATCCTTCTCTGTATTCATATTCACTTTTTCAAGATTTATAACAGTGAAATCTTTCTTTCCAGAAATTCCAGTCACAATATTTTTGTTTTTCACATCGCACTTCGACAAAATCAACGTTCCTGCTTCATCTGGAGCATTTGTATTTTTGATATTTATAGGAATGTTCTTGTCCCTAAGTGGAAATATCGCCTCTTCGTGCAAAACTTTTGCACCCATATATGAAAGCTCACGAAGTTCATGATACGTAATTGTCCCCATCGGTTTAGGATTTTTAACAATTCTTGGATCTGCAACCAAAAATCCTGACACGTCAGTGAAATTTTCATACATCTCACAGTCCAAGCTCGCCGCAATGACTGATCCTGTAACATCAGAACCCCCGCGAGAAAAAGTGTGTACATTATTATATTCGTCAACGCCGTAAAATCCCGGCACCACAGCTCTGTCGTGTTTCTTCAAAATATTTTTGATATTTTCATGTGATTTTACAATATCCAACTCGCCATCATCGAATACAATCAAATCCTTCGCATCCACGAAATCATAATCCAAATACGCCGCAAGCACTTTTGCACTCATAAACTCACCACGACTCACAACAAAATCATAACTTGCGCCATTTGTAATTTCTTCTTTTACATCAGAAAGAATTTTATCAATGTCAATATTCAAAACAAGATCATCGACAATATTTTTATAAATATTCTCAATGATCTCGTAAACCTCATTAAAATTCAAATCATGCGCACTCAATTCGTGACACATCGCCAATAAATCTGTCACCTTGTGCTTATTATTCACGCCTTTTCCAGGCGCAGAAACAACGATGAACTTGCGTGCATCATCATCTACAATAATATCCTTAACTTTTTTTAATTGATTAGCATCAGCCAGTGAACTTCCGCCAAATTTTACAACTTTCATGTCTTCCCCTTCTTGTTAAATCCAATAAATAATAATTATATATTTTCACGAGAATTTTTTCTTCGAAATTTATCAAAGCAAAGTATATATCCAAAAAATCCTATAAGTAATTTTTAAAATTATATAATTAAATCGTAATATTGTCAAATTTATAAAGCAAAGTAAAAAACAAGACCCTAGTTTCGCTAGAGCCTTGTGGTGTTGATTAAATTTTTACAATTCTTGAAATTTATTCCTACTCTACTGCTAAACAACAATTTTTGAGGAAAAATGGATGAAATAGGCGAAGTGCAGGAAGTACCGTAATGAGGCGTACAATAAGTACGCCGCAGTGAGGTGCTTTCGAAACGAGTCTAGTTCGCCATTTTCACCAAAAATTTATTCCCATTCTTCTTTTCCAAACGTCCGATATATCCAAAACCATTCAAAATACTAGACTTTATTTTTTCTAATATCACTAAATTCACCTAATTATAGGACGTTTTCAGATTTTTAGTCCCGTCCCAGTCCCAGTACCTGATATTTTGTTTACTTTTAAGATAAAAACATGCTATTAAATTTTTAGAAAATCTTATCTTCCTTATGGAATCCTTAAATTTGTATTTTATACTAAATTTATAAAATGAATAGGAGGTTCATTTATGGACAAATTTATATTAGAAACAAAAAATCTTACTAAAACATTTGGAAAACAAAAAGCAGTAGATGATATTTCTTTAAAAATAAAAGAGAATTCTATCTATGGCTTGCTAGGACCTAACGGAGCTGGTAAATCGACTACATTGAAGATGATTACTGGAATGATTCATAAAACATCTGGTCAAATCTTTTTTGAAGGTCATGAGTGGAGTCGTGAGGATTTATCGGATATTGGTGCCTTGATAGAGATGCCTGCCTTGTATGAGAACTTATCAGCTAGGGAAAATTTAAAGGTAAGGACACTCCTACTAGGATTACCAGATTCTAGGATTGATGAAGTTTTGGAAATAGTTAGTTTAAAAGATACTGGCAAAAAGAAAAGTGGTCAATTTTCTTTAGGGATGAAACAAAGACTAGGTATCGCCATTGCCTTATTAAATAATCCTAAGCTTTTGATTTTAGATGAGCCAACAAACGGACTTGATCCTCTAGGAATTCAGGAATTGCGTGATTTAATAAGAAGTTTCCCAGAAAAAGGAATAACCGTTATTTTGTCTAGCCATATTTTAGCAGAAGTTGAACAAACTGCTGATCATATTGGTATTATTAATAATGGAAAATTGCAATATCAAAACATTATTAATCATGATGACAACTTAGAAGAACTTTTTATGAATGTTATAAAAAATGGAATGGGGATGTAAAAAATGATAAATTATATTCTTGCAGAAAATTTAAAACATAAGCATAGTTTCTTGAAGAAATTATTAGTAATTATGCCAATAACTTTAATCTTATTGTCATTATTTCTTATGCCAAGTTATTTCACTACTAATTCCTATAACTGGTGGTACGTCATAATAATGCCTGCAACTTTTGCCTTAATCCCAGCAATGATGGATAGAAAAGAAAGTAGAAAATTAAACTACAGAGCAGTTTTCCCTCTAAATATTAATCTCAAAAAGTTATGGGTTTCAAAAATAATTACAGCATTTATTTATATGAGTATTGCTGCTATAATTCATATGCTAGGAGTGTATATTTTTCAATTTTTAATTGGAGGGCAATTAACACCAAACTATGGATTTTCCACATTGGTATTTGCAAGTCTCTTACTAATAATTACCAACATTTGGCAAGTCCCTCTATGCTTTTTCTTAGCAAAAAAATTTGGCTTTATAGCAAGTATTACAATAAACGCAGTATTAGGTCTAGCCTTAGGAATTTTGATATCAGATAGTTCTTTTTGGATTTATTGTCCATATTCTTGGGGAATTAGATTAATGATTCCTGTTATGCATATTCTACCAAGTGGTGTTTTAATAGAATCATCAAATCCAATGATATCAAACACATCGTTACTTATTCCTTGTATTTTATCTATATGTCTATTTATATTACTGACAATTATAAGTGCAAAATGGTTTTCAAATCAAGAGGTAAAATAATGATAAAGATAATAAAATCCGAAATATATAAAATCAAAGGCACATGGCTTCCTTGGATTCACACAGTTTTACCTATAGCCTATTCTTTATTATTTTATGCGGTATCAAAAACCACTGGACTAAAAAATTTTGAAGAAAGTGATATAGTACAAACTTATTTTGTACTTTTAGGAGCGGTAATCCCAATAATATTAAGTTTTATAAGTTCAAAAGTTGTTGATATGGAAATAGGTGCTGGGAAATTTCAAGTGCTCTTATCTACTACAAGATCTAGAACTAAGGCTTATCTAGGAAAACTCCTTGTATTAGAATTGGGATTTGTTGTTTCGATATCTTTAGCTATTATAATTTTTGCAATATTAACAGGATATCAAAATATCTTAGATTGGCTTATTGAATTTTTCTTAATTCTTATTAGCAGCCTTTCTCTATACATGATTCATCTTTGGGTATCAATTGAATTAAGTAGTGGTGCATCTATAGGATTAGGTTTTCTAGAAACAATGATTGCTTTACTTTCAATGACTGTCATTGGTGATAGTATTTGGTATTTTATTCCTTGTACGTGGTCATCTAGACTTCCAGCTATGTATATTACTATGAGCAAAGTTTCGAATCCTTCCTATTTTTATAAAGAGTTGAGAATTTGGAGTTTTGTAGCCTTGTTTATTATCTTAATCCTATTTATTTCCTCAATTATTTGGTTTAATAAGTGGGATGGGAAATCTGTTAGTGAATAAAAGTTTTTATTTTAAAATTAGGAGGTGATAAAATGTCTTTAATTCTTGCAGTTGATGACGAGATAGATATGCTTGATCTAATAAAAAACATTTTAAAAAAGAACAACCATCAAGTCGATGTATATAAAAATCCTTTAGACGTTGATAATAGTAAGCTTAGTAAATATGATTTGATACTACTTGATGTTATGATGCCAGGTATTGACGGAATTAGTTTCTGTAAGGATATTCGAGCTAAAGTAGACTGCCCTATTCTTTTTTTAACAGCAAAAACTATGGAAGAAGATATAGTTGAAGGCTTATTAATTGGAGGAGATGATTACATCACAAAACCATTCGGTGCAGCAGAACTCCTAGCTCGTATAGAGGCACATTTAAGACGAGAAAAAAGAGAACGACACACTAGCTTAAATCTCGGCGAGATTCGTTTTGATTTATCTTCCAATGAAGTCTTTGTAGGAGATAAAAAAGTTCATTTGACAAAATCTGAGTATCAAATTTCAGAATTACTAGCAAAAAGAAAAGGACAAGTATTTTCAAGAGAGCAAATATATGAGCTTATCTTTGGATTTGATGGTATAGGAGATGCATCTGCAATATCAGAACATATAAAAAATATTAGGTCAAAATTTCAAAAATATGGGAAAAATCCAATTGAAACAGTATGGGGGATCGGATATAAATGGAATTAAAAACAAAAGGTCAATCTCTTAAAAATATACTTTTTAAATATTTGTTAAGTATTGGACTAGGGCTAGTACTCTCCGTCGGACTAATCCTAGCTTTTATATCTGCTTCTTATAAGTTTGAGTGGATATTTCCAGCAAATTATACTGAGAATTTAATTCTTGAAAAAAGGACAGATATTGCCAATTCAAAAAATTTCGAAAAATCATTGCTACCAAATAATACATCTTATCTATTTTTATCAAAAGACGAAAAAGTTGTAGAAACAAATATGAATAAGAATATCCAAGATATAGCCTTTAACTATCATAAGGGATCTGGTTATTATTCTAATGCCAATTTATCTTTTATGGAAATACAAAGATCAGATGGATATGTACTAGTTGCTTATAACCTAAAACCTTATTATAAAAGTACTTGGATGCAAAAAAATCTACCACAAATAAATATTTTATTGCTAATTTTACTGATAATATTTTGCCTTATTAGTATTGTAACCACCACATTAATTTGGGCAAAGAAAATATCAAAAGAATTAAATCCTTTGCTAGAAGCTTCAGAAGAAATTGGTAAACAAAACTTAGACTTTCAAGTCAAAAAGTCAAATATTCAGGAATTTAATGCTATATTAGATAGTTTAGAAAAAATGAAAGTAGGATTAAGTGAATCTTTAAGGACAAACTGGAGAGAGGAAGAGAAAAAAAGAAATCAGATTTCAGCATTAAGCCATGATATAAAGACTCCTCTTTCAATTATTAAGGGAAATTCAGAATTATTGGGAGAAACAAATCTAACAGAAGATCAGGAAAGCTATCTGAATTATATTAAAAAAAACACAAACCGTATTGGTAAATATATTGAAACCTTAATGCTTGTTAATAAATCTAACCAAGCAAATGAATTAAACTTTACTCAAATTAGAGCAAAAAAATTTGTAGAAAACATTGAAAAACTAGCTAAAGAATTCACATCAACTTATAAGTTAACTCTTTTAGAAGATATTAACTATGAGAATGGTGTTTTAATAGTAGATTTGAAAAATTTTGAACGAGCCTTTCTTAATATTCTCAGCAATGCTGAGGAACACAGTCCTAAAAACTCAACCATTGAGTTACTTATATGTTCCAAAACTGATGAGCTTCAAATATCAATAGTAGACCAAGGACACGGATTTTCAAGTGAAGACCTATTATATGCAACAGATCAATTCTACCAAGGAGACAAAAGTAGGCATTCAAAAGAAAACTACGGTATCGGATTATTTGTTGCCGAACAAATTATTAAGATGCATGGAGGAAGTCTTGTTTTAGAAAATAGGACTGATAAAATAGGTGCAAAGGTCAGCATATTATTACCTGTCAAGAATACTCTTATATAGGGTATTCTTTTTTTGTATTCATAAATTATATATGAGAATACTAAGTTTTTTATCAGTTTTTTCACTCTTAGTAATGTAACCTGTTTCCAAATTTAGAGTTAATTTTATTGGATGAATTTTTGTAATTGCCATACTAATCACCAGAACTTTCTTTTGATTTATTAAGAAGCAGAGAATGGATCTGCCATATTTCTTTTGCCAATTTTTCTATTTCTTTATTCATTGAATCAATTTCATTTTTGTATATAAAACCAGTTCTATTATTAGCTTTTGCAATCTGGTTTATATTATTTGTTGCATTTGAAATTAACCATTGAAGAACTCTAAATAAATTAATCCTCATAATATATACTCAAAAAAGACCTCAGCTTGAAACTACGGTCTAATTTTTTGTCCAAATATAAACCACTTGGAACTATTATTCAATTTATTATTTTTAACAAATGCACGCTATTCGCTCGCATCTTTTTATTTTCTTTATCAAGATTCAAAATAATTTTTGAGGAAAAATGGATGAAATAGGCGAAGTGCAGAAAGTACCGTAATGAGGCGTACATTAAGTACGCCGCAGTGAGGTGCTTTCGAAACAAGTCTAGTTCGCCATTTTTACCAAAAATTTATTCCCATTCAATTGTTGCTGGTGGTTTACTTGTGATATCGTAGACGATTCTATTGATGTGGTCTACTTCGTTAATTATTCTTACTGAAGTTTTATCTAATACTTCGTATGGGATTCTTGCCCAATCTGCTGTCATGAAGTCTGTTGTTGTTACGGCTCTTAGTGCCAATGTGTAGTCGTAAGTTCTGAAATCTCCCATTACTCCGACTGTTCTGTTATTAGTGATTACTGCGAAGTATTGGTTAATATCTTTGTCGATTCCTGCTTTTGCAACTTCGTCTCTGAATATAAAATCTGCTTCACGCAACACTTCTAATTTTTCTTCTGTGATTTCTCCCATTACTCTTATTCCAAGTCCTGGTCCTGGGAATGGTTGACGATATACCAAATATTCTGGCATTTCTAATTCTAACCCCAATCTTCTGACTTCGTCTTTGAATAAATCGCGAAGTGGTTCGATTAAATCTTTGAAATCAACTACATCAGGAAGTCCACCAACGTTGTGGTGAGATTTGATTACTGATGCATCGCCTTGTCCAGATTCTATTACGTCTGGATAGATTGTTCCTTGTGCTAAGAAATCCACAGATCCGATTTTTTTCGCTTCATCTTCAAATACTCTGATGAATTCTTCTCCGATGATTTTTCTCTTTTGTTCTGGATCTGATACGCCTTTTAATTTATTTAAGAATCTGTCTTTTGCATTTACTCTTACGAAGTTTAATTCGTCATTTTTGAATGCAGCTTCAACTTCGTCGCCTTCATTTTTTCTCATCAAACCATGATCAACGAATACGCATGTCAAGTTTTTGCCGATTGCTCTTGATAAAAGTGCTGCACACACAGAACTGTCTACCCCACCTGATAATGCCAACAAAACTTTTTTGTCGCCTACAGTTTTTCTGATTTTTTGGATTTGTTCTTCCAAGAAGTTTTCCATTGTCCAATCTCCGTCTGCTTTACAGATTTCGTAAAGGAAGTTTTTGATTAATGTTTTACCTTCAACTGTGTGGTTAACTTCTGGGTGATATTGTACAGCGAATATCTTCTTGTCTTCGTTTGCAATTGCTGCTACAGGACAAGAATCCGTTGTTTGGATAATATCAAATCCTTCTGGTTTTTCTGATACGAAATCAGTGTGGCTCATCCACACGATACTTTCGTCACTCATTCCTTTTAAGATAGAGCTTTGGTTTGAGATTTTGGCGTTTGTTTTACCAAATTCACGGTTTTTTGCTTTTTCAACAACTCCACCAAAATCTTTGGAGATAAGTTGCATTCCGTAGCACATTCCCAAAATAGGAATATTTAATTCAAAAATTTCTTTTTCGATTTGTGGAGAATTTTCTTCGTAAACGCTGTTTGGTCCACCTGTAAAGATTATCCCGATCGGTTGTTTTTCTTTAATAGCATTTAGTGCTTTTTTGTAGGGAACAACTTCGCAGTACACGTTCAAATCTCTGACACGACGAGCGATTAGTTGATTATATTGTCCTCCAAAATCTACTACAATAACTAATTGATGTTTCATTTCTACTCCTAATTATTAGTTAAATATTTTTCTATATAGTCTTCGTAATTCATTGATACGTCACGATAAGTTCCGTCATCAAATATTTCAATAATTCTATTTGCCACAGAAGATACAAATTGGTGATCTAGTGATGTGAACAAAATGTTTGATTTGAATGCGATTAGCCCGTTGTTTACGGCCTCGATACTTTCCAAATCCAAATGGTTTGTAGGTTGGTCGAACACCAAAACATTCGCAGGTGTTACCATCATTTTTGAAAACATCATTCTAACCTTTTCGCCACCGCTTAGAACGTTGGATTTCTTCAAAGCTTCGTCTCCTGAAAATAGCATCTTGCCCAAGAATCCTCTGATGTGGATTTCTGATTTTTCTTCGCTGAATTGTCTCAACCAATCAATCAAATTCAAATCGCAATTTTCAAAATATTTAGTATTATCCTTTGGGAAATACGTGTTAGTAATAGTTTGTCCCCACTTGTATTCTCCAGAATAATTATCATCGTTTCCGTTGATTATTTCGAAAAATTTCGTGATTGCTATTTCGTTTCCGATAAATCCAATCTTATCTCCTTTGTTGACCCTGAAAGTCAAATTATCGATAAGTTTGCTGCCATTTTGTTCTACAGTCAAGTTGTCTACATTTAGAATTTCGTTGCCGACTTCTCTCGAAAGTTCAAATCCAACAAATGGATAACGTCTACTAGATGGTTTAATGTCATCCAATGTGATTTTGTCGAGAAGTTTTTTTCTACTTGTAGCTTGCTTGGATTTTGATTTGTTGGCGGAGAATCTTTGAATAAATTCTTGTAGTTCTTTAATTTTGTCTTCTTTTTTCTTGTTTTGTTCTTTTTGCATTCTAAGTGCAAGTTGACTTGATTCGTACCAGAAATCGTAGTTACCAACGAACATATTAATCTTTCCGTAGTCCACATCCACCATGTGAGTGCACACTTCATTCAAGAAATATCTATCGTGAGATACTATGATTACAATTCCTGGAAAATCCATTAGAAAGCCTTCAAGCCACAATATTGCCTTCAAATCCAAACCATTTGTAGGTTCGTCTAGTAGCAATATTCCTGGATTACCGAACAAAGCTTGCGCTAACAAAACTTTTACCTTGTCAGATTCTTTCAAATCTTTCATAAGCATATAATGTTGTTCTGTTGTAATGCCCAAACCTTGTAACAAAGATGAGCTTTCCGCTTCTGCTTCATATCCTCCAAGCTCTTGGAATTCCGCTTCCAATTCAGCTGCTCTCATTCCATCTTCATCGCTGAAATCAGGCTTCATGTATATCTCATCTTTTTCTTTTTGGATATCGTAAAGTTTCTTATTTCCCATCAAAACTGTTTCCATTACGCTGTTTTCCTCAAAAGCGTAGTGATCTTGGTTTAGTTTTGATAATCTTGTGTTCTTATCTATCGTGACATTGCCTTTTGTAGGCTCTTTTTCTCCGGATAAAATTTTGAGGAACGTTGATTTACCAGCACCATTCGCACCAATAACTCCGTAACAGTTACCTGGATTAAAAATTAGGTTAACATCCTCAAATAATTTTTTATCGGGGAATATGACACTTAAATTGTTAACTGTTAACATCTAAATCCCTCCAATACTCACATATTATACCATAAAAGTATACTCAAGTCTTGATATTACGATATTTAGATACATTTTTTAATTCAAAAACAACCATTTAATTTCGAAAAATAAATGGTTGTTGATTTTATAAATTTATATATTGGTCAATCCTTTTACAAAAGTATTTTTACTTAGTTTCTTAAATTTTCTTTATCGAAATTCTAAAGTATATACTTATTTAAAAAATTAATTTATTCAAAAATTAGTCCAGATTAATCGCAACTTTTGTTTCTGTTTGTTTGCAAACTCCACATTGTTTTGCTTTTGGATCTATTTTTTGTAATATTTCAATAGATTTATCCACATCTTTTGCATCAACTACAACTACCATTCCTATTCCCATGTTGAAAGTAGAGAACATTTCTTTTGTTTCTACATTTCCCCACTTTTGAATAGCTTTGAACACAGAATCAATTTCTGATTCTTTAATATCAAATTCTATTCCGATATTTTCTGGTAACATTCTTGGTACGTTTTCGTATAATCCACCACCAGTAATGTGAGCAATTCCTTTGATTTCAACTTCTTTTAATAAAGCTGAGATTTCTTTTTCGTAAATTCTTGTAGGAACCAAAAGTCTTTCTCCAACTGTAGTATCTTCGAATTTGTCGGATAATTTTACATTTGCCATATCCAATGCCGCTCTTACAAGTGAAAATCCATTGCTGTGAACTCCACTTGAAGATAGTGATATTGCAACGTCTCCTTCTTTAATTCCACTTCCATCGATTATTTTATCGCAATCAACAATACCAACTGCAAATCCTGCTAAATCATAATCATTTTCCTTGTACAATCCTGGCATTTCAGCAGTTTCTCCGCCGATTAATGCACATTCAGATTGGCTACAACCTTCTGCTACACCACGAACCAAATCTGCCATTTTTGCTGGTTTCAAGCTTCCAGTCGCAATGTAATCTAAGAAAAACAATGGCTTTGCTCCTTGGCACAAAACATCATTAACACACATTGCAACCAAATCAATGCCAACTGTATCGTGTTTATCTAGTTCCATTGCTAGTTTGATTTTTGTTCCAACGCCATCAGTTCCACTAACCAATACAGGCTCTTTCATATCGGTTATTTCTGGTTTAAATAGACCAGCAAATCCACCAATTCCTGTTAGAACTTCTTTGCCATGAGTTTTCTTTACGATTTCTTTTATGATTTGAACTTCTTCGTAGCCTTTTTCTTTATCTACACCAGAATCTTTGTAAGTTAATCCCATTATATTTCTTCTAACTCCTTGTCAGAATCAATTACGGCTTGTTTCATTTCTTCTTTATATTCTTTTAATTTTTGAGCTAATTTTTCGTCAGATAGAGCAATCATTTGAGCTGCTAAGATAGCTGCGTTTTCTCCACCGTCGATTGCAACGGTTGCAACTGGAACTCCTTTTGGCATTTGAACGATTGAATATAATGCATCCATTCCAGCAAGTGCAGATCCTTTTACAGGAATTCCTATAACTGGTTTTGTTGTAATTCCAGCTGTTACTCCACCCAAATGTGCTGCTTTTCCAGCGATTGTGATGTAAACTTTGCAGTCGTCTTTTTCAACAGTTTCTTTCAAAACATCCAATGCTCTGTGTGCTGAAATAACTGATACTTCATAAGAAAGATCGAATTTTTTCAACATTTTAGTAACTTTTTTTGCAACTTCAATATCTGAGCTGCTTCCCATTATTAATCTAATATCCATTTTTTGCTCCTATTTTTTTGTATAGTTTGGAGATTCTCTAGTAATAGTAATATCATGTGGATGATTTTCTACAAGTGATGCTGGAGAAATCTTCACGAATTTTGATTTTTCTTTTAATTCAACCAAGTCTTTGCTTCCTACATAACCCATACCTGAACGAAGTCCACCAACTAATTGGTACACAACTTCTGCTACAGATCCTTTGTAAGCAACTCTACCTTCTACTCCTTCTGGAACGTATTTCTTAGTGTTGTTTTGGAAATATCTGTCGCCACTTCCTGCTTTCATAGCACCAAGTGAGCCCATTCCTCTGTATTCTTTGTATTGTCTACCTTCTAATACAACTAATTCTCCAGGACTTTCTTCAGTACCAGCGAACAAACTACCTGCCATGATAACTGATGCACCAGCTGCTAATGCTTTTGTAATATCTCCAGAATATTTAATACCACCATCGGCAATGATTGGAATATCGTATTTGTCGGCTTCTTTTGCACATTCAATTATAGCTGTCATTTGAGGAACACCGATACCTGTTACAACTCTTGTTGTACAAATAGATCCAGGTCCAATACCAACTTTAACGCAATCTGCACCAGCTTTTATCAAATCTCTTGTAGCATCTGCTGTTGCAACATTACCTGCGATAATTTGAAGATCTGGGAAAGCTTTCTTTAATTTAGTTACAGCATTCAAAACTCCTCTTGAATGACCATGTGCTGTATCGATTGTTACGACGTCAACTTTTGCATCCACTAAAGCTTGGCATCTTTCAATCATATCAGTTGTGATACCTACTGCTGCACCAACTAATAATCTTCCTTGTGAATCTCTTGCTGAATTTGGATATTGTATTGACTTTTCAACATCTTTTGTAGTGATAAGTCCTTTTAATTTGAAGTTTTCATCTACAATTGGAAGTTTTTCAATCTTGGCGTTCATCATTTTTTCCAAGGCTTCATCCATTGATATGTTTTCGTGACCTGTTATTAAATTGTCCTTAGTCATAACATCTCCGATTGGAAGTTGTTCATCTTTTACGAATCTAACATCTCTGTTAGTTAAGATGCCGACCAAAGTCATATCTTCTTTAACTATAGGTACACCGCTAATTCTGTAGTGACTCATCAATTTTAATGCATCAACGATTTTGTCATCTGCAGATAAGTAAAAAGGATCAGTAATTATTCCATTTTCTGAACGTTTAACTCTATCTACTTCTCTTGCTTGTTCTTCAATAGTCATGTTCTTGTGAATAATTCCGATCCCGCCTTGTCTCGCCATTGCGATAGCCATTTTTGACTCAGTTACAGTGTCCATTCCTGCTGACATCATAGGAATGTTCAATTCAATTTTTTTTGTTAATCTTGTTTTCAAGATAGTTTCATTAGGTAAAACTTCTGATGGACCTGGTACTAGAAGTACGTCATCAAATGTTAATCCTTCGCCGATAAATTGCATAATACCCTCCTCATAAAATAAATAAAAACTTTGTTAAAAATTTTTAATGTTAGGAATAAATTTACCATACAAACGATAACAAGTCAAGCAAATTTATCCCAATCATTTTCTTTAAATGTATTATATCAGAAATGCAAATTTTTGAGCAAGAAAAAAACGCATCAAAAAAATTTTGACGCGTAAATTCCTATAATAATTCTACATCTATTTGTTCTGCAACTTCATTTATTTTACTTACATCCAACTTTTCTACTTCATAAACTCTCGCATTTAATACTCCAAGACTTATCGCCTTCAAAACAGTTTCCATGACACTTTCTCCATCATCCAAGAATTTTGCAATCCCTGCGACAGTGGCATCTCCGCTTCCAACAGTTCTTTGAATTTTGTATTGTGGAACTGTAATTTTGTACAAATTATCTTTGTATTTTAAAATCGCTCCGTATTTTCCGTTGGTAACCAAAACAATTTCAATATCATCTAACAATTTATTGCTGAAAATTTCCTTCAAATAATCTGAATCTTTGTTGATGAAATCTTCTGATGAAATATCTTCTGATAAGCCAATAATTTCTTTGAATTCGTGGAAGTTAGGTTTGATAGCGTATGGTTTGTAATTATTTTCCAAAACTTTTTTCGTGACTTGTCCACTTGTATCCAAAATAATCTTGCTGTTATCTTGTAGTATGTCCATCGTTTCTTCTACGAAATTATCGGATAAACCATTCATCAAACTTCCACTGATTACAGATATGTCGTAGTTTTTTCCGATTTCTTGTATTAGTGACATGAATGTTCTTTCAAATCTCGAATCAATTTTATTGGTCTTTTCAAATATTTCAAATTGCTTATCGCCATGAATTACTCTGATGCAGTTTCTAGTGTCGACATTTGTGAAGATAAAATCGTGCTTAATGTTCACATCATCCAATTTGTCGATTACATAATCTCCGTTACTTCCACCGATAAATCCTGTAACCATGAAATCTGCTCTCAACAAATCCAAAACTTTGGACACATTTATACCTTTGCCGCCTGGCGTCTTGTACACATCATCAACTACATTTACTCCATTAGTATCCAGCTCATCCATCTCGTAAATCACATCTATAGCAGGATTAGAAGTTATACTAAGTATCATTTTATTCTCCTCTTTATTAATTAAAATTAAGCTTTTATTTAATATACCCAAAAATTTAGCTTTTTAAATTATTTAGATAATTTTGATGTAAGGATAACCTCAGCAGCCTTCAATCCGTCGATTGCACTTGAAACAATTCCTCCAGAATATCCGCTTCCCTCACCAATTACATACAAATTATCAATATTTTCGCTTCTCAACAAATCATCTCGGTCCATTTTCACAGCACAAGAAGTTCTCGTTTCAACTCCTGTGAGTACCGCTTCATCCATCGAAAAACCGTGAAGTTTCTTGTCCATCATTTTTATCGCGGTTTTGATGTAATCTGTAACGTGTTTTGGATAAATATCGTTCAAATTACTCAAAACATATCCAGGTTTGACAGTAGGGACGACTTCACCGATTTTTTCTGATTTTTTATCGTTCATAAAATCTTTTACCAATTGAACTGGCGCATTGTAATTAGATCCTCCCAATTCAAAAGCCTTGCGTTCGATTTCTTGTTGAAATTTAATTCCGTCCAACAAATTGTGTCCGTAAGTATTCTCATCTATACCACACACAATCGCGCTATTTGCGTTTCTGCCGTCTCTTTTATGAAAACTCATACCATTGACACACAACTCATTTTCTTCGCTAGATGCATTGATTACATATCCTCCCGGACACATGCAAAAAGTGTACACTCCTCTTTTGTTTTCTTCAGAATAAGAAAGTTGATAAGTCGCGCTTGGAAGATTTCTATCACATTTATATTGAGCAAAATCAATCATTTTTTGTGGATGCTCAATCCTAAATCCAACTGCAAATGGCTTGTTCGTCATTTTAATTTTATCTGCTAACATCACAGCAGTATCTCTTGAACTATTGCCAAGAGCCAAAACGTAACAATCTGATTGGAATTTTTTATCATGCGATTTTATTCCAACGCATTTTTCGTTTTCGATTTCCACATCGTCAATCAATGTATCAAATTCGAATTCGCAACCCATTTTTATAAGGTCATTTCTCATATTCACGATTACTTTTTGTAATTCATCAGTTCCGATGTGTGGCTTGGAGTCGTACATGATTTCACTTGGAGCGCCGTAGTCGACAAATGTCTTCAAAACTTCCCTGACTCTCTTGTCTTTGGAGCGTGCTGTTAATTTCCCGTCAGAAAAAGTTCCAGCTCCCCCTTCACCAAATTGCACGTTACTGTTCGTGTTTAGCTCTCCAGTTTTTAAGAAATGTTCGATATCATCAACTCTTTTTGATACCTCACTTCCTCGTTCAATAACCTTGACCTTTGCTTTATTTTTCGCTAATAAATACGCACAAAACAACCCTGCAGGTCCACTTCCCACAACTGTGACACTTTTCGAATTATCTACATCTTCTAATCTAAAATCTTCCTCAAAATATTTCTCACAATTTTTGATTGATTTTATCTTTTTATCAGACAAGTCGACATCAACTATAACTTGATAATTGAACAGAATCCCCTTTCTCGCATCGATTGATTTTCTGTAAATCTCGTAATCGAAGTTTTTCATTCCAATCATCTTGGAGATTTTTTTCTTCAATTCGTTCTCATCGTCATTTTTCAATTTTATATTTCTAATAATAATCATAATTTTCTCTCTTTCGTTTACTACTTGTATTATATCATTATTTAAATAGAAATATTGATAAGCCATGCATTATGTATTTTAAAATCCTAATGCTAAGAATATCATACGGAAAAAATTGACTTGATTTCAAATAGAAAAAATCCGGCTAAAATCGCACTGTTTGAGCGTAAGCGAGTTTGCGATTTTAGGATTTTGAGATTTAGAAATCTACAATTTTTGGAGTCTAGATATTCGTGCATTAGATTTTTAAATATTAACCTAAAAAAGCTGCCTACCAAAGTAGACAGCTTGCGTTTTATTTTTCTTCAAACATTTCCTCTAATATATCTATTGCATCGTTCACAGCTTGTGGACATTTTTTTTGCATTGTGTTTTCTTGTTCGATTTTTTCGAGATTTTCTGCTATATTATCTCCCAATATTTCTTCACAAATTATCGTAGATTGTTTTTCTTTGAATTTGGTATCGAATTCGAACATTTTTTTGATGAGTTCGACTTTCTTCTCGCCTTCATTTGGCTTTGAATGACCGTATTTGATCCCCAAAACCATGTAGGCACCAGTTACTGCTCCACAAGTCATTCCTTTGTACATACCACCTGTAAATGGCGATGCGATTTTTGTAAGAAGTTTTTTGTCAACTCCCAAATCATCTGCAAAATATCTCAATACAACTTGTGCGCAATCTATCCCTTCACTAAATTGTTGCCAAATTTCTTCATTCGTTAATTTATTCATCCAATGCACCTCCACAACTTGAACCACTTCCTGCAGTACATCCATAGCAATAATCTTTACACACGATTTCTCTGGACAAATCCTTCACATCGATTAAATCCTTGATGTTTGCGTAGTCTTTCATTGGGACTTTTTCTGCTAAGTGGAAGTCACAATCGTGAAGATTTCCTAAACTATCCACAGAAATTTGGAATCTACACATGATATTTTCAACAGTTTCTTCGTTGTAATTATCTTCCAACAATTTCATATAATCTTCGTATTCGCCTTTTTCTACCAAGAAATCTCTGAAATATCCAATAGGCATATTTGTAATTGTAAACAAATTACTGAACACAACATCTTTCTTTTTCAATTCGCGTTCGTAATCTGATTGAAGATTGGATTGTTCTGGTGGCAAGAATCCTCCAAGCGGATTGTAAACTAAGTCCAACTCTTTTTCAGTGCCGTATCCCATTTCGTTAAGCTTCTTCAAGTTAGCTATGACTTTGTCGAACACGCCATCTCCTCTTTGGCTGTCCACATTGTCTTGCGTATAACAAGGAAGTGACACTACGATTTTGATTTTTTCTTTGTCAAATAAATCCATTAATTCTTTGTTTTTTTCGATATCTGTGGCATTCGTACGAATAATAAGTTCGTCTACTCTTTTCAAACATTCCTTCATAAACCACACGATTTCTGGATGTGTTGTTGGTTCTCCACCTGTAATATCCACAGTTTTCATCTTGTGATTATCCAAAAATTTAAGGCAGTCTTGCATAGTTTCTTTGGACATTTCTAAATTTTCACTGTTTTTCATAATGTGACAGTGTTTACAACGCAAATTACATTTTTCAGTAATATTTAATTGTAGAGTTGTAATGTCACCTGTTTTCTTAAATTTTTCTGGAATTCTATCTTCGAATCTCATTTTCTCCCCCTAAATTTCCCCTTTAATGCATTTTTAAAAAAGCTTGGATCGCATTTTTCATCTATGCCAACCATTTTACTTACAAAATGGTGTACTTCATTATTTGCCACAAACTTGGATGAACAAGTTGCGCAATAAGTATACATTTTTTCGTTTTTGATGGAGTTTTGCATTTGTGTTGCGATTTCTTTTTCGCTTTTTCCTGCAATTCCACCAGCACCACAGCAGTTTGTACTTATGTATTTATTATTAAATCCTTTGATATGTCGTTTGATTTCTTCAAACATTATATGATTATACCTGTCAGAACATGGGAAGAACACATTCACTTCCTCATCAATGTCTTGTATCATATCTCTTTCTTCGAGCCATTTGAAAATCGTGATAACTTCAACTGACAAATTTTTGTAGAATTTGTGGAAACAGTTTGGACACACGCACACAATTCTTTCCACTTCTTTGTCTTCAAGTTCTTTCTCAAGTCTTTCCATATAATTATTTTCAAATCCCGTAAAATCACTTGGAAGATTGCAACAATCTATCGAAAAATCAAATCCTTCTTTGTTGAACAATTCCATTAAATATTTTGTTGTTTCTGGATAAAACGCTGGGAAATTACATCCCAAATACAACAAGTCTTTTGTTTTTCTATCGGATTTGTTTTTGAAAAAATAATTTTCTTTTTGTTTTTTCACAGATTCGAATTTTGGATTTTGTTTTCTTAAAATAAGAGAAATCTTTTTTCCATCCAAATCAACTGGACACACCGCTTTACATTTTTGACACAAGAAACAAGAAAATGCCAAGTCTTGTCTGTCTGCAAAATCTTTTAAATTAATCTTGTATTTTGTCAAAAAAGGGCAGTTCTTCGTGCATTTACCACAATCAATGCACTTATCTTTTACTTCTTGTAAGTAATCATTTGTACTTTTGTTTGATATCATCTACGCTTTCCCCCTTGCGATACATATGTTGACATTTTTGCATCATCCACATAGTCCTAAAAGGACCATTTTCTTGAAATCTACGCGATGAAGAATATATCTTCATTTTTGATAGGAAGATTTTGTATCCTTTTTCCTTTACCCTAATCGAAAAATCATAATCTTCCATTAAATCTATGTTTTTGAATCCACCCATCTCATCGTAAAACTCTCTCGTAAAAAACATTCCCTGATCTCCGAATGCTATGTTTCTTTGTCTGACACGATTGCTGGAATTAAATGCCACAATTTGCATTATGAACTGTTTTGGAACAAAGGAAATACTGAAACAACCCATTTTATAATTTTCTAAAATTGATTTGATTTCTTTTTTTGGATTTTCTCTAAAAAAAGTATCCGCATGAAGAATCAAAATTATTTCCCCATTTGAATTTAAAATTCCATTTATAATTTGATTGCCACGACCTTTAATGCTTTTGATTGGATTATATCCGCGTTTTTTTATTTTTTCAAACGTATCGTCATCGCCACTCACGCTGAAAATCACCTCGAACTCATCATCAAAAACACCAAGACGATTGATGAACTTGTCGATGTTGTCAGATTCGTTATACACAGGCACTATTACTGAAATCATTCGCTTTTATAAACTCCCATATATTTTCCAAAAATTCATCCGACAAATACGCTTTTATCTTCTCAAAAGTAAATCCATTATCCCTGTTTTCGTCAACATATTGAGTGTATGCCATTGAGCACCAAGTTATTCCTCGTAGACACGTAAACAACAAATATTTTACGAATTTTTCCCTGTCGACTTTTGTTTTTGATAAGTTGTCGTATTCATCTAAGAAATCATCCATTGTGTCGTTGTCAAAAATTACATCTGTCTTCCAAAAAGTCGTCGTCGGTGCCAAAAAGTGCGCCAAATCTTGTTCACGCTCTCCTATAATCGGCTTTTCCCAATCTATAACGTAAGATTTATCTCCTATGATAAAATTTTTATTGTTGAGTTCAGTGTTGATAAGACAAGGATTCTGAAGTGAAGAATCAAGTACCAGATTTTTGATGTATTTGAGCATATCTGAAATTTTTTCTTCGGTATTATTGTTTTTCTTGTCCCATTTTTGATAATGAGAAAACATCTGTGTAAATTCGTCGAACATCATCTCAAAAGGACTGTCCGCTTTTATAAAATCTTGTCCAATAACATCCAGTGAGTGAATTTGTGAAAGTAAATATGCTGCGATTTTTAAATCAGTATGATAATCCAAATCCCTTCCTATCAAATACTCTTCAGTAAGATAAGAAATCCCTGATAATTCATCCTTTTTCAAATCGTAAACCTTGGCAGTTACATTTGATTTTTCTAAAAATTTGAGAGCCTTGTATTCGTATTCAATTTGATTATCCAAATGCATTTGTGAGCCTCTTGCAATTCTTATCAAATAATCATCATCTATTAGATAATTTGAATTGTACTCGCCTTTACCAAGTAATTTCACGTTATTTGATTTGGATATGTATTTTACAAAATCAATGTCAGTGTCGATATCGTGAGTTTCTCTCAATTTAAAATAGTACAAATCATTTTCAATCAAACTATTTTCCAAATCGTTTTCTACATTTGAAGTCGAGTATTTTTTGTTTTCAAACAAAACATCGTGTGATTTTTTCATCCCAATCAAACTGTAGCCGCCATCTTCTGTCGGGCTAAATACTACGTCATAATCCTCTAATTTATCAAAAGCTTCATCAAAAATCTCACCATCAAAATCAATGATATCTGACCCAATTAAAACCACCTTGGAATATCCTCGTGACAAAACTTCTTTTATGGAATTTTTCATCCTTTGACCAATATCATCTCCAGTTTGTCTGATACAATCATAAGGAGAATTTTTCGTGTAATCTTCAAATAATTCGTCTGGCGTTAGAGATAAGAAAACTTTGTATTTTTTGATAATATTTACGTTTTTATTAATCAAATTGCCGCTGAATTTTATTCTTTCATTTTCTGATAAAATAGTCGACAATCTAGTTTTAGAATTTTTATTTGGAATTTTGGTCATCAAAATTACTGCGTTCATTCAATCTCCTGTAAAAAAAAGCGGCCCAAAATATGAGCCGCTTAAATTTTAAAAACTATTTTACTAATTCGTAGTCGTGTTCTTTAGTTCCATCTAAAGAGTTGAATACGTCTTTGTTTCCTCTTTCAACTAATTTTTGAGCTAATTGACCAGATTTGTTTCCAGAATAGCAATAAGTGTAAACTGGTTTATCTGTAGGAATTTCTGATAATCTTGCATCGGCTTCATCTAAAGGCATGCTAATAGCATTTTTGATGTGACCTTTGTCATAATCTTTTTTGTCTCTTACATCAACTATAACGTTGTTTGTATCTTCAGAAGCTTTTACTAAATCAGCTGGTAAAATGTTAGCGAATTTAACTAATTTGTATTCAAATTTCTTAACGCCTTCTGCGTTTGTAACATCTTTGAATCCATTGTTAACTAAAATTTCAGCAGCTTTTTGGCTCTTCTTACCGCTGTTGCAAATTGTAATTACTGCTTTGTCTTTGTAAGCATCTAATTTAGAAACTTCTTGTTCGAAAGTGTCGCTTGGCATATTGATAGCCCATTTAACGTGACCTTGATCATATTCATCTTTGGTTCTAACGTCAACAACTAATACAGTTTCTTTTTTCTTCTTGTCTTGTTCGATAGCTTCAAGATCAGCACCCTTCATTTCTTTGATTGCTGCTTTTTCTTCAGTTTTTTCTGCAGGTTGTTCTGTTTTCTTTTCGTTTTCAGCTGGTTTAGCTGAATTATTTGAACAACCAGTAACAGCTAAAGCTGATACTAATGCTAAAGTTAATAAAAGTTTTTTCACTATAAATTCCTCCTAAAAATCTTTTCGATAATATTGTATCACACACATACTTCGAAACCCAAGAGTTATTTATTGAAATTTTCTATAAATGGATTGTTAAAAATTTTTGAGAAATATTTTCCTAAAAACTTTAGTATTATTTTTTATCTTTTATTCCACAACTTATCGCATCAACTGGACAGGCGTTTTTGCATCTTGCACATCTTATACATTCCATATGATTACAGTTTTTCGTAGGATCGACGTTCATTTGGCAGACTTTCTTGCACCTTCCACAACTGATACATTTATCTTTGTCCAATCTATATTTGAAAATAGAAATCGGATTGAAAAACGAATAAATCGCACCCAAAGGACAAATATATTTGCAGAAAGGTCTGTAAATTATTATTGAAAGTAAAATTGTAATTATTAGAATACTTCCTTTCCAATAATACAATAACCCGATCGCGCCTCTCATGCTTTTATTCAGCAGTACCAGAGGAATTCCACCTTCAAGCATTCCTATTGGACAAATAAGTTTACAAAAATACGGCGATCCTTGCCCCAAAATATCAACCAAGAACATCGGCAAAATTATTACGAAAATTAGCAAAATAAAATATTTTAATTTTCTCAAATGTTTATCGTATTTGAAAGTTTTTATTTTTTTGAAAAAAGGAATTTTGTACAGTAAATCCTGAATCAATCCAAATGGGCACAACCATCCACACACAAATCTTCCCATCAATGCGCCAATAAAAAATAAAAATCCGACTATGTAATAGCTAAACTTGAAATTTGAATTTCCAATTACAGCCTGTAACGAACCTATTGGACAACTTCCTTTTGCTCCAGGGCACGAATAACAATTCATGCCCGGAACACAGATTTTTTTCAAATTCCCGCCGTAAATTTTTCCGGTTTTAAATCCCTCTACATAAGAATTTGTAATCAGAAACCACAGTGATTGGAAAGCGTGTCTGAAATTATCCATTATTTTGTATTTATTTTTCTTATCTCCAAACTTTAGTAAATTTTTTATTTTATCCAATTCCAATACACTCCATGCAAATTCTTATAGCCTTATCCAACACAACTTTGACTTCACCGTTGTTGTATCCATAATAAATCATGCCAACTGATAAACACAAAATCATGACCGAAAATACTCGACTATGAATAAATTTTTTGTACATTTGAATCACCAATTTTATTTGTTTTTCAAATTAGCCAATTCTTTTTCGATAACTTGTTTCCATTCTTCTTTTGATTTTGCGCCAGAATAAGTTTCTCCGACGATGTTTCCTTTTTTATCTACGAAGAAAGTTTCGGGCATCGCTTGAATTCCGTTTAATCTGCCGTTAAAATTTGATTTGTCTGGCATCAAGAACGGATATGAAGCTTTTGTTTTTTCTTGGATTAATTTTGATTTTTGCAAGGCGTCATTATTAGTGCCATTATCATCTACAGTATCTGTAACAACACCTACAATGTTTACTCCTTTGGATTTCATTTCTTTGGAAACTTCCGATAAATCTGGAATTTCGTTAACACAAGCACTACACCAAGTTGCAAACACATTTACCATTGTAAGATCGTATTTTTCGAAATCTTTGCTTGTAAATTGTTTGCCATTGATATCTTTTGTAGATAAATTACCTAATCCTTTCACAGATTTTTTATCAAATGCTTCTGTATTTTCCAAGTCAGTTTTTTCAGATAATACAAATCCATTTTCAGGACGTGGTTTCTTTTCAATAATATCAATTTGAGTTTGGGCGAATTCTTTTGCAAAGCCTTCATCCATTTTACCTTTTGAACTTATGTAGTAAGCGAACTTACCATCTTTTGATTCTCCGATTTTCTTGTGATTGTCACATTTTGTAATTTTGGAAATCTCAGCTTCAGACATTTTTTTATCAAACATTCCAATAGTGCCGACTCTTTCCAATTCTTTTTGCCATTTTTCGTATCCATCACCCATTTTATCCACTACTGCATTTTTTTGTTCTTCAGTTAATTTACTGAAAGTAAGCATTGCATATTTTAATTCCTTGTCGATTGGACTTTGCTCGTCTAACATCGCAATCTTCTTATCCGTCATATCTTTTTTAACTTGTTCTGAAAGTTTGAACTTCAATCCCAAAAACTCATACACGAATTCATCTTTTGGTTGTAATGAATAATCAGCAGGTTTGAATTTTTCGTTTTCTTGTTTTTTATCGTTTTTCATTCCAGCTTCTTTTGGACTAACCACCTTTGAATCTTTGCCTGTATTTCCACTAGATTTTTGACATCCAACTGCCCCAACGCTAAAACACAAAGCTAGTAGCAAAGTTGTTCCTTTCAATACATTTTTTCTCATAATTTCCTCCATAAAATATCTAAGGTAATTTTTAGATAACACAGTCTCGTGTGATCTGATATTATATTACGATAGTTTTGTGAAATGCTTGTGAAACAAAAAATAATGCGTTTTTTAAAACGCATTATCATTTATTTAAAATTCCTATATAATTTTGTGTTAAACTTCAGTGCTGATTATTCCGATAGCAACGCTGCCATATCCTGAATGGCAAACTAATACCGGAGATAATACTTCGATATCAAAAGGTATATTATTTTCGGTTTTTAGTTCGTCGTAAATTTCACTGGATTCTTTTTCAGAATCTGCATGTACTACAAAAAACTCATGGGATTTGTCTGATTTGTTTTTTTCTGAATTTAAGAGCCTCATCATATTTTTAATTGCTCTTTTCTTGCCGATAACTTTATCTACTATGTCTAGTTTACCATTTTCCAATTTCAATATAGGTTTTAGACTTAAAGCACTTCCAATTAATCTCTTGGATTTACTAATTCTTCCACCTTTTTCAAGATATTTTAAAGTGTCCACTAACAAGAAAACTTTTGAAGTCAATTTTATTTTGTTTATATAATCTTCTATTTCATCCAGGGATTTATCTTGATGAACCATTTCAATTGCCTTGTTAATCAAAATTGCCTGACCGAGAGAAGCCGATAAGCTATCGATAACTCTTATGTCGACATCATATTCTTCTTGAATAATTTTCTTGGCAATCTCTGCTGATTGGTACGAGCCACTCAACTCGGATGTTATTGTGAAACATATTATGTCACATCCTTGTTTCGCAGCTTTTTCAAATTCAATTTTGTAGTCGTCAGGACTTGGTTGAGAAGTTTTTGCAAAAAAATGTGAATCGTTCTTCATCATTTCCAACAACTCTTCTGATTGTATATCAATTTTATCTTTAAGTGATGTATCTTCGTTTATTATTATGTTAAATGGAACAATTCCTATGTTATTTTGTTCCGTATAGGCTTTTTTCAAATCGCAAGCTGAATCTGATATAATTTTTATCATTTGCCCCTCCTAATTAATTTTTTTAATGATAACATTTATTGTTCAAGCGGTCAATTATATGTAATATAAATATATAAACTTGATTGAATTTAATAATTTATAAATTATCAAATAAAACCATTGCTCGAAAGCTAATTTTTTATCAATTAATTTTCAAACAAAAAAATCTATTATCAAGCGACTAACTTAATAATAGATTCGTGAATTTTTGATTAACTTTTCTTTACAAATTTATGTCCACAATGAGGACAAGTTACTTTGATTTTGCCTTTATTTCTTGGAATTTTCATTTCCTTTTTGCAGTTTGGACATTTAATGTATTTCTTATCCTTGGAATTTGCTGCTCTAATTTTATATTTTTCGAAAAAATCCGTCATAGGTTTTACAGCTTTTGCAAATTTTTGATTTTCAATCATTCGTTGATATTTATTAACAGAAAAAACTCTGAAAATTCCGAAATACACAATCAAAATCATCGTAATGATCTCTATAACTCTATTTTTAAATTTTAAATTAATCAAAGAAAGTATCAGAGCGAATACTATCATTGTTTTTGAGAAAAAATCCACTCCGTAAACTCTTTGCAAATAATTTTTAATTTTATCTTTCATCAATATCCCTCGTCACATATTCTAAAGTTTTTGCAATATCGTCATGAATCACGATATTTGCCATATTATCGTAGCTTGTACGATCTAGATTAATTAGTATCAAATTATCTCCTCGAAAATAATTGATAAGACCACTTGCAGGATACACAACAAGCGAACTTCCAGCGACAATCATCGTGTCTGCCTTGTTAATCCAACTGATAGCTTTTGCAAATTCACTTTGCGGTGGAACTTCTCCGTACAATGTGACATCTGGACGCACAACGCCGCCACATTTTTCGCAATTGCAAGGTCTGTTTTGTTTGTAATAATCCAAATCGTATTTTTCACCACAATCCACACAGTAATAATCTCTCAAATTTCCATGAATTTCTGCGATATTTTTCGTACCAGCCATCGTATCCAGGCTGTCGATGTTTTGTGTGATAACGCCGAGTAATTTGTTTGCTTTTTCTAATTTCCTCAAAGAAAGATGTGCATTATTCGGCTTTACTCCATCGATAATCAAATTTTCCAAAACATAATCTTGAAACAAATCTGGATGTGTCACAAAAAATTCATGGCTCAACATATATTCCGGCGAAAAATCGCTGTCGTTTTTCTTGTTGTAAAGTCCAGTTGCAGATCTAAAATCTGGAATTCCAGATGCAGTGGACACTCCTGCCCCACCGAAAAACACGATTTTATCACTTTGTTCTACAATTTGTTTTAATCTTTCAACATCATTCATTATTTACCATTCCCTTTGCTTTTCGTTCTTGAAATCTCATTGAAACTGCCAATATCATCACCGACATAAATATCATGAAACAGCCCAGCAATCTTCTTGGGTCTGTAGTTTCGTTAAATAAAATAATTCCTAATATTACCGATGTAATTGGTTCCAATGTCGAAAAAATCGTGTACGTACTGACACCTGCATTCACAATCGAAAGTTGGATGAAAAGCGTACCAAATACGGACACCAATATCGAAATCACAAATGCAATAATCCACGCATATCTTGATAAAGACAATGTAAAATCTCCAGTAATAAGTCCAAATATAAAAAGCATCGTCGAGTTAATCGTACAATTATAAAATGTGACCTTGACGCTATCCATGTTTTTAAGTCCAGATACATCCATGTAAATCAAATAAAAAGAATAAGTACAACCAGATGCCACTGCCAAAAACATTCCAAGCGGAAAATTATTGCTTCCGCCTACATTATTTGCGAGCAAAATTACTCCAATAATCGATGCAATAAGTGATATGAATTTGTATTTCGTCATTTTTTCATTCAAAAACATAACTGAATACACTGTTACAATTGTCGGAAAAATAAAATGGATTGAAGTTGCAAGCCCAACGGAAATGTATTGGTACGATGCGTAGAGCATTGTCATAGTGATACAACCACCAATGCTACACATTAAAATTAGTTTTTTTAGTTCTTGTTTTGTAACTTTGAGGCTGATATTTCTGCTTTTCAATGAAATCGCCAAAAAAGGAATTACGAAAAATCCTCTCAAAAAAGAAGTCATAATTACGTTACTTCCATTGCTCAAAGTTTCTCTGACCATAATCGGAGTAAACCCGAAAATCAACGCCGAGATTATGGCAAACATCATTCCCCTAGCTTTTCTCACTATTTATAACACTCCTTTTTTACGCATTTATTATCTTCATAATAAAGCACAATTTCAGAATATTTTCCATCGTAAATAGCGAAAATTTCATCCATAGAATCGCTATGACCATCCATGTTTTTTAGTTCCTCGTAATCGATAAACTCCAACGTTCCTTCGACATTTTCTTTTACCAATTCTCCAGAAAAATCGTCAGTCTCGTACAAAAACCCTACAATTCTGTCGTTGTTGTCCATGTCATACCAACTAATCATTCCAATATATCTAATATTTTCAACATCCAGATTAGTCTCTTCCTTCGCTTCTCTGATTACAGAATCTGTTATTGATTCCATATTTTCGACATGCCCACCTGGAAAAGTCAATCCTTCCCAGCCATATTTTTTAACTTTATCTAAAACCAAAACATCATTTCCACGATTTATTTTAATCATATTGCACAAAATATTTTCCATAAATACCTTCTAAATTTTAAATTTTCGAATAATGTAGTCTGCAAATTCTGATGGATTATTTATATCGAAATTATCGTATCCCGAAAATTTCCTGTCACTTATAATTGCGTATTTGTTCACATCGCTACACACTAAATCATCCGTAAGAGTACATTCGTATTTTATGAAATCGGAATCCTTCATCCCTTCAATAATTATCAAATCAACATCATCCAATAATTGTATCAATTCATAAATATTTTTACTCCTACCATCTAATTTAAAGTATTTATCGTTAAAAATCAAGGTCTGACAAGCTCCGTATTCCTTGTAGAGAAAAGTATCCGTATCTTTGAAATCTAGCTCAAAATCGTGTCCATCGTGTTTAATTACAGAACAAGTTTTGTTTCTATTTTTCAACTCTCCAACAAGTTTTTTAATAAAAGTAGTCTTACCGCTATTTTTCTTGCCGCAAATACAAATCAAAGGTGTTGCGTTTTGTTTCAAATCTTCTGGATAATTAATATTTACAAATTCATCTTCAAAAATCGTGTATTTTAAATTTACAAATTTCGCATCGATTTTCTTAACCAAATTCATCACGCGATAATCTCCAATTTGTAGCATTTCTTCTATAACAGGAATAATTTTTTTCGAAAAAATCCCACAAGTTGGATAACATCTCTCGTCTGTTTCAAAAATTACTGCTTCATCTGAAAAACTTGCGATAGATGCTGCAAAATCCACCAAATCAGATTTCACATTAATCATATCGCAAGAAGTTACAAATACATATTCATTTGTAGAATTTTTCAAAATCTCCAAAATCCCACTCAAAGGTCCTGCGTCAACATAAGTATCCTTCACAGTTTTTATTGGAGAATAATCAGCCGTATTAGATGAAACAATTACTTCAAAATCTTTGAATCTATCAATCAATTCTTCGATAAAAGTGTGACCATAAAAGTTCAAATCGAATTTGTCTTGACCCATTCTCACACTTTTTCCACCGGCCAATATTCCTACAGAAACTCTCATATTTCACCCAAATAAATATAATCTACGCTTGAATTCACATCCAAGCTTTCGTTTTGTTTTTGAAGCAAAAGCGCATTGCAATTAGTCAAATCTTGTAGCATAGAATTCTTGTGTTTATCAAATATCGTAATCTCAGAATCTTTTACAAAACATCTGACATATCGTTGAAGCTTCGATGGTTTCATCGATCCTTTTACAACTTTTCCTTCTTCAAATTGTTTTACATTTAATCCATAATATTTATTGTACAAATCCCAAAATAAAACTTCAAAATTACAAAAAGCTGCAAATGGACTTCCCGAACAAGACAACACAATTGTGTCACCTACTTTTGATGCCATCACTGGAGTTCCAGGCTTCATGGCGATTCCGTGAAACAAAACTTCTCCAATTTGTTTCATGCAAGATTCTATTAAATCTTTGTCCCCAACACTTACTCCACCAGTTGTTATCACAACATCTGATTTTTGTGCCAGATTTTTTACTTCACGTATGATTGATTGTTCATCATCCATGCAGTTTTTTTGTTCGACAACTTCTACTCCTGAATTTTTTAAAATAGATTTTAATGTAAAAGTAGTTGAGCTGTAGATTTTACCTGGTTTGTAATCATCCCCAGGATACAACAATTCAGATCCTGTCGATAATAGCGTTACTTTTAATTTTCTGTAAACCTTAACTTTTGCATATCCATTTGATGCCAAAATCGACAAGTGAACCGAAGAAATCCTCGTGTTTTTAGGAATTAACAAATCTCCTTCGTGAACATCTTCGCCTTCTTTTATATAGTAATCAAAAGGCTCGTAAGTTTTTTTGATTTCAATAAAACCATCCACTACTTCGCAGTCTTCTTGTTTTACAATTGCATCGTAGCCTTTTGGTACAAATGCACCTGTCATAATTCTCACGCAAGTATTTTCTTCGTATTCAAAATCATTGCAATCTCCGGCAAAATTCGTCCCGATAATTTTCTTTTTGGATAATTTGTCAGAATCTTTGCTACTTACAGCGTATCCATCCATTGCGCTTTTTGGATAAGGAGGATTGTTGAACTTTGCCAACACATCCTCCGCCAAAACTCTATTATAAGCATCATCAATGTCAATTTCTTCAATGTCAGATGCTTTTTTTATATTTTCTCTAAGTATTTCCTTTGCTTTTTCTACTTGTAATAACATTTATTAAACCTTATCCGCTTTTTAATTTTGTGTTGATATTTCTCATTGTCGGAATCAAAATTCCACCCAAAACATTACCCAAAGTAATAACTATAAGTGCAATAATTGTTTGTGAATTCCACATTCTTGCCATTTGAATATAAAACATATCTGCAATACAGTGTTCAAATCCGCATAGAATAAATACCATAATACTCATTATAATTCCCAAATATTTTCCAATTTCGTGAGGATTGTTTAAGTATTGATCCACTGCATGAACAACCATAATGTTACAGAAAATTCCCAAAACAAACAAGCTAATTAAGCTATCATCTGCTTTTACTTGAACTAATTTTGTGGATTTTTCGATAATACCAGGAGCAACTCTTGTAAGACGAACCAATTCCGCTACAATAATACTACCAACTAAGTTTCCAACCCACACCATCAAACACCATGGCAAATAAGTTTTCACATCATTATTGAACAAATATCCAACTTTCCCTGTAAACAAGTTGTACTTCAAAGTACACACTGCAAAAAGTCCCAAGCTGAACATAAATGCTCCGACAATTTTATTGTTTAGGCTCAAAAATACGACTCCACCCATAGCAATAAAAGCACCTGCCATAATGGCATACAAAAAATCCGCTAATTTTTTCATTACAAATCCTTCTTTCTAAAATCTCTATAAATATTTAAACGACTTTGTTTGCAAAAGCCGATTACAGACAAATTATATTTTTCAGCTAATTCCAATGAAACATCCGTTGGTGCGCTTCTGGAAACTATAACAGAAATTCCTGAATTGATACATTTTTGAACAATTGATGAAGGAATTCTTCCCGATGTAAATGCGATTAAATCAGATAATTTTTCGCCATTTAATACAGCCGTACCCACAGCCTTGTCAAAAGCGTTGTATCTTCCAATATCGTCACATTGGCAAATTATCTCTTCTCCTTTTGCCAAAACAACAGAATGCACATTTCCAGTTTCTTTGAATAATTTCGATCCAGATAAATTAAAATTAGAAATCTTCAAAAGTGTTTCTTCATTCCAATCAATCGGAATTACTTTTTCATCTCTATTTGTAAAATTATAAGGAACATTTTTGTAATCTCCACTTTCAGTAGTCACATGGCTTGGAGTGTTATCGATATCTTTCAACTTGACATTACAAATATTTCCATCAATATGTATATCAATATTTTGTATATTTTCTGGCCTTACAATATTTTCTGTTATAAGATATCCTGTAACAAGTTCTTGTAAATCCTTTTCAATACACAAAAGTTTTACGATAGCTTTGGAATTAATATTAATATCCAACAAAAATTCTCTTAAAATAACATCTTCTACTTCTTCTATAACTCCATCGTTATATTTCTTAACCATTACACGTTTTTCAAAATTCATAAAATCTCCTTTATTTAATTATATCAAACAACTTTAGCCGATTCAAATACTTAACACCATTATCTATTTTTTTGTGAGCAAAATTTCTCACCAAAAAATCGGCGATAAAAATCACCGATTCAATCAATCATTATTATGTCGTTGTTCCGCTTCTTTTTTGCTGTAAACACATCCGCAATAATCTTGCCTATACAAATCAAATTCCTTCGATAATTCGATTGATCTCTTGTACCCATTTTTCTTTTTGAAATCGGAATGCAAAAATTTTGTCTTGTGAGTTTGTTCTAATTTTTCTCCAATTTCATTAATCCATTGACTGTTTTTGTGAGGGCTAACTGATAAAGTCGTCGTTACAAAATCAAAACCCATCTCATCTGCAATGTCGAATGTTCTGTCGATTCTCAAATCGTAACACTCGTAGCAGCGCCTTGATTTCTCGCCAAGATCCTTGTATGGCTTCACTCTTTCATAAAACTCATCTGGATCGTACTTGTCAACAATTATATCTATCGGATATTTTGCTTTTGTATTTTCGATTACTTTTTTCTGCTCCACAACTCTCTTGTCAAACTCAGATTGCGGAGAAATATTTGGATTGTAAAACAAAATTGTTATCTCAAAATACTGTGCCAAATATTCCAAAACATAACTTGAGCAAGGTCCACAACAACTGTGAAGAAGAAGTGTTTCTCCACCATTAAGATTTTCAATTGTTTTATCCAATATTTTTTGGTAATTCTCCATAAAAATCAACTATCCTTCTTTGATCAGAAATCACAAAATCCGCTCCCGATTCTACTAGCTCTTCTCTTTCTCTAAAACCCCACTCAACACCAACGCTTGTTACTTTCGCATTTTTGCACGTCTCAATGTCTGTGTCAGTATCTCCAAAATATACAATCTCTTCTTTTCTAATATCCAAATCTTCCACGATTTTTTCGAGCAAATACGGATTTGGCTTTCTTTTAGTTTCATCTTCCAATGCAGACACATAATCAAAATAGCCTTGTGGAAATAAATTATTCAAAATTTTTTCTGCCGCTGGAAGAGTTTTGTTCGTGCACACGCAAACAAGCGCGCCCATTTCTTTTAACTTATCCAAGCTTTCTCTTATATGTGGATACAATTGTGTTTTCTTGTCGTCATATCCATTGTAATATTCAATGTAGCTATCGTAAATTTCATTAAATTGTGAATGAATTTTTGCTTCATCCAAACTATCTCGTTGTATCAAATAATTCAAAGATTTTTCCACCAAAATTTTCGGTCCATCGCCAAGAAAATAATTAAATTTTTCTTTTTCTACAGGTTTAAGTCCAAATTTTTGCGTAGTGTGATTGAAGCAATTATTAATCATTTCAATTGAATCTATCAACGTTCCATCCAAATCAAATACAAAAACCTTCTTCATTAAATCACCTTCGATTCATACATTGCAATGGAGCAAGCTATTGGCAAATTTAAAGAATCTACATCTTTTGATTGATTGATGAAAATTTTGTTTTCATTGTAGTATTCTTTTGGAAGACCTGCCCCTTCATTTCCAAACGCCAAGCTAAACGGTTCATCAAACTTCACATCACGAAGTTCATTTGAGCTTTCATCTAACAAAAATGAATAAATTTTATTGTTTGGAAAATTCTTCTTATAATCTTCTAAATTATCAAACTTTTGAATATTTAATTTGAAAAAAGCCCCCATGCTCGCACGGACAACTTTTGGATTGTAAACATCACACGTATTTGAAATCAACGCCAAATCCTTGTAACCAAAAGCAAGCATACTTCTCATAATAGTGCCTAGATTTCCCATATTGTCTATTCCATCCAAAATTATGTGGTTTTTTTCTTGGAAATTGGATTTTTCTTTTCTGAAAACTCCAATTACGTATTCCTTATCCTTTAATGAAATTTTGTTGATTTGTTTACTTGAAATAGTGTACGGAATTTTCTTTCCTTTTAATATATTTATCAATTTTTCGGTATCATTGAAATCCTCAGAAATTAAGACCTCCTCAACAATATCAGCCTTATTTTCAATAAGTTCATAAGTTGGAAAAGGTCCCATTGTATAAGAATATTCAAGATCTTTTTTGTATTTCGTGTATTTTTTCATTTATACTCCATTACTAAAAACCCACATTGCTTTGATTTGTGGTTTTAATCTATCGTATTTCCAAGTTTTTTGTGAATTGATAAAACTGTTTGGGTCATTTAATATAATATTTCCATTTGAATCCATTCCCGAAATCACCATGACATGGCCTGTTTGTGTAAAATCTCCAGGTCTTACAGAAATAAGAATCGGATTTCCTTTTTTTACATTTTCTTTTATAACATTATAATTTTCATCCATTTGCACAGCTTTTAATCCGTATTTTCGTGCAATGTAGGGATAAAATCCCCAGCTTGTTCCCTCTGATGACGAAAATCCGTTACGATCACTTTCTTCTGCTATTTTTGCAGGAGTAATTGAAGGGTCGTTTTTCAAATACGACATCGCCATCGCACAGCTTGTAGGACCGCATCCTGTAAATCCAATAATTCCGTAGCCGTATTTTTCATATCCCCATCTCTTGTCCCATTGCAAATACAATGGCACCTTCGAGCTGTTTGCTTTTTCAGTATAAGAATACTCGTTTATTACTGTTGGATCTATAGTTTTTGCTACGAAATTTACCGCAGTATAGTTATTTCCTGCAAGTTTCAATAACGATGGATGAATGTCATCAGCGTTTTTCATAACTAGCTTTGCATTCGGATTGTACTTCGCGTAAATTTCCAAATTATGCAACAATTCATTCCTCTTAAAAGTATTCGAAAAAATATTTTCGTTTTTTCTAATTTCTTCAAAAACTTCTTCGTCGGTTTTTTCTTTTTCCACAGGTTTTTCTTCAGAGTCTGTTTGTTGTTGAGATGCCTTTTTCTCGTGAGCAATCTCAGCTTGTTTTTGTTCTTCTGCATACTCTTGCCTGTCTTTTTTTACTTTTATGATTGAAAATAGAATTATCAGAAGAAAAACGCAAACAAGAAGTCTTCTTTTAACTGCTCGTTTTCTTTTTTCTTCAAGAAATCTATCGTGATTATTGTGTATCAAAATTCCACCTCATTTATCTAATTATATCATAGGATTTGAAATTATTACAAAATTATGACAACTTTATAAAATTGTAACAATTATTTGGGTATATATACATTGAGGTGATGATATGAGCAAATTTTACGATTCAATTTCAGATAATTACGAGGATATTTTCCAACCAAATGATAAACAAATAAATTTTTTAAAAGAACATGCGCACGGAAAAATCTTGGATGTAGCGTGTGCGACTGGAAAAGTTGCAAAAAGACTTCAAGATGATGGATTTGATGTGATTGGAATTGATTTGGAAGAAAAATTTGTCGACAGAGCTATTAGAGAGAACAAAATAGATGCTAAATTGATGAATATGCTAGATATCGACAAATTAGAGGATCATTTTGGTTTGATTTATTGCATCGGAAATTCCTTGGTCCACTTGGATTCTACAGAAAAAATCGACGAGTTTTTGAAAAAATGCTACGACAAGTTAGACCCAAACGGAAATCTTGTACTCCAAATCATAAACTTTTATCCATTTTTACAAGTTGATGACGATTATTTGGGATCTCTTCCAACTATCAAAAATGAAAAAGTCGAATTTGTACGAAAATATTTCAGAAATGGTGATTTCATACGATTTAACACAGTAATGACAGCAAATGATAAATCAATTGAAAACGACGTTAATTTATTTCCAATAACATCAGACGAATTAGTAAAACTTGTAGAACAAAATGGTTTTAAGAATATAAAAGTCTACGGCGGATTTAACAAATCAGAATTTGACAAAGAAAATTCCAGACCATTGGTTTTAAGTGCCGAAAAATAATAATATTTTCTAGAAATAAAAACCTCCCAAATGGGAGGTTTCTTAAAATTTTATGCTCTTTTTAATTGATCCGAATATTCCACGAGCGATGTCTCTTCCGATTTGTCTTGTAAAACTACCAAGCATCGAGTTGATGCTTTTAGTTGCGAAATCTTCTAGCTGAGATTTTTCTTGTTTAGTAGACTTCTTGGTTTGTTTTTCCGGCTCTTCTTTGATTTGATTTTGTAATTTGTTTTGCAATATTTCATAGGCAGATTCCCTGTCAATTGATTTAGAATACTTTTGATTCAAATCAGAGTTTTTCACGATATAATCCACATCAGATTGAGAAAGTGGTGTAAATGATGAGTGTGGCGGAAGAACGAGTCCTTTTTTCGTAATACTTGGCGCTCCTTTTTCGTCCAAGAATGAAATCAATGCTTCTCCAGTTCTCAAATTTACTATTTCATCTTTTACATTCATATCGGCGTTTGCTCTGAAAGTTTCAGAAACTTTTTGCACAGCCTTCAATTCTTTTGGAGAAAATGCCCTCAATTGATGCACAATTCTATTTCCTAATTGCGAAGAAATCGAATCTGGAATGTCGAGTGGATTTTGCGAGATGAAGAATATTCCCACACCTTTTGAACGAATAAGTCTTACAACTTGTTCGATTTTATCCATTATCATCTTGTTTGCATTGTCAAATAACAAATGTGCTTCATCAAAGAAAAATACTAATTTTGGAATTTCTGGATTGCCCACTTCTGGTAGCGATTCGAAAAGTTCTGACAACAGCCACAACAAAAACATAGAATATAAATTTTTGTCGTTAATAAGTCTTGCCGCAGAAATTATATTCACAAATCCACGTCCATCAGAATCTGTCTTCATCAAATCTTTTATATCCAAACTAGGTTCTCCCAAAAATTTATCAGCTCCCATATCTTCAATGTACAATAATTTTCTCATAATTGCACTGATACTTTGGGTAGTTATATTTCCGTATTTTTTCGAATAAACATCCCTGTTGTCGGACAAATGATTAAGCATTGAACGTAAATCTTTAATATCTAAAAGCAAAAGTCCCTCTTCATCAGAAACCCTGAATGCAATATTCAAAATTCCAGCTTGTGTATCGTTCAAATCCAAAATCTGCGACAACAAAATCGGACCCATTTCAGAAACCGAAACTCTTAATGGAAGACCATTTTCTCCGTAAACGTCCCACAAATTCACAGGATAGTTCTTGAAATTAAAATCTGTAATCTTCATTTCATCTAGTCTGGATTTCAAGTTGTCATTCATTTCACCTACAGATGCCAAGTTTGACAAGTCTCCCTTAACATCTGACAAAATAGTTGGCACTCCCAAATCGGAGAAATATTCGCACAACACTTTTAATGTAACAGTTTTTCCGCTTCCTGTTGCTCCGACGATTAGCCCATGTTGGTTGACTTTATTTGAAAGAAGTTCGATATCCTCGTTTCCTCTTGCGATCAATAATTTTTCCACTATTTCCTCCGTATTTCTATTTCTCTTGTATAATTTGTTTCAAATCAATAAAATTAAACGTTGCTTTCCTGTAAAAAACTTTTGTTTTCTTATACTTGTTGTAATTGTTGTACGCTGTAACTGCACACACTGAAAGTGTGAACACTAACAATGTGTATTTCCCAAATATCAAATATAAAATCATTCCCATAATCACATAAGATATCGGGCTGTAATCAAACGGCAAATCATAAAAAACACTGTAGAGTATTCTGTCAATACATATTACTACCAATAACAACCACACGTAAATCGCCAAATTGAGTGTATTTGATTCTAATAAATTAAGAATGATTGCTGGAACAAAATACACTCCTGCTCCAATTATAGGTACAAATGAAAGTATCGTTATAAAAAACGATTTGACAAAAACATGGTCAACCTTCGCACATTTCAAAAATAGTACAGACGTCAATAAAACTAATATTATTTTCGAAACCTCGTAACTTTTCTCATACAAAACTATTTTTTTTAAATTCTCTTTCATATTAATAACCCGGCTTTTCTAATAATTTAAACATTTGCTTCTTGTATTCTTCAACTCCTGGTTGATTAAAAGGATTCACTCCCAAAACAAGCGCTGAAATCGCAACACTCATCTCGAAGAAATAAATCATATATCCTAGATTTTCTTCATTAATCGTATCGATTTTGACGACAATACTTTCAACATTTGATGACAAATGCGCATTAAGTGTCCCTTGCATAGCCATCTTGTTCACATAATCCACTGATTTTCCGCTCAAATAATTCAAATTATCCAAATTATCATCATCAGATTTTATAAACAAATCTTTTTGTGGATTTTCAACAGAAATTACTGTCTCGAACACATTTTTTTGTCCGTCTTGAATCATTTGACCAACAGAATGAAGATCTGTCGTGAAATTACAAATCATCGGGAATAAACCCTTGTTGTTTTTACCTTCAGATTCTGCAAATAATTGCTTGAACCATTCGGAAAAATATTTCAATCTCATCTCGTAATTGACAATTATCTCGATATCTTTTCCATTGCGATACATATTATTTCTAAATGAAGCGTATTGCAAAGCAAAGTTTGATTCATAATCAAGTTTAGCAAACTCTTCCATCGCATCTGCTGCGCCCATCATTAATTTATCAATATCCAAACCTTTTACACAAAGTGGCAACAATCCAACAGAAGTCAACACAGAAAATCTACCACCGATATCATCTGGCACAACAAAAGTTTCGTAACCATTGATATCAGACATTTCCTTTAATGCACCCTTATGTTTATCAGTTGTAGCGAAAATTCTGTCCTTTAATTCTTCTTTCGTGTATTTTTCTTCCATTAATTCTTTGATAAATCTAAAAGCGATTGCAGGCTCTGTAGTAGTCCCCGACTTGCTTATAACATTTACACAAAAATCCTTGCCTTTCAAATAATCCAAAAGTTCAGACAAATAAGTAGAAGACAATTGGAAACCAGCATAAATAATTTCGATATCAGATTTTTCGAAATAGCTGCTCATCGCATAATCAATCGCCTTAGCTCCAAGATAACTTCCGCCGATTCCTATAACTACTAGACAATCAGACGTTTCTCTTATTTTCTTAGCACACTTTTTAATTCTCTCAAATTCTTCGCGGTCGTAATTTTTTGGCAAATCAATCCATCCTGTGAATTCCTTGCCTTCACAGGTTTTATTTAAAAGCTTTTCCAAAGCATTTACGGATTCTGTTTTTAAAGTGTCTACAGAATTATGACTTGTCGTATTTGAAAAATCTAGCTTAAACATATTTCCTCCTATAGAACCTTCAAGCTCACTAAAACAATATCATCATCTTGCTCCAAAAATCTAAAAGAATTCACCTCGCTTAGCACGTATTCGATTCTTTTATCTGGAACCTTCATTAAATCTCTTTTCAGTCTTTCTTCGCCGTAAAATTCGTTTCCAAATCCTCTAGTTTCAGTTATTCCATCAGTGTACATGATTAATTCATCGCCACTGGATAGCAATATATCTCTTTGAGTAAAGCCAATTCCTTCAAACATTGGAGAAATAGGATGACCTGTAACCTTTAACTCTTCTAATTTCTCATTTGAAATCAAAAATGGAATCCCATTGTGACCAGCATTTGCATACGAGAATATTTTTAGTTTTCTATCGTATAATCCGTAAAAAATCGTAAAATACTTATCTACAGATAAATTAAGCTCAGTAAATGTTGTATTCAAATCCTTCAACACTCTTTTTGGCCTAGAATCTGTAATTCTACTTACCAAATACCTCATTGTTTGTCTAATAAACATCGTAAGAATTGATGCCGCAATACCGTGGCCCACAACATCAGCAATATAAATTCCTACAAATCTCTCGTCAATGTCGATGCAATCAATGATATCTCCGGATAAATCTCTAGACGAAATATATCTGTAATCCAAATCTAACCCAACATGCTCGCCCTTACTAGGCAAAGTTTTGTTTTGAATGTGTTTTGCAAAGATTATTTCATCCTTAATGTCCTTGTTCGCATTAATCAAATCAATCTGAGTTTTGACCTCTTTTGAAATATCTCTGAAAACTTCGACAGTGCTTACAACCTCTCCATCTTTATTTCTAACTGGAGAAGAAGTTATGGAATAGTCCACACCATTTATTTTTCTTTTTTCTTTGATAGTGCTGTTCAAACGGTATTTTCTATCTGCCAAACATTTTGGAAAATCTTCACTGTAATCCAAGTAGCAGTTCACGCCTATAGGATTGATAGGCATTGAATTTATCATGCTCTTATTAGCAAATATTATAACCCCATCTTTATCTATTACCCTGACTAAATCCTTCATCGAATTTAGAACTTGATAATCAGATCCTTTGAAATCACTAACACCTTCTCTTGATTTCTTCTCCAAGGAAATCTCCTCCTATTTAGGTCTTGGACCAAAATATTGATACAAATAACACTTCATATTTCCGTTGTACATCTTTCTATTTTTAGATGCTTTTTTGCCGTAAAATTTCTCAAAATCTTCGCAATCTGTGATTATATATTGGGAAGCCGTCTTGAATTTTGCCATTTTTATTCCCAAATCCTTGTAAATCTTCTCAGCTTCTTGTCTCTCGCCAAGTCTTTTACCGTAAGGTGGGTTAGATATTAAAACGAAGTAATTATCATTTAACACAACATTTCTGAAATCTCTCGTTACGAATCTAATATCTTCTCTGACTCCTGCATTTTCCGCATTTGCAATCGCCTTTTCAATCGCCGATCCGTCCACATCACTTGCGAAAATATCAATCTTTTTGTCGTAATCAATGCTCTCCAAAGCTTTGGTACGCTCTTGTTTGTAGGCATCGTTGAATTTATCATTAAAATTAATAAAATCGAATTTTCTGTCAATCCCTGGTGCAATATTTCTGAATTTTCTCGCAGCTTCTATCGCAAAAGTTCCACTACCACAGAACAAATCCACAAGAGGTCTGTCACTGTTTGCAAATGACAAATCGATAATTCCTGCCGCCAAGTTTTCTCTTATAGGTGCAAGAACTGAGCCTTCCCTGTAGCCTCTTTTGTGAAGTCCATCTCCCGAAGTATCCAAAGTTATCGAACAAATATCTTTTACTAGACTAACTTCAATTCTGAATCTTCCCTTTGATTTCGAGAACCAATCCACCTTGTATTTCTTCTGAAGAGATTTGATAATCGCCTTTTCTGTAATCGATTGACAATCTTTAATAGAAAATAATTTTGATTTGTAACTTCTACCCTCTACAATAAAATTGGAATCCGCTTCTAAGATTTCTAACCAATTTATTTTTTCCACACCTTTAAAAAGTTGTTCAAATGATACAGCCTTAAAATTACCCAATTCGATTAGAACCCTATCTGCACATCTCAAATTTATATTTAGTTTAGCGATATCTTTTTCATCGCCTTCAAGTATTATTCTTCCGTCGTTTACATTCAAATTTTCATAGCCCATATCCAAAAGTTGTCTTTTAACTAAGCTCTCCAAACCGAATGCACAAGTCACTATTATTTTCAAAATTATTCTCCTCCATATTACTTTCTATTTTATCATATTTTCAATGTTTTTTTCTGTTTATTATGATATTTAACTGCAAATTTACAATAAAAAAACTGCAACGAAAATAAGGTGACCCCGCAAAGTTGGACCTATTAGCAGAGTTAGTGTTAAAGCTTACTCTGCTATTTCTTTCTCCTTTCCTACCCCTAGGGGTAGGAAATTTTTATGCTGCATTTTTCTTTCTATATTCTACTGGTGATAAGTATCCTAATTTTTCTTTTATTCTTTCTTC
>QWCP01000333.1_pt1 | contig 60595 bp, 52 predicted proteins | sample 1972561 | NCBI WGS metagenome assembly QWCP01 (sample SAMN09866705, study PRJNA288562) | Human vaginal metagenome isolate pre4_vaginal, whole genome shotgun... | isolation source: vagina | host: Homo sapiens | place: USA: California
CAGGGGTGGACGTCGCCAAGCTCTGCGAGCTCTGGGCGCTTGAGCCTCTCCTTCCACACCCTGCCTCGCGCCTGTCCTCGGGCCAGCGCCAGCGCGTGTTCCTGGCCGCACAGCTGTACCAGCCGGCGCGCGCAGTGCTTATCGACGAGCCCGAGCGCCACCTCGACGCCACCTGGACCGAGTTCCTCGCAAGCGAATTGCGCTACCTAGCCGAGGAGGAGAATCGCTGCATCGTCGTGGCCTCGCATTCCGACACGATCACCCAGGCCTGCGACGAGGTGGTGCAGCTGTGATGCGCACGCTGTCCCGGCTAGGTGATGGCATTTGGTATCTCATCCTCGCCGGCATCGTCATCGGCTTCGGTTATACAGTCTGGCAAGAAGTCGGCGCCGTCGTGCCTATCATCCCGGCGCGCATCACGCTGACTGGTGTCGCTCCTATTGCCGGCATCGTGGGAGTGCTCGCGCTTATGGTGCTCACCGAGGCTCTCTATCCCCTGCGCGCGCTGTCGCGGGAACGCTGGGTCTACGTTGACCGGCCACGCGGCAAGCTCCGTGGTACGGACTGGATCACATGGACGCAGCTGATCGGGTTCGGGGTATTGGGGCTCGGCATCTGCGTGTCCACCGGGCTATCCCCGTGGTTCGCGCTTGTGGCGCCAGCCCTGCGTTTTGTCGTGGGGTGGCGCTCGTTCACGCTGGCTTCGCTTCTCAGCGCTGGGCATACGCGCCTGGTCGGTGGATCTGGCCTTGGTCTGCTTGATTCGGAGGTCACCTCTGATGCCATTGCGAGCCAGTCCGCCTGGATTCCTCGTCGCGCCCATGCGCCCTCCACGCTGACGGGTCTCTTCTTCCGTCGTCTGGGACGACGGTGGTACATCGGCGTCGGTGCGCTCGCGGCCCTCGGCTTGACGTTAGGGTTCGCCCCACAGCTCGGGGCGCTGGCTATCGTCGGATTCATGTCCGCGTGGAGCATCGTCGGCGCGGCGGTTGGGCGCGCTGCCTCCTTCGGCCGCGTCAGCGACGATGCATGGCCCGACTGGGGCCTTCCCCTTATCGCTTCAGTGGGCACGGCACTCCTTGGTGCTGGTGTCCTCCTCTTGGTGTGGAAGCTCTCCGCCATCGCAGTGGTGCTCATCATCGCCGGTCTTAGCTGGGCGTCGTTTAAGCGTTCCCACCCGGCACAGGTAGACAGCATGTCCATGCTGGACAGCGGCGGCTTCGGCGTCTCCTTCTCCCCCGAGGTGCTGCACTACATTGCCCGCGGCGCCCTCGGTCTTGGTGTGGCGGCCCTTGCGCTGGGGTATTAGCCGGGGCTAGTCTCTCAGGCATGAAGATTTTTTCCTAATTCGACGTCACACTTTTTACGCGACTTACTCGAAGGTGGATTTCTTCATGCCTATTTCTTTTTCTCATCTCACCGTCACCTGGCCCGACGGCACCCCCTGTTTCACGGAACTCACCGGCACGTTTTCCTCGCACTTCACGGGCTTGGTCGGTACGAATGGTTCCGGAAAATCAACGCTAGCCAAGGTACTTGCAGGCCTCATTGCCCCGACTTCGGGAACGGTATCCGCGGGCTCAGTCCTCTATGTCGACCAGGATTTAGGCCTCCATACGTCTAGCACCATCGCCGATGTCTTTGGCGCGACCGAAGTCCTCAACGCCATTGCCCGCATTGAGGCTGGCGAATACTCGGAAGAGCTCGCCACCACTGTTGGTGAGCAGTGGGATTTAGCAGAACGCATCGAAGCTGCTCTCGACGCCGCCGGTATCCCCGTCCCGCTGGATCGCACTATCGGCACATTGTCGGGTGGTGAAGCCGTGACCGTGGCGCTGACCGCCGCATTCTTCCGCAAGCCGGATTTCCTCATCCTCGACGAGCCCACCAACAACCTGGACTCCGAATCGCGCCAGCGCCTGCTCGAACTCATTCGCACCGCGCCGATGCCGGTTCTCGTCGTCTCACACGACCGCGAGCTCCTCGAGCACGCGGATAGCATCGCGGAGCTCTACCACGGAACACTGCGCGAGTTCGAGGGAAACTACTCCTCCTACCGCGCAGCGATTGATGCCGAGCAAGATTCCGCGCAGGCCAAGGTCAGGGAGACCAAGGCCGAGCACCGCAAGCAAGTCCGCGAGCGCGCCGCCATGCAGACCCGCATTGCACGCGATGCCCGCCGCGGCAAGAACTTCGCCGCCTCGAAGCGCAAGCCCGGCATGGCCATGGGCTTGGACAAGAACCGTTCCGAGCGCTCGGCCGCTGGGCGTTCTCAACAGGCCAACGATGCAGTCGCTGCCGCCCAGTCGGCGCACGACAAAGCACAGCGCGCGCTTCGCGACGACACCCATGTCCACATCGACCTCCCCGGCACTGAGCTGCCCGTGGGCACCCGCGTGCTGGTCAGCGATCTGCTCAGCATTACTGGCCCTGAGCGTGTTCGCCTCGCCGGGCCCAACGGCAGCGGCAAGACCACCTTCCTCAACCGCGTCGCCCGCGGCGACGTCGAGTACGCGCTGCCCTGCGGATACATCCGGCAGCGCATCGTCTTGCCCGCGGAGAAGTCGGTGCTCGACATCGTGCGGGAGGCCAATCCCAACGCGGACCCGCAGTTCCTGCGCGACCAGCTGGCCCAAATGCTCTTTATCAACGACAAGATCCACCAGCCCGTGGGCCAGCTTTCTGGTGGCGAGCGCTTCCGCGTCGAAATCGCCCGCGTCTTGCTCAGCGATCCGGCACCGCGCTTTCTGCTTCTCGACGAACCGACGAACAACCTCGATATCCCCACCACCGACTGGCTGATTGAGGTGCTCACGAGCTACCGCGGGGCATTCATCCTGGTCAGCCACGATGAGCACGTGTGCGAACAGCTCAACCTCACAACGACCGTTTCCATGGATGACTACAACTCGCTCCGTGAAACGGAATACCTTCTGCGTTCCCCTCGCAATGCAGAGCGACTACGTAACTCCATCGACCAGCTGAAGGCGCCATAAGGGGGACAGGGGGCTAACTGACGAGTGCCTGCGCGGCAGCGCGGGCGCCGGCGATAACGGCCGGCACGCCGACTCCATCGGCCCAAGCGCCGGCGATGGCGATACCGGGGACGTCGGCAAGCGCGGCACGCACGGCGGCAACGGTCGCCAGGTGCTTTTCGTCATAGCGGGGGATGCCGCCGAACCAGCGCTGCGTGTAGATCTCCTCCACGCCGGCGGCGCGGCCGTCGAAGCCGATGATCTTCTGCAGGTCATCGAGGGCGTAGTCCACCAGGTCATCCTCTTCCGCACGCACGAGGGCGTCATCGCCGAAGCGGCCAAAGGAGGCGCGCACGAGGAAGCCCTCGCGCTCGTTCAGGTGCGGCCACTTATTGGAGGAGAGCGTGAAGGCCTTGGCGCGCACACCGGGCTCGTCAGAGGCGACGAGAATTCCGGTGGCCTCCGGAAGGGAGTTGCCCTCCGGGTCCGTGGCGGAGGCGAAGTTGAAGCCGACGACCACGGAGGAGGCCAGCTGGACAGAAGATAGCTCCTGGGCGGCCTCTGGGGCCACGGCCTTGAGCAGGCGCGCGGTCGTCGGAGCCGGGGTGGCAAAGAGCACGCGGTCGAAGGGACCGATATCCCCCGGCGCGCCCTTGATCTCAAAGGCATCGCCCTTACGCGTCACGCCAGAGACGAAGGTATCCAGGTGGATCTGCGCACCGGACTTCTCAGCCAGGGCTTCGTAGAGCTCGGCGTAGCCACCCTTGAAGGTACCGAAGACGGAGCCTTCGGCCGGGCTGCGGCCGGACTCGATCTGCTTGATTGCCGCCGACAGGGTTACCGGGCCCTCTTTCGCCAGCGAGTCCAGCGTGGCCGCCAAGTGCGGAACCGTGGCGCGCAGGCCTAGGTCGTCGGCCGTACAGGAGTACACACCGCCGAGCAGCGCGGAGACCACGTGATCCACCACGTCATCGCCGTATTGCTGGCGCACGAGTTTGCCCACAGAGACATCCCCGCCGACTTCCCACTCGAAGGGCTGCTCGTTGGTGATGCGCTCATTGGTAGCAGCGGAGAAGAAGTCCTGCGGCGCGGAAGGAATACCCATGACACCGCCTTGCGGCAGGAAGTGCAGCTCGCCGCCGGTATACACGCGGGGGCGCAGCTGACTGTTGGGTTCCACGAAGGAATCCTGCAGTCCGAGCTCCGTGAAGAAATCCACGGCATCCTGGCGGCGGCGGATGAAGGCCTCCGCGCCTATGTCCGTCGGCCCGCCATTAAACGGCACGGTGTGTAGCTTGCCGCCGATGCGGCCGGCCGCCTCGAAAACATAAACCTCATGGGAGCCCTCGGTGTTGTGCTTGAGTTCCCACGCGGCGGTGAGTCCCGCCAGTCCAGCACCAATGATCGCGATTTTCATTTAGCCCTCCTCGTGGATGATGGCGACGGCGCGGGTGATGGCGTCGGCGTCGGTAGTCGGCAGAACCCCGTGGCCGAGGTTCCAGATGTGTCCCTTCACGTCGCCGCGCTCCATGGCGCGGGCGACCTCTGCTTTGATGGTGCGCACGCCCTGTCGCACCGCGTCCTCGCCGGCAAAGAGCAAAGCTGGATCAAGGTTGCCCTGCAGGATGTCTGCATCGACGCGTGCCGCGGCGGCATCCATGCTCACGCGGTAGTCCACGCCCATGACCTCCGAACCGGCCTCCGACATCGCGCCGAGCAACTCGCCGGTTCCCACGCCGAAGTGAATGCGCGGCACGCGGCCCTCCGCGGCCTTAAGGATCTGCGTTGAATAAGGCAGCACAAACTCGCGGTAGTCGCGCTCGTTGAGGTAGCCAGCCCAGGAATCAAAAAGCTGCATCGCGTCGATTCCCGCCTCCAGCTGGAGCTGGAGGAAAGAGATGATCGTCGGTGTGAGGCGCTCCATGAGTTGGTGCCAGGTGTCCGGCTCGGAATGCATCAGGGCCTTGGTGCGCTCATGATTCTTCGAGGGACCGCCCTCAATGAGGTAGCTGGCCAAGGTAAAAGGCGCGCCGACAAAACCGATGAGCGCCTGCTTGTCGGTGAGCTCGTTCAGAATGATCTCGATGCCCTGGCGCACCTCGGGCACGTCGACGTCGAGGATAGGCAGGTTCGCCACATCTGCTTTGGTGCGCACGGGCGCATCCATGACTGGGCCGCGTCCGGGGACGATTTCCACGCCGACGCCCGCGGCCTTGAGCGGGACGACGATATCGCTGAACAAGATGGCCGCGTCGACGTCGTGACGGCGCACTGGCTGCAGGGTAATTTCCGCCAGCAGCTCCGGCATGAAGCAGGAATCCAGCATGCTGATTCCCTCACGGACCTTGCGGTACTCCGGCAAAGAACGCCCCGCCTGGCGCATGAACCAGACGGGCGGACGGGACGGGGTGCGGCCGGAAGCGGCCTCAATAAGCGGCGCGGCAGACAGACGAGACATACCGTCCATTATGAATCAAAAGTTGGAGTGGGCGCCAATCAGGAATTCTGCGCCCGACGGGCTTTAATGAACGCCGTCGACTCTGGATGAAAGAGGAAGAAGATTCCCACCATGAGCGCCATCGGAATGAGCAACAAGAGCAGCCCGCCCACGCCGGCAATCAGCGCTGCAATGCTGACGAACATGGCATAGGCGGAAACCCCGGTAATGATGCGGCGCGCCCACACCGAACCGTTTGCTAACTGCGCGGAGCACGCCGCAATGATGACAGCGCTCACCACATGAGAAATGGCAGCAAAGCGCGTATTGAAACGGATATAGCCCACCTGCTCTGGGCTGAGTTCGGGGTTCGTCACCGAGCCATAGGAGCCAAAGAGTCCCACCATTCCGGCGGTCAACATCACAACGGCGGCAACCACAAAGACCCAATAGGAGATGCGCAGCTGGGAAGGCCAGGTGGAAAGATCCTGCTCGCCCTGCTTCTTAGGGCGGCGCGGGCGGCGGTTATAGTCCGCGGGGCCGGGGCGGTCATTCATCGCTTGCCGTCCTTGTCTCTTTCTTTCTCCTTGTCCTTGTTTTTCTTCTCGCGCTCCTCCAGGTTTTCCTGGCGGCGCTGCTCTTCCATCTCCTTGCGCATCTGGCGCATCTGTTCCATCTCGCCGGTGTACTCAAGAACTTCTTCCTTGGAGGAGAAGATCAAGCCCATGACGGCGGCCACGCCGACGAGGATCTGCACGCCGCCATCGAGGACGAACAGCCAGTCCGGAACGCTCGCCCCAGCGGGGCTGCTCATGAAGACGATGAGCACGCGGAAGGCGAAGTAGAGGGAGAAGGCGAACCACAGGCGCCGGCCGGTGCCGGCCGCCGAGGAGTTCTTGTGGATCAAGCCCAGCATGATGCCCAGCAGGACGACGATGGCGAGCGATATCAGCGAGCTGAACACCACCGAGCCATAGCCCACGAGTTGCACGAGGGCATCGCTGACGTCCTGCCCAGACTTTTCCGCTGCGGACTCCGCGGTGGTGCGGGCCTGGGCAAAGAGCTCGTCCCGGTTCAGAAGGGTCAGCACGATGCTCAGGACTAGGTGCACCACCTCAAACAGCAAGGCAACGGCCCACACCTTGAGCATGAGGGAAACGGCTTCGGTGCGAGTGGCCTTCTCCTTATCCGGCTCCTTGTCCTGCTTCGCCGGCTTCTGTGCCGACGAAGCCGTGTTCGGGCTGAACGTCACGATTCTCCTTTTACTTGAGCAAGCGGGCGGCGTCCGTGGCGAAGTACGTCAGGATCTGGTCCGCGCCCGCGCGCTTGAACGCGGTCAAGGACTCCAGCATAACGGCCTCACCATCGATCCACCCGTTCTGGGCGGCTGCCTGAATCATCGCATACTCGCCGGACACCTGGTACACGGCTACCGGCACGGAGGAGCGCTCCACGGCACCGGCCAACACGTCGAGGTACGGCAGGCCAGGCTTAACCATGACGATGTCCGCGCCTTCCTCGATGTCCAGGTCCACCTCCAGCATGGACTCGCGGAAGTTGCGCGGATCCTGCTGGTAGGTGCGGCGGTCGCCCTCCAGGGAGGAGCCCACCGCATCGCGGAAGGGACCGAAGAAGGCGGAGGCGTACTTGGCGGAATAGGCCATGATGGCCACGTCCTCGTGGCCGGCCTCGTCGAGGGCCTCGCGGATGGCGGCAATCTGGCCGTCCATCATGCCGGAGGGGCTGACCATGTGCGCACCAGCGCGGGCCTGAGAGCGGGCCATGTCCTGGTAGAGCTCCACGGTTTCATCGTTGAGCACGCGGCCCTTGTCATCGATCACACCGCAGTGACCGTGCGAGGTGAACTCATCGAGGCAGGTATCCGCCATCACGATGAGGTCATCGCCGAACTCTTTGCGCAGCTCGGCAATCGCAACGTTGAGGATGCCCTGCGGGTCCCAAGCCACGGAGCCGGTTGCATCCTTGTCTTCCTCACGCGGCACACCGAAAAGGTCAACGCAGGTCACGCCGGCGTCAAGTGCCTCGTGGGCGGCGCGCTTGAGGGAATCCAAGCTGTGCTGCGCCACTCCCGGCATGGAGGGGATCTCGCGGGCTTCATCCAGACCATCGACGACGAACATCGGGAGGATGAGGTCAGAGGGGCGCAGCGACGCTTCCGCAACCAAGTCCCTAAAAGCCGGGTTCTGACGCAGGCGGCGGGGGCGGCGAGCAATGCTCATGAGTAAAAACTCTCCTTTGAGCTACGAGAAAATCTAAAGTACTTTCTCGACTCTAGTCGCCCCTAATCTGCCTTCCCAGCAGTGGTCGACGCCGACTTCTTGCGCGAGCGGCGCTTCTTGCGCGGAGCAGGCAGGTTGCCGGCGGCGCGGAGGGCGGCGACGTGGTCAGCGAGGGCGTCGACAAGCGTCGGCACATCCGCGACCTCCGGGACCACGTCCACGCGCAGCCCCACCTCCTCGGCCGCCGCTTTGGTGGAGGGGCCGATGCACGCGATGATGGTCCGGGCATGGGGCTTGCCGGCGATGCCGACGAGGTTGCGCACCGTCGACGGCGAGGTAAAGGCCACCGCATCGAAGCCACCGGACTTGATCATGTCGCGGATCTCCGCCGCCGGCGGGGCCGCGCGCACGGTGCGGTAGGCCACCACGTCATCGACTTCCCAGCCCAAGTCCAACAGGCCGTTCACCAGAGTCTCGCCGGCGATATCCGCGCGCGGCAGCAACACGCGGCCCACGGCGTCGATGTCCTCAACGTAGTTGGGGAAGACCTCCACGAGGCCCTCGGCATTCTGCTTCCTCGCCGGCGGCAGAAGCTCCGGGACCATGCCCTTGGTGCGAATCGCATCGGCGGTCTTCTGCCCCACCGCCGCCAGGTGCACGCCGGCGAAGTCGCGGGCATCGAGGCCGAGTTCCGCAATCTTCTTCCACACCGCGCTCACCGCATTGACGGAGGTGAACACGACCCACTTGTAGCGGCCTTCGACGATGCCCTTGATGGCGCGATCCATCTGCGCCGGGTTGCGCGGCGGTTCCACGGAGATGGTGGGCACCGACTGCGGAATGGCACCGTGACCAGCCAGGCGAGCGCTCATCGCCGCGGCCTGCTCCTTCGTGCGTGGCACGAGCACGCGCCAGCCATAGAGCGAACGGTTCTCCCACCAGGAGTACTTCGAGCGATCATCAAAGCTGCGGCCCAGGGTGACCACGAGCTCGCCCGGCAGCTCAGCGTCGAGCTTGCCCAGCGTTCCCAGAGTGGTCTCGTGGGTGCGCTGCAGGCGGGTGGTGCCGTGGACGGTGACGTAGGCTTCCGTCTCCGCGGGCATCCCGCGCTCCACCAACTCGGCGGAAATCACCGGCAGATCCTCCGCGGTGGCCTGCAAAACCAGCGGCTGCGTCGCCGAGGCCAGCGCGTCCCAATCAGCGCCTTCGGTGATGTCGGCCTCGGTATAGGTCGCACCGAGAGCAATACCCGCAAAAGACGGAACCGTCGAAGGCAGGGACATGCCCGGGACCACCTGGAATTCCATGCCCGCATTGGCCACGGCGGTGATTTCCGCCTTGATGGACTCGCGGTTGAGCGGGTTTCCGGTGACCAGGCGGATCACGTCGTGGCCCTCTGCGCGCTCGAGTGCTGCACGCAGTTGCTTGACGACGTCCCCCTCGACCTCCTCAAACACCGCCGCCGTCGGCGGGGCTGGGCGTGGCGGCTTGCGGCGCGCGCCCGCTTCCTTTGCGGCGGCGCAGATACGCTCGTACTCTTCCTCGGCGGCGTCGAGAAGCTCCTGCGGAACCGGCACTTGCTGCGCCACCATGTCGCGCACGCCTTGTGAAACGGCGGCGTCGGTCACAACGTTGGCGGTCGTCTCCAGAACCTCGCGGGCGCGAACGGTCAGCAGGTCGGGGTTACCTGGGCCGGCACCGACGAAGACGACTTTGCCCAGATCAGACTTACCCAGCTCAGGCTGGGTATCCGGCACGGCATTGCTCATAAGGTTCTTTTCTAGTTTGTGGATTCCGAGTGCCCCGGCGCCACGCGTGGCGGGCGCGGGAAATGGAGACAAGAAAGCCCCTCACTCGCGAGTTAAGGGGGCCTAAATCATTGCTCTCAATGATTGTGTGCTAGATACACACTAAAGGAAAAGGCCCCAAAGCAAAAATTACGTGCGATTACTCCGCTGCCAGGAGGTCTGCAGCTCCCTGCGCGAAGAGCTCCTTGGAGACCGCGCGCCCCAATTCTTCTGCCTCGCTGGCCTCGCCCTGGGCCTGAGCGATGAGCTGACGAGAACCATCGAGGGCGAAGACTCCGCCGCGCACGACCAGTTGCTCGCCTTCCCAGTGAGAGACCGCGGCAACCGGCGCGGTGCAGCCGGCTTCTAGCCGGGAGAGCACGGTGCGCTCGGCGCGGGTGGCGGCGGTGGCGGGGGCGTCGGCAAGCAGGGCAATGGCCTGTGCAGCCTCCGTTCCCTTCACTGCCTCGATGGCCAGCGCGCCCTGTGCCGGGGCGGGCATGAAAACCTCCGGGTCGAAGACCTCGGTGGCGCGATCGGCATAGCCCGCGCGCACGAGGCCGGCGTAGGCCAGGAGGACGGCGTCGAGCTCGCCACCGGTGACCTTGCCCATGCGGGTATCGATATTGCCTCGAAGTGGGCGAATGTCAAGGTCCGGGCGCAGCGCCCGCAACTGGCTGATGCGGCGCGGCGCGGAGGTACCTACGCGTGCGCCCTCCGGCAGCTCCTTGAGGGTCAGGCCATCGCGGGCGATAAGCGCTTCGCGGATGTCCTGGCGCTGCGGAACCACAAGGTCGAAGCGTTCGTCGGCAGCCGTGGGCAGATCCTTGAAGGAGTGCACCGCGATCTCGCACTCGCCGCGGGCAACGGCCTCACGCAGGGCCTGCGTAAATACGCCCACGCCGATGCGCTCCACGGGCGCCATGTTGACATCCCCCTGCGTGGTGACGATGTGCAGCTCTGCCTCATAGCCTGCCTGCTGCAGCCACTCCTGCACGTGCCCCGACTGCGTGGTGGCCAGGAGGGATCCTCGGGTGCCGATCGTCAACATCTATGCGTCCTTTTCTTCCTTAGTGCTTTCCGCGGCTTCCATCTGCGCGGCATCCGGCAGCTCCGCCACGTCAATGGCCACACCGCTGCCCTCTAGCTGGAGCCCAAAGAGGTCCTGCAGCGCGGTCTCGTGGCTCACCGTTCCGGAGTTGGCTGCGAGCTTCTTCGCACGAACCGTGGGCTCATGGAGCAGCTTATCTGCAACGCGCTTGAGAGCACGGTTGATGTCTCCCATCTGGCGCTCATCCAGCTCTGGGTGCTTCTGCTCCAGCCGCGCTACCTCGCACTGAACCAGGTTCGCTGCCCGCTTGCGCAGCGCCGATACCGCCGGGACGACGTCGCGGACGCGCTGTTCGGAAGCATAGGCTTCCAGCTCTTCATTGACGATGCGCCGCGCCTGCGCGTGGGGGCTGGTGCCGGCGGCAAGGTCAGTATCGGCCGCCTGCAAAGAATTACTCAGCCTCTCGATGTTGACGAGGTCGACCCCCTCGACATCTGCCACCGCATCATCGATATCGCGAGGGAGCGAGAGATCCACGAGCATGAGCTCACGGTCGGCCACGTGGTAGCGCTCGACGTCGGCCGCTGAAATGGTGAAATCCTGGGCGCCCGTGGCAGAAATCGCCATGTCCACATCGCGCAAAGCCTGGGCGCGGTGCGCGAACTCAACGACGTCCGCATAGACGCCCGCTTCATGGGCATGTTCCGCCACGCGCTGGGCGCGAGCCAGGGTGCGGTTCGCAATAACCAGGTGTGCTCCCAAGCGCCCCGCGTGGGTTGCCGCTAGCGAGGCCATTGCACCCGCCCCCAAGATCAGCACGCGCTTGCCGTCGAGATCGTTCGTGCCCATGCGGCTCAGGGCCTGATCGAAAGCGAAAGAGACCATGGAGGAGCCCGCCTCATCGATCTCGGTTTCGGAATGCACCCGCTTGCCGGTGCGCAGCGCGCACTGGGCCAGCGCGTGGATGCGCGGCCCGACGGTTCCCTGCTCGACAGCGAACTGATAGGCGGTACGGACTTGGCCGATGATTTGCTGCTCACCTACCACCATCGAGTCCAAGCCCGAGGCCACCATCATGAGGTGCTCAGCGGCGGCGTCGGCATAGCGAACATAAAGGTAGGAGCGCAGTTCCTCCTCCCCCACGCCGGAGACTTCAGCGAGGTTGCGCACGACATCCTGCACGCCTGTGTGGAAGGAATTGGTAACGGTGTAGACCTCCAGGCGGTTGCACGTGGAGATAATCATCGCTTCGCTCAGCGAGCCCGCCGACACCATGGTCCGGCACGTATGGTTCTGCACGGTCTCGTCCATGCTCAGCTTTTCCAGCAGCGCCACCGGCGCCGACTGATGCGACATGCCCACGACGAGCACACTCATGCACTACCCTCCAGTTGTTTATCATCCCTTTGGATGACATAGATCATCCAAAAGACTACTAGCCTTCTGCTTGTTTCCGAAACTCGCGGGAACGCCGAAAAAACTACTGCGCCAGCGCCTGCGCTAGCTCCTCATTGTCCACTTCCCAACAGGAGAATTCCTCCCCATCAATCACTACAACGGGGACGCGATCACCATATTCCATGGCCAGCTCCGCATCCTCATCCACCGTGCGCACGTTAAGCTCCGCACCAGCCTGCTGGACCACCGGAGTAATCTGCTCGAGCACTCGCGCGCAAGAGCCACACGTAGTACGCACCATCAGCTCGACGACGTGGGACATAGAAACTCCTCGATAGGACGTAGAACGGTTTGCGGTTTACTATGGACACGTTAGTCTGCCCGCCCCATGAAAGCTGAACGCGTGCCCCTCCCCCTGCCTCCCGGTATGCCCGATTCTCCCCGCGAGTTCCTTGCCAACTGGACCGCAAGCAGGGGAAACCTACGTAACTTCTTGGAGCAACAGGCCTTTGCCCCGCTGGGTGAGGAGCACCAGCGGGCGGCAGGTGAGGCGTCGGCAGCCGCGGCGGTGGAACACCTCTTTGGCATTGACCTGGATGCGTTTTCCTCTGGCGTGGATTCCGTCCGGGGATCCTTCGAATCGGCGGGTTCACGCTCCATCACTGAGCCCGACCCAGACATCCCCCAGGACGTTGGCGCCGCCGCCTTCTTCGACGTGGATAACACGTTGATCCAAGGCTCCTCGCTCGTAGCCTTCGCGCTGGGGCTTGCGCGCCGCCGCTACTTCAAGCTTTCTGAGATCCTTCCCATCGCGTGGAAGCAGCTCAAATTCCGCGTCTCCGGTTCAGAGAATGCCGCGGACGTAGCCGCCGGGCGCGTGCAGGCGCTCGAGTTCGTCAAGGGCCGCTCGGTGGATGAGATGGTGGCCCTGTGCGAGAGCATCGTGGACCAATCCATGGCACGCAAGGCCTACCCGGGCACAAAACAGCTGGCGCAGATGCACCTCGATGCCGGCCAGCAGGTATGGCTGGTTACCGCAACCCCCGTGCAGCTAGCGCAGATTCTGGCGCAGCGTTTCGGTTTCACGGGCGCGCTCGGCACCGTGGCGGAAGTAAAAGATGGCCGCTTCACCGGCCGCCTCGTGGGCGATATCCTCCACGGCTCGGGCAAAAAGCACGCCGTGGCAGCACTGGCCACCTTGGAGAACCTCGACCTTGAGCGCTGCACCGCCTACTCCGACAGCTCCAACGACGTCCCGATGCTCTCCATGGTGGGAACCCCCGTGGCCATTAACCCGGATTCCAAGCTGCGCGATATCGCCGAGGAAAAAGGCTGGCTCATCCGCGACTACCGCTCCGTGCGCAAGGCCGTGCGCACCTATGGCCTCCCAGCGCTGGCCACCGCGCTCTTTTCCTATGGAAGCTGGCGCATGGTGCGCCGCTAGCTGCTGTTCTGCTGCTTGGTGCGCAGCATATCCATGCACATGACCGCACCGATGAGCCCCGCATGCTGCTGCGGGTCGAGCCCCGGCGCGATGCTGAGTTTGTAGGTATTCTTCCCGGCTAGGAACCGCCCCACGCCTGACCATTCGTTGCGCACTTCCGCTAGGGGCTGTCCCTGGCTGTTGATCTGGATATTCCAATCCCAGACATCGCCTTCAATTTCAATCTCTGGGAAGCCTTCCATCTCCAAGGTCAGGCGCGTCTTTAGCAGGGAGAACTTCTTGGTCACCACTGCCATGGGCTTCTCGACGCCCGGCAAATACACCTCATAGGTATCCCGCACGAAGTTCGGCGGATCCTTGATCACCATGAGCGGTTGCTGCGGATTGCCCTGCTCATCCGTGAAGGCAACCTCGAGGCTGCGGGAGGCATTGAAGAACATGTCCTTCATGCTCGACGACTGCACGATGGTGCCCACGGGCACGCCTTGTTCATCGGCGATCAGGAACTGATCCTGCATGAAGGACTTTGTCTGTGAGATAACCAGGTTGTCAAGGGTCAAGAGTCTAGGCAACATAGTTCGCCATCATACGTACGCAGCGGACTCCTGTGGGGCCGGAAGACAATACTCCCCACCTGATGCAAAGAGGGCGCTTGTATGTCTCAAATACCTCGAGGAAACACCTACATTCCCCAGGTCATAGTAGATGTCCGGGGCGTGTCTTATAGTGCTCATAGAACATACAAGCGATACCATAAACCTAGGGGACACCGTGAACACCGCCACTCAAACCGCCTACTTTTCCCATATGAACCCTGACTGCACCCTCGCCGTGGAGCGCAGCGCCGCCCGCCGCGCGGACTATCGCTCATGGGTAGCCGCCATGCCAGATCTCGATGAGGATTTTGATGTTGCGTGCCAGAGGCTCGTCGCCAAGCTCGGCGTCGGTGACTACACCGTGAGCGAATGCTGCCTGGCCGTGCACCGCCTCACGGAACTACCGCAGGTCAAGGCCCTGCAGGACAGTCAGTTTCTGCTGGACATGAAGGCGCTCATCACCATCGACCGCACCCTGACGAAGCTGGGCAAGCTACCTCCGGAAACGCTCGCGCTTATCGACGATTCCCTGGTCACCTTCTTCACCCCCACCTCCCCGAATCAAGTCTTCCCTACACCGGCGCAGATTGGGCGCAAGGTGCGCGATATTTGCAAGAGCATCAATAAAGCTTTTACCTTCCGCGATTCGCCGAAGAAGGACTCTTATACTTTTACCGATACTGGCGAGCGCGGCATCCTTGAGCTCAACACGGACAGTGCCACGGGGATGATTCTGGATGGCTACATCAAACAGGCGGCGAAGGAGAACGGGCTCTCGCAGGCCGATGCCCTAAAGAACCTCATCGCCGGCAGCATCTCTCCACCCGCGACCATCATTCTGCACACCTACCAAGCCAGTGATATCGACAACGCTCCCACCTTCGTCCAAGGGTATGGATGGACATCGCAGAACATGCCCGCCACACGCACGCGCGACTTGTCCTCGCAGCCGCCGGAATCAGCCAGCTACATAGCTTCAGAGCTCATCCGCAAATATGTGGAAGGCCGCGATGGCACCTGCCGCGCTCCGGGCTGCAACCGGCCGGCCTACCTGTGCCAGATGGACCACCGCATCAACTATGCCGACGGCGGCGCCACGCACCCGCGCAACCTGGCCAGCCTGTGCCAACACCATCACAATATGAAGACTGATGGGCGCGCGCACTACATCATGGACCCACACACCGGGGATATGGTGTGGCTCTACGAGGACGGGACGTGGGCCACGACGGAGCCGACCGGCCCGCTGGCAAAGAAAGCGAAGCGGTGGGCGCAGACGGTAGCCCAGAAAATCACGGCCACCCGCGAGCGCGCCCAAGAGGAAGCTGCCCAGCAGGAAGCTAAGGAAGCGCAGGCCGCTGCCAAGGAACCCCACACTCCAAGCGCACCGCAGGAAGACATTCCGTTCTAAGCGGCTTCGTCGTCTGAAACGACGTCGTGCGAAACGACGGAAAGAAGGAGGGAGAAAAGCAGAAACTCCCCGCCACGATCCTAAAAAGGACCATGCGGGGAGTTGCAGGCGAAGCTTTACTTGCCCAGCTTACGACGCTGAACGCGGGTGCGGCGCAGCATCTTGCGGTGCTTCTTCTTGGACATGCGCTTGCGGCGCTTCTTGATGACAGAACCCATAGCAGGTTTCCTCACTTTCGGTATCAGTACGTACGTAACCCGGCCGGCAACGCCTGGAACAAAACCACCCACGGTGCACTCGAGGCGGCCCCGCAAAACAGGGAGACGCAGGCATGCCAGTGCCGAAACGAATGTTCACTATCTTACCCAGCGGCCTGCCCAGCACCAAAACTAAGGGCAGCGCCCACCGCCGTGGACCGCGAGGGGTCCGCAGTGGTGGGCGCTGCCAGAAAGAGGTGAACGCTAGGCTCCGTATACGGAAGCCTCAAGGTATTCCTTGACGGCGGATTCGTGAACGCGGAACGAGCGTCCCACGCGCACGGCCGGCATGTCACCTGCATGAACCAACCTGTAGACCGTCATCTTGGAGACACGCATGATCTCCGCAACTTCGGCGATGGTCAGGAAAGTTCCCTTATCTTCATTCGTCATAGTTTATTTAACCCTTCAGCACGTGACGCGCTGTAGGCTTCCCCTCCCACAGGACTATCACGCACGCGCTCCTGCCAGCTTAGCGTGAAACCTGTGACTAATGCGACCCAAGAGCTAATTTTTTCCTCTTTCGCACCGCTGCTGCCCTTCAAGCCCGTGTGGCAACACGTGCCACAGGGCTCCCAGGGCGACGGGAAGTTTTAGGCAAGTTCCTGCGCACGCTGGGTGCAGGCTTCAGCGGCTCGGAAGAACGCACCCCGCAGGCCAGACTCCTCGAGCTCGCGAAGGGCGGCGGCAGTGGTTCCCCCCGGGGAGGTCACCCCTGCGCGCAAAGCAACCGGATCCTTGCCGGATTCAGCCAGCATCGTTCCGGCGCCTTGTGCGGTGCGGGTGGCTAGCTTCTCGGCAACATCGCGGGTGAGGCCGAGCTGCACGCCGGCGTCGATCAGTGCCTCAGTTACGAGGAAGTAGTAGGCGGGTGCGGAGCCAGCCAGAGCGGTAGCAGCATCGATGTGCTTCTCCTCAATGACAGCAACCTCGCCGACAGCCTCCAGGAGCTTGACCACGCCTTCGAGCTGTTCCTCCGTCACGTGGGTGCCGCCCGCGCAGGTACACATGCCCTTGCCCACCAACATGGGGGTGTTCGGCATGACGCGAACGACCGGCACGCCCTCCCCAGCGGCCTTCTCCAGGGTCTCGAGAGTTAAGCCGGCTGCCATGGACACGACCACAGCCGTCTGTGGGATGTCGAGGCCCTCAAGAAGCTCCACGATGGCATAAGGCTTCACGCAGGCGAAGATGTAGTCGGCGTCGTCGATAGCCGCGGCGTTATCGCTCGTGACACTGACGCCGTAGGCGCTCTTCAGCTCCTCACCGCGCTCAGTGCGGCGGTTGGTCACCACGATGTCCGCGGCATCATAGCCCGCATGCACCAGCCCAGAAACGAGGGCTTCGCCGATTTGTCCTCCACCAAGTACTGCAATTTTTGTCATGCTTTCCAGGGTGCCAGAAAGGCCAGGACGCGGCCACCAATCAACAGGGCTGCTCGCACGCTACCCTCACACATGCAAAAGACATCTGACAGAAGGCGTTTTCTGCCCTGAATATGCCATTTACAGCAGGATAGATGGCGTTTTCAGGGGCAAAGATACCTTCTGGCAGATGCCTTTGAGAAGATGCCCTTTGGGCCGGTACCTACATCACCACGAGCAGCGGGCCAAAGGTCAGCACGAGACCGGCCACGGCTGCGAGGAACATAGACAAACCATCGCGGCTCGTGCGGAGTGCGTGGACGATTCCGACGATGACGCCGGTGACAACAACGCCGAGTACCACGACGACCAAGCGGTCAAAGCGGTCCCAGAGAATCTCAAAGCCCTTGAACACGATGGCGCCGAGCACGATGCCCACGAGGGCGAGCAGGACGACGGCGAAGGGGTTGAGCTTGCCCTCGTCCTCCTCGTCATAGTCCTCGTCGTACTCTTCAACATCATGGTCGACTGCCTCGAGTTCACCCGTGGTAAAGGTGTCATCCTCGGCCTTGTCATCGACTTTGTCGTTGGCCTTTGGCTCAACCTTTTCCTCGGTCTTCAGCTCAGCCTTTGACTCGACCTTTGACTGGGCCTTGTCTTCAGCCTTCTTGGGCTCGTCCTTGACCTTCTGGATTACGCGCGTGTCCTCGTCAGAGGGCTGGGAAGGCTTGGACTCAGATTCGGTTGGCTTCTCCGCAGGGGCGGCGGAGTGAGACTTATCAGCGTCCTTCTGCGGGGCCTCCTGCTGAGGTGTCTCTTGCTGAGGCTTCTCCTTCTTCTCCTTCTTCGGCGCAGGAATAACCGGGGCCGGCTCATCGATGGAGACACTCGAGTGCTTAGCCTCCGCCGGAGTTGCCTTGACCTTTTCGAGATTGCCGGTCAGCTCCGCAACCGAGATGCCGCCTTCGTCAAGGCTCCGGCGATGGCGGCGCGAGCTCTTCTCCTCGCCGGATCGGTCCTTCGCGTTACGGGCCAGCAGCTCCGCAACTGTCAACTGTTTCTTGTCAGCCACGTTTCTTTCCTATTCCAGTCCCTTATCGGTACGGCGCAAAATGACACCTTCTCGGAGAGCCCATACGGGAAATGAAGGAAATCAGCTGACGCAGGCCCGGCGCAGTGAGCGTGCGTTTCACATAGGGGCCCGCCGAAGACGGTGCAGCACCGGTCAATCGGGCCAGCGTGCGGAAGGTTTTCGAGGTACCCACGGCCAACCCGGCAGGGCCCAGCGCGCGCATTTTATCGGCGACGCCGGCCAGTTCCGCATCGATGTAATCCCGCAGCAGGTTCACCTTGGATTTTTCTGGCGGGTCGGTATCGAACCAGTTGTGAGTCAGACGGCCCGCTCCCAAATCGAGGGAGAAAGCCATTTCCGGATGCTCGTCGGTACCGGTGGACAGCTCCAGCGAGCCACCACCGATGTCGAGGTTGGTAATGCGGCCAGCGGACCAGCCATACCAACGGCGAGCGGCCAGGAAGGTCAACCGAGCTTCCTCCTCGCCCGACAAGATCTCGAGGCGGACGCCGGTTTGTTTCTCAACTTCGTCGAGAACCTTGGCCGAATTAGTGGCCGAGCGCACGGCAGAAGTAGCAAAGGCAATGAACTCGTCACAGCCCAGCTTGTTGCCCAACTCAGCGGCTTCCCCCACGGCGGAGATTAGCTTCTTCATGCCCTTCTCATGGATGTTGCCGTCTTTGTCTAGCTGTTCCACCAGACGCAGCGGGGTCTTCCAATCGCTCATCGGCGAAGGCCGCCCACCGGTTGCGGCATCGACCGCAACGAGGTGGACGGTATTACTTCCGACGTCTAATACACCTAATCGCACGCCTCTACAGTAGTAGGTCTACCGTGGGTAGGTGTGAATCGCCCGAAATCAAAAGAAGTTTACCTGGGTTTTCCGGCCTCCTCCCCCGCGGCGGCTTCCATTATCGCCGGCCGCGAAAAGGCCCCCGACTTCCCCAGAGAGTGGTTCGAATTTACGGATCCGCACGATCCACTCCACGTCTTTTCCATCGACCTGACCTGGCTCGAATCGCACTATGCCTGCCAGTTTGGGACGGAGAGGTGCCACGGCATCGATAAGCAACAGCCCGACGTCGGCTGCTGCGTGCACGGCGCATACATGGCCGATGAGACGGATCGAGAGCAGCTTCGCGACGCCGTCGCCCGCATGCCCGCACGTTTCTGGCAGCACCGCCCAGAGGGGGTAGATGGGTTCCTGAAGCACGGTGAACCCGAGGAACTGGAACCGTGGCTGGAGTGGGATGAACTCGACGGCGATGATGGCGAGCCGGAACCGGCGCTGAAGACGCCGCTTGTCGCCGGCGCCTGCATCTTCGCCAACCGCGCCGGCTGGTCCACGGGCGCGGGCTGCGCTATCCATCAGTGGGCGCTCGACGCGGGGGAAGAGCTCACCGTGGTCAAGCCCGAAGTGTGCTGGCAGCTGCCGATTCGCCGGCACGAAGACTATGAGGAGCGCCCCGACGGGGAGGAAATCCTACGCACCACCATCGGTGAGTACGACCGCCGCGGATGGGGCAACGGCGGCGAGGACTTCGATTGGTATTGCTCGGCCGATCCCTCGTGCCACACCGCGGAAGAACCGCTATGGAAGTCGCAGAAGACCGAGCTGATCGCGCTACTCGGCGAGGAGTGCTACGAAATCCTGGCCAAGCACTGCGAGGCCCGGGCGCGCTCCGGAGTCGAGTTCCCGCGGCACCCAGCGGACCCTGGCGCTTAAGCCTCGAACTTGTATCCCAGGCCGCGCACCGTCACGAGCTGCTGCGGGTGGGAAGGCTCGGCCTCGATCTTGGAGCGGAGGCGCTTGACGTGGACGTCGAGAGTCTTTGTGTCACCCACGTAGTCCGCGCCCCAAATACGGTCGATGAGCTGACCGCGGGTCAGCACGCGCCCAGAGTTGCGCAGCAGGTACTCGAGGAGATCAAACTCCTTGAGCGGCATGGAAACCGGCTCGCCGGCGACAAGCACGGTGTGGCGCTCCACGTCCATGCGCACGCGGCCGCCTTCCAGAATCTGCTCGTCGGGCTCCTCCTCACCGTGATCGGAAGAGGCATCGTTACCGCGGCGCAGCACCGCGCGGATGCGGGCGATGAGTTCGCGAGAGGAATAGGGCTTGGTTACGTAATCATCTGCGCCCAGCTCGAGCCCCACGACCTTGTCAATTTCAGAGTCACGCGCGGTCACCATGATCACCGGCACGGAGGATGTCGCGCGCAATTGCTTGCACACGTCCGTTCCGGACATGCCCGGCAGCATGAGGTCCAGCAAGACGATGTCCACGTGGTTCGCTGCGAACTGTTCTAGCGCGCTGGGCCCGTCCGGGGCGAGGAGAACGTCGAATCCCTCCTTTCGGAGGAGGAAGGCGAGGGGATCGGCCAGCGACTCTTCATCTTCAACGATGAGGATGGTGGTCATTGCGCTTTATCCTTTCGACGAGCGGCTACGCGCGCCACGGCGCGCTGTAAACCAGGGGCGGCGGAGCTGACGGCCCCGTCTTCTATATTATCCCGATGAATAAGATTATCTGCTGGCTTTTCTTCCGCGTAGATAGGGAGCTCGATTGTGAACGTCGAGCCAGTTCCGGGGCGTGACCACAGTTTGATATTGCCACCGTGATTAGCCACGACATGCTTCACAATGGCCAGACCAAGGCCGGTTCCACCGGTCTGCCGGGACCGCGCCTTATCCACGCGGAAGAAGCGCTCAAAGACCCGCTTCTGGTCTTCCGGGGCAATGCCGATGCCACGGTCGGTGACGCGGATGTGGACGACCTTTCCGCCGACAACCTTCTGCGTGACCGACACCGGCATCTCATCCGGCGAATAGTGGATGGCATTTGAGATGAGGTTGGAAATCGCCGTGACCAAGAGGGACTTGTCCCCCATGACCTGGACCCCCTCGGAATCACCGCGGGTGAGCTGATTGTGGTGGGAATCGGCGGCAAGCTGGTTGCGGGTAATGGCCTCATCGATGATCTCATCGAGATCGAGCGGCTCCATTTCCGGGAGCGCCTCCGCGCCCTGCAGTTTAGACAAGGAGATGAGCTCGCTGACCATGTCGGCCATACGCGCCGCTTCCTTCTGCACCTTGCTGCCGAAATACTCGACGTGCTCGGGATTCCCGGTGTCCTCAAGGAGGGCCTCAGCCAGCAGCGCGATGCCACCCACCGGGGTTTTCAACTCGTGGGACACGTTGGCCACGAAGTCACGGCGGGCGGATTCCATGCGCACCGACTCGGACTCATCGGTGCCGTAGACGATGACGAAGCGATCGTCGTTCAGCGTCAGCGGCTGGACCACCGCACGCACCTGAATCACGCGATTTCCGGTGCGCCGCTTCGGGATAGAAAGGTCCAGCGTTCGGGTCTCTTTATCCTCGAAAACCTCCTGCGCAACTTTCCACAGATCGGGGTTCACCGCCCGGTCGTGCACCATCGACATCTCATGGGAGGCAGGGTTAGAAAAGATGATCTCTTTGGAGCGCGAGAGCACGGCCATCCCGGCTGGAGAGCCGGACACGGCGAGGTGCAAGACCTGGCTAACGCTGGTGACCTGGTTCGCATCCGCATCACGGACGCGGCGGCGTACCAGGCGCTCGCGGACCCGGGTAATCACCGGTATGGCCAGGCCGCAGGCCACCACGCCGGCCAGGAAAGCTAGTACCAGTTCCACAATCATTCACGCCCCTACAAAGAATCCCCAAGGAGTATAGGCTCCTTGGGGATCGTGCGCAGCACGTAGCGGTTTTCGGCTACTTCTTGCCACCCTGCGCGGCCACGGCGGCGGCACCGGCAGCGGCAGCCTCCGGATCCAGGTAGGTGCCACCCGGGTTCACCACGGAACCGTCTTCAGCGATCTCGTAGACCAGCGGGATGCCCGTCGGGATATTGAGGCCGGCGATCTCCTCATCGGAGATCTGATCCAGGTGCTTGACCAGCGCGCGCAGGGAGTTGCCGTGTGCGGCGATGAGAACGGTCTCACCCTTCTTGGCGCGCGGGAGGATCTCCTCCTCGAAGTAAGGAACGAAGCGCTCGACGACATCCTTCAGGCACTCCGTACGCGGAACCTGATCCAGGTTGGCGTAGCGCGGGTCACCGGCCTGGGAGTACTCGGCGCCGTCCTCCAGCTCCGGCGGCGGGGTGCCGTAGGAGCGGCGCCATGCCATGAACTGTTCCTCGCCATACTTGTCCTTGGTCTCGGCCTTGTTGAGGCCCTGCAGTGCGCCGTAGTGGCGCTCGTTCAGGCGCCAATCGCGCACGACCGGAATCCAGTGGCGGTCTGCGGCATTAAGCGCAATGTTGGCCGTGCGGATGGCGCGGCGCAGGAGGGAGGTATACACGACAGTCGGCAGAATGCCCTGTTCCTTGAGCAGCTCGCCGCCACGCTTGGCCTCACCCTCACCCTTGGCGGTGAGGTTGACATCAACCCAACCGGTGAACTGGTTGGACTCGTTCCATTCGGACTGTCCGTGTCGAAGTAGAATCAGCTTTCCGTTACTCATAAACACCAGCATGCCACGTTTTTTGGCCGCTTGCCTGTGAACCCGGGCACATCACCCCTAACTGTGGGTTTATGCCCGCTTATGTGGGATTAATATCCGATTGCCCGGCGCGCGTGACAGTCCGGAATCTCAATACTCATCGCGTCGGCGTAGATGTTCTCCAACTGGGCGGCAGCCGCCGCCCAACTAAACTGCTGGGCGTGATCGACGGCGGCTTCGCCCATGGCGATGCGGCGGGGGTCGTCGTCAAGCAACTGCTCCAGCGCATCCGCCCAGTCCTGCGCCGAATGCGTGTGGACGAGCAGGCCAGTATCGCCGTCCGCAACGGCGATGGGCAAGCCTCCGACGGCCGCCGCCACGACGGGTGTTCCAGAAGCCTGGGCCTCCATGGCCACCAGCCCAAAGGACTCGTTATAACTGGGGACCGCAACAATATCCGCGGCCTGATAGATGGCCACGAGCTCCTGCGGCGGGCGCGGGCTGAGGAAACGCACGACGCGCTCCACCCCCAGCTCGCGGGCCAGATTGTGGTAGGTATCCGGCGAGGAATTCGCCCCCGAGGCGCCACCACAGATGACCACGCGCAGGCGGCGATCCGGATCGCGCTCCATCAGCTCCGCCGTAGCGCGAATGAGCACGTCAGGGCCCTTGAATTTTTGCAGGCGGCCCACGAACGCCACCACCTTGGTGTGCAGCGGGATGCCCAGCTGGCGGCGCGCACGCTCCGTCATGCGGTCGGTGCCCGGGGTATAGAGCTCCGTGTCCGCACCCGGGGAGACCACAACGATATTGTCCGGCGATGCATCGTAGTGCTCGATCAGATCGCGGGTCTCCTGGGCTGTATTAACCACCAGGATGTCAGCGTTATCCACCAGCTGCTGCTCACAGATGCGGCGCGCCTCAGTCTCTGGGGTGTCATCGAGCGTGCGGTGCACGTTCTTCACCGCGGCCAGCGTGTGCGCGGTGTGGACGAGGGGAATGTCCCACAGATCACGCAATAACCAGCCCACCTGACCGGAGAGCCAATAGTGAGAGTGGATGACGTCATAGTCCACCTCAAAACAGCGCGCGAAGTTATAGATCCCGCCCGTAAACGCAGCCAACTGGGTGGGCAGCTCTTCCTTGCTCAAGCCCTCATAGGGCCCCGCCACAATGTTGATGACGCGCAGGCGCTCCTCGACGCCCACCACCTCACCCTGGCTGGGGCGCGTGGCGCGGGTAAAAATATCGACCTCCACGCCGCGGCGTGCGAGCTGGCGAGCAGTATTGAGAACGTAGACGTTCATGCCGCCCGCATCCCCGGAACCGGGCTGCTCAAGGGGCGAGGTATGCATGGAAATCATCGCGATGCGCATAATTTCCCAGTGTATCCCGAAACGACCCGCGTTATACTGGCCCGTACCTTAACCTACGCGACCGAAAGGTGAATCGATGTCGGCATACGAGTCCAAGGCGTGGCTCCAGTACTACCCAGAGTGGACACCACACAGCCTGGAATACGGGGACACCACGCTTCTCGACGTTTACGACAACAACCTCGCGCTCCACCCCGACAAGCCGGCAACCTACTTCTTCGGCCGCACACAAACCTACGCCGAGCTGGACAAGCAGGTCCGCCGCGCCGCCGCCGGCCTGCGCGCCTTCGGAGTGCGCCCGGGGGACCGCGTAGCCATCGTCGCCCCCAACTGCCCGCAGTTCATCGCCTCCTTCTGGGCCGTGCTCAAGCTGGGCGCCATCGCGGTTTTACACAACCCTCTCTACACTGCCCACGAGCTGGAGGGCCTGTTCCAGAACCACGGCGCACGCATCGCCATTTCCTGGGATAAGACGGCCTCCACCTTGGAGAAGCTGCGCCCGACGACCTCCCTGGAGACCGTCGTCTCCATCAACATGATCAACGCGATGCCGACTCCGCAGCGCTTGGCCCTGCGCCTGCCTATCCCGCCACTGAAGTCCAAGCGCGATCAGCTCACCGCCCCGGCACCGAACACGGTGCCGTGGGAGTCCCTCGTTGGCAACGCCATTGGCGGCGATGGTTCTGACGTCCTCACCCCGGAGGACGTCACCAAGGACACCACCGCGCTCATCCTGTACACCTCCGGCACCACCGGCAGCCCCAAGGGCGCGGAGCTGACCCACGGCAACCTTTTCTCCAACCTGCTCATGGGCAAGCACTGGGTCCCAGGCCTGGGCGATTCCCCGGAGCGCATGCTCGCTGCGCTCCCTTTCTTCCACGCCTACGGCCTGACCATGAACGCCACCTTGGCGCCGCTCATCGCCAGCGAATTGGTTCTGCTGCCGAGCCCGCAGATGCCGCTCATCATGGATCTCATGAAGAAGCACACCCCGACCTGGGTGCCGGGCGTGCCAACCCTGTACGAGCGCATCGTGGCGAAGGCGGAAGAAGATGACGTCTCCCTGGACGGCGTGCGCGCGGCCTTCTCCGGAGCGTCGACCCTGCCGGTCAATACCGTGGAGAAGTGGGAGAAGTACACCGGCGGCATGCTCGTGGAGGGCTATGGCCTGACGGAGTGTTCGCCCATCATCGTGGGTAACCCGATGAGTGACGCCCGCCGCCCCGGCTACGTGGGCATCCCCTTCCCGGATACCGAGATTCGCATTGCCAACCCGGACAACCTTGATGAGACCATGCCGGATGGCGAAGAAGGTGAGGTGCTGGCCCGTGGCCCGCAGATCTTTAAGGGCTACTTCGGCGATGAGGAAGCCACAGAGAATGCCTTCCACAATGGCTGGTTCCGTACGGGTGATATGGGCGTGATGGAGGAAGATGGATTCATCCGCCTGGTCAGCCGCATCAAGGAAATCATCATCACCGGCGGATTCAACGTCTACCCCGGTGAGGTTGAGGAAACACTGCTGGATCACCCAGACGTGGCGGAGGCAGCCGTGGTGGGCCGCCCGCGTTCGGACGGTTCGGAAGACGTCGTGGCCTGCATCGTGCTTAACGACGGCGCCGCGCTCGACCCCGAAGGCCTCAAGGACTACTGCCGTGAGCGCCTGACCCGCTACAAGGTTCCGCGCACCTTCTACCACTTCGAAAAGCTGGCCACCGACCAGCTGGGCAAGATTCGCCGCCGCGAGGTTCAGGCAGATCTGCTCGAGCGCCTCAAAGCGGAGAAGTAACACGCCATAGCCCCGGAACCGATCCCTGCGTGATAAACGCACATCACCGGGGCTATTGATTTATCCCGAAAAGGTTTCGTTACCGTAAGCAACTTTGCAAAGATTTGCGATACTCCTGTCACAAATTAGTTATACTGTTTCACACATAACAAGTTTGACCACCTAAGGAGTTCGCGAACATGACCGAAGCCCCTGCTCAGGCCTCTTCCGCTTTTGAGACGAAAGCCTGGCTCCAGTACTACCCTGAGTGGACTAAACCTAATCTGGACTACGGCACCGAAACGCTTTTGGACTCCTACCGAGAGACCGTGGAGGAATTCGGCGACAGGCCGGCGACGTGGTTCTTCGGTCACCAGATGACCTACCGCGAACTCGATACCCACGTGCGCGCCGCCGCAGCGGGCCTCAAGGCCTTTGGCATCCGTCCTGGTGATCGCGTCGCCGTAGCACTGCCCAACTGCCCCCAACACGTGGCGGTGTTCTACGCCATCCTGAAACTGGGGGCGACCGTCGTGGAGCACAACCCGCTCTACACCGCGGCTGAGCTCGAGCCCCTCTTCCAGGATCACGCCGCCCGCGTGGCCGTGGTCTGGGATAAGGCGAGCCCCACCTTTGAGAAGCTTCGCGATTCTACGCCACTCGAAACGATTGTTACGGTCAACATGATCGAGGCCATGCCGCGCCGCAAGCAGCTGCTATTACGCTTGCCGCTTCCCTTCATCAAGGACAAGCGCGCGGAGCTCTCAGTTGCCGCTCCCAATACCGTGCCGTGGAACGTGCTCACGGGGCGCGCCATCGGCGGGCAGGGCTACAAGCTGGAGGATGCGAAGGTCGATCTCAATGACACCGCACTCATTCTCTACACATCCGGAACCACCGGCAGGCCCAAAGGCGCGGAGCTGACCCACTCCAACCTGTATTGCAACATGAAGATGGCGGAAGCATGGGTGCCCGAATTGGGCAAGAAGCCCGAGCGCATGCTCGCCGCCCTCCCCCTCTTCCACGTCTATGGACTCACCCTCATCGCCGCCCTCGGCGTGCACATCGGCGGCGAGCTCGTCCTCACCCCAGCTCCCAAGGTGCCGCTTCTCCTCGAGATCATGAAGAAGCGCCTCCCCACCTGGATGCCGGGCGTGCCCACGATCTACGCCAAGGTCATGGAGGCGGCTCAGGAACAGGGCATCGATCTGCACGGTATCGAGCACAGCCTGTCGGGCGCAGCAGCGCTACCGGCGGAGATCGTTGAGGAATGGGAAACGGTCACCGGCGGCCTACTCGTAGAAGGCTACGGGCTCACGGAAACCTCGCCGATCGTGGCCGCGAACCCACTCAACAAGAATCGCCGCCCCGGCTACATCGGCATCCCCTTCCCGGATACCGAGGTGCGCATCGGCAACCCGAACAACCTCGATGAAACCCAGCCGGATGGCACCGCGGGCGAGCTCCTCGTGCGCGGACCGCAGGTATTCAAGGGCTACTTCAACATGCCGGAAGCCACCGAGCAGGCTTTCCACGACGGCTGGTACCGCACGGGTGACATGGCAGTTATGGAGTCCGATGGCTTCATCAAGATCGTCTCCCGCATCAAGGAAATGATCATTACCGGCGGCTTCAACATTTACCCGGCCGAGGTGGAAGACGTGATCCGCCAGCACCCAGACGTCACCAACGTGGCCGTCGTCGGCCGTCCGCGCGCGGATGGATCCGAGGACGTCGTAGCCTGCATCATCCTGGAGGACGGCGCGGTGCTCGACCCGGAGGGACTCAAGGACTACTGCCGCGAGCGCCTGACCCGCTACAAGGTGCCGCGCACCTTCTACCACTTCGAGCACCTGGCCTCCGACCAGCTGGGGAAGGTCCGCCGCCGCGAAGTACAGAAGGACCTTTTGAAGCTGCTCGGAGAACAAGCACCGGCCTAGGCAGCCCGGTCGATATAGCGCATCACGCGCGTGGGATTGAAGGTTCGGTAGAACGCTTCACCCACCCGGACAAGCTGGCTCACCAACGCACTGAGCTGCCAGTCCAGCTGCTCATCGGTATAGCCCCACTTCGTGGGAATACGGGCCGTGGTCACCAGCACGAGGTCCTGCTCATCGCCGCCATCGAGGTTTACCACCTCGATGCGCGCGGAGTAGACATATTGATCATCATTCATGAACTCGGCCCAGCGCACGAGCGCATCAAGGTCGCACGCACAGCGGCCGGAGGGCGTGACGAGGCGGAGTTCAATATCCCCGGAGCCATCACGAGCGGATTCAATAGTGATCGCGTGTTCATTGATGAGGATGCTCACGACCCCATTCCGGTGGTCCACCACGTGAACGGGCGTGCCGATCATTGCCAGGCGCGTGGCGCGCTCGTACACTCGCCACATCCCCACCGCTGAAACCCCATAGGCCTCGCTGAAATAGTGGGGAGAGACTGGCTTGATCCCGGTCCCTTTGCGCGGCTTCGAGGGATGCTCCGGAAACTGCTCATCCAGGCGGGCGAAGACCGCAGACATCTCGGCCGCATAGCCCGCGATGATGCTCTTTAGCTGAGCATTCGTGGCCGTCGACGGCAGATAAGGCGGTGCGAAGATCCGCAAGTGGGTGTGCATGTCGGAGCTTCCACAGGGCTCGGCCACGAGGTTGCCGGAGATTCCACCGCCGTTGAGATCGTTGACCTCCATGCGCAAAGGCTGCCGGTCCGGGTCAAAGCACACGGCGCCTCCCCAATACCCGAGCACGCAGAGACCGCCCATCTCCTCGTTGACGTCGACGCTTAAGAATCCGCCGGCAATCTTGATGGTGGGCAAGCCGGTTGAGGAATCCTCCTCAAGCTTGCCTGCCAGCTTGGTCATGGTTTTGATAACTCGGCTCTTGCTAATCCGAGCCGGTGTCTTGATTGTTTTCTCAGTTGCTGATTGAGACATTGTCCCCCCTTGATTTTCTTTTCTCTATGCTGCGCGAACCGTTGCTGAGCCACCCCGCTCCTCCCCAAGCCGCCACAGTGAGGCCAAGAATACAAAAGGTTGCGCAATTTCGCGCGGCGGGACCCTTAAGAGTGCACCCGCAGCCAAACGTGAGAAAAACCTCACATTTTCCGCGCGGGAGACACCTATGAGCAAGGGCTTCGACTACGGTGGCTCATCATGATTGTTCTGTAGGGCTAACTAAGTCTGCCCGCAGCTCTTCATCACACCGTTCCCCATCAGCTCAAAAGAGGAAAGATGCCTGTAACTATGCTGCATTCCATGCCCCGCCCGGCCGTGCTTTTCGCCGGACAAGGCTCCGATTGGCAAGGTTTCATCGCCACCGCCGCGCAGACTGCCGCCACTGCCGAATCCCTACGTGAGGCCCTCGCCCAAGCCCGCAGCCTCACCGGCCCCGCCGCACGCACCATCGCCTCCACCTGCCCCGGCGCGCTGGAACGCCTCGAGCAGCTCATCGCTGGTTCCACCGAGTCCAGTCCCCTCGACTCGCTGCCGGCGGTATCCATCCCGGGCATCGTCCTGGGCCAGATTGCCGCCATCGAGCAGCTGCGTGACCTAGGCGTCGACATCGATGAGCGCGCTGGGCATTCGCAAGGAAGCTTGGGCGCGTTGGCCGTCGACAAGCCGGCGCACGCTCTCGCCCTGGCCATCCTGATGGGGACCGCTGCCAGTGCGGTCAATGGCTCCGATCCGCGCTCCCAGATGCTGTCTGTCCGTGGCCTGGAGCACGGCTTCGTCACTGAGCATCTGCACGGCACCGCCGCCATCGCCGTGGTCAACGGCCGCCGCCACTTCGCACTTTCCGGCAGCCCGGAAGACCTGGCCGCCACCCGCACCGCCATCGAGGAGGCCGTCAAGGGCTTCAACGCCGAGCTGGAGAAGCGCACCATCGGCGGCGATGAGCTCAGCCCGCGCTTTGATGAGCTGCCCGTGGCCCTTCCCTTCCATAACCCGATGCTGGCCATGGCGGCCGAGCGCACCGTGGCGCTGGCTCAGAAGTGCGGCCTCGACGTGGATGAGGCCCGCGCGCAGGCCGAGGCCATCCTGGTCAACGAACACGATTGGCCAGCCACGCTGGCCGCACTCAACTCCGAGCACCTCATTGTTCTGGACCGTGCGCTGACCGCCCTCACCCGCCGCGTGGTGGAGGGAACGGGTATCACGGTGATCTCGGCAGCCACCCCGCAGGAGCTCAATGCGCTGGCCACACCAGGCACTGAACTGCCCAAGGCCCTGAACTACGCCGACTTCGCCCCGCGCACCATCGAACTCCCGAACGGGCGCACCTATACCCAGACTCGTTTCTCCGATCTCACGGGCCTGTCCCCCATCATGCTGGGCGGCATGACGCCGACCTCCGCTGATGGAGAGATCGTCGCCGCGGCGGCCAACTCCGGGCACTGGACGGAGATGGCCGGCGGCGGCATGTACTCCGATGAGGTCTTCCGCGCCCACCTGGCCACGATGGAGCAGCACCTGCGCCCCGGCCGTACGGCGCAGTTCAACACCATGTTCTTTGACCGCTTCCTGTGGAACCTGCACTTCGGCCAGGCGCGCATCGTGCCCAAGGCCCGCGCGGCCGGTGCGGCTTTCAACGGTGTGTGCATCTCCGCCGGCATCCCGGAAGTAGAGGAAGCTGGCGAGCTGCTGGACCGCCTCCACGCCGATGGTTTCCCTTTCATCTCCTTCAAGCCCGGTACCGCGAAGCAAATCCGGGATGTGCTGGCCATCGCCACGGCCTACCCGGAGGACCGCATCATCATGCAGGTCGAGGACGGCCATGCCGGCGGCCACCACTCCTGGGTCAACCTGGATGACATGCTGCTGGATACCTACGCAGAAATCCGCCAGCACCCCAACGTCTACCTGGCCGTGGGCGGCGGCATCGCTTCCCCGGACCGCGCCACCTCCTACCTCACCGGTGAGTGGGCGAAGAAGCATGCGATGCCGGCCATGCCTGTCGACGCCGTCTTCATCGGCACCGTCGCCATGGCCACCAAGGAGGCTAAGGCCACCGATTCGGTGAAGGACCTGCTGGTCAACACCACCGGCATTTCCCCGGAGGATAACGATGGCTGGGTCGGCCGAGGAACCGGCGCGCATGGCGTGGCGTCCTCCCAGTCCCACCTGCTGGCGGACATCCACGACCTGGATAATTCCTTCGCGGCGGCCTCGCGCCTGATTACTTCCCTGAGCATCGAGGACTACCCGGCGCACCGCCAGGAGATCATCGATGCCCTGGCCAAGACCTGCAAACCCTACTTCGGCGATGTGGAATCCATGACCTACGCCGAGTGGCTGGAGCGTTTCGTGGAGCTGGCGCACCCGTTCGTGGATCCCAGCTGGGATGACCGCTTCCTCGATCTCCTCCACCGCGTCGAGGCCCGCCTGAACCCGGCTGACCACGGCCAGATTGAAACCCTCTTCACCAGCGTTGAGGACGTCCACGATGCCCCGCGGGCCGTCGCTAAGCTGCTGGCCGAATACCTCGCCGCACGTACCACCGAGGTCTCCGCGCGCGATGCCGCCTGGTGGATTTCGCTGCACTACAAGCACGTCAAGCCCATGCCGTGGGTTCCTGCCATCGATGGTGATCTCAAGAGCTGGTTTGGTAAGGACACCTTGTGGCAGGCGCAGGATGAGCGCTATTCCGCCGACCAGGTGCGCATCATCCCCGGACCCGTGGCGGTGGCAGGCATTACCAAGAAGAACGAGCCGGTGGCGGACCTACTTGCCCGCTTCGAACAGGCCACCACGGATGCGCTGCTGGAGCAGGGCTCGTCCCCGCAGAAGGCTTTCTCCCGCCTGAATTCCGCCGCCGATGAGGCCGCGTTCCTGCGTACTTCTCCTACCCTGTTGTGGCACGGCCACCTCATGGCCAACCCGGCTTATGAGATGGATGAGAACGCCTTCGACCTGCGCCAGGATGCCGAGGGCAACTGGGAGATCGTCATCACCGCGGATTCCTACTGGGATGACCTGCCCGAGGAGCAGCGCCCCTTCTACGTTCGCGAGGTCACCGTCCCTGTGGACCTGCCGGAGGACGTGGCCACGGGTGGTTCCCCGGTGGTCTCCGAGGAGCGCCTACCGAACTCCGTCTTCACCCTCTTGGAGGGGCTGGCCGGTGTCGGCTCCACCGCGGAGCAGGGCGATGAGATTACGGAGATGCCCACCGTCGAGTCCGGCTACTCCTTCCATTTCCCGGCCTCGCTGCTCTCCGCACACAGCGCGGTGACCTGCGGCGATGCTGCAGCCGAGAAGGCCGGCACCCCGGATGTTCTGGTCGGTCCCTGCTGGCCGGCCATCTATGCCGCGCTCGGCTCCGGGCGCTTGGAGGATGGCTACCCCGTCATCGAGGGCCTGCTCAACGCGGTGCACCTGGACCACGTCATCGACCTGCGCGTGCCGCTGGAGCAGCTTGCCGACGGCCGCCAGATCGACGTCACCTCCTCCTGCACCGCCATCGAGGAATCTGTCTCTGGGCGCATCGTCACGGTCGAGCTCGAGCTCAAGGACCACGCTTCCGGTGATGTCGTGGCCACGCAGATGCACCGCTTTGCCATCCGCGGCCGCGCCACCGGCACCGCCGCGCCGAGCCAGGCACCGGAGTGGGGCGGCGGCAAGTCCGCCACCAAGGTGGTGCCGACGCCGCGCTCCTTCGTCGACCGCGCCACCGTCACCGCCCCGCAGGACATGACGCCCTTCGCGCTGGTCTCCGGCGACTATAACCCGATCCACACTTCCTATAACGCTGCCCAACTGGTGAACCTGCAGGCACCGCTGGTGCACGGCATGTGGCTCTCGGCCGCCGCGCAGCAAGTGGCCGGACGCCACGGCCGCGTGGTGGGCTGGACCTACTCCATGTACGGCATGGTGCAGCTGGGCGATGACATCGAGGTCACCGTCGAGCGCGTCGGCCGCAAGGGGGCTCTGCTCGCCGCGCCGACCACGGCGTACGTCTACCCCGGCCAGGGCATCCAGGCCGAAGGCATGGGCAAGGGCGACCGCCAGGCCTCCCCGGCAGCGCGCGAGGCGTGGCGCCGTGCCGATGCGCATACCCGCGAGAACCTGGGCTTTAGCATCCAGAAGATCATCGATGAGAACCCGACGGAGCTCACCGTTCGCGGAACTACCTTCCGCCACCCGCAGGGTGTGCTGCACCTGACCCAGTTCACGCAGGTGGCCCTGGCCGTGGTGGCCTATGCCCAGACCGAGCGCCTGCGCGCCGAGGACGCTCTGGCGCCGACCTCCTACTTCGCCGGCCACTCCCTGGGCGAGTACACAGCGCTGGCCTCGCTGGCGAATATCTTCGACCTCGAGGGTGTCATCGACATCGTCTACTCCCGCGGCTCCGCCATGGGCAGCCTGGTCCCGCGCGACGCGGAGGGTAACTCCGAATACGCCATGGCGGCACTGCGCCCGAACATGGCTGGTATTGATGCCGACAGCGTCGACGCTTGGGTGGCTGAGGTCGCCGAGGCCACCGGCGAGTTCCTGGAGATTGTTAACTACAACATCCGCGGTCAGCAGTACTCCGTCGCCGGCACCAAGAAGGGGCTCAAGGCCCTGGTGGACAAGGCCAATGCCATCGCCCCGCGCGCGGCGGTCATGGTCCCGGGCATCGACGTGCCTTTCCACTCCCGCGTGCTGCGCGAGGGTGTTCCGGCCTTCGCCGAAAAACTCGACGAGCTCCTGCCACAGGAGCTGGACCTCGATGCCCTGGTAGGCCGCTATATCCCGAACCTGGTGGCCCGCCCCTTCGAGCTCACCCAGGACTTCGTCGACGCCGTGGCCCCGCTGGCACCCTCCGGCAAGCTGGACGGGCTGAAGGTGGAGGACCTCTCCGAGCACGAGCTCGCCCGCCTGCTGCTCATTGAGCTGCTGTCCTGGCAGTTCGCCTCACCTGTGCGCTGGATTGAGACCCAGGACCTCCTCTTTGGCAAGGTCGAGCAGATCATCGAGGTCGGCCTGGCTTCTTCCCCGACCCTGACCAACCTGGCCACCCGCTCGCTAGCCGTCGCCGGCATCCCGGAGGGCACCATCCGCGTGCTCAACGTGGAGCGCGACCAAGAGCAGGTCATGCTTGCCGACGTCTCCGAAGCCCCCGCCGCCGAACCCGCTCCGGAATCCGACGCCGAGGAGGCACCACAAGCCAACGAGGCACCAGCCGAGGCTGCCGAGGCTCCGGCTGCGGCCGCGCCAGCTGCCGCACCTGCTCCTGCGCCTACCGCAGCCGCCGCCTCCGGCGACGCCCCCGAGCTGCGCTTCGGCGCGGCGGAGGCCATCATGGTGCTCTTCGCCTTCCAGAACAAGATCCGCGTGGATCAGATCGCGGACTCCGACACCGTGGAGGAGCTGACCAACGGTGTGTCCTCGCGCCGTAACCAGCTGCTCATGGACATGTCCGCGGAAATCGGCGTGCCGGCCATCGATGGTGCCGCCGATGCCGACGTGGCCACGCTCCGCGAGAAGGTCGCCACCGCCGCCCCGGGCTACTCCGCTTTCGGCCCGGTGCTGGGTGAGGCCGTCGGCGCGCGCCTGCGCCAGCTCTTCGGCGCTGCGGGCCTCAAGCCCACCGCCGTGGCGGACTACGTCACCGGCACCTGGGGCCTGCCCGAGTCTTGGGTTGCCCACGTCGAGGCAGAGATCCTGCTCGGCTCCCGCGAGGAGGACTCCGTGCGCGGCGGCTCGCTGAGCACCGTGCCGGCGAGCGCTACCTCGAAGTCCGCGGCGCACGAGCTGATCGACGCCGCCGTCCAAGCCGTCGCCGCTACCCACGGTGCATCCGTGTCCAAGGGCGCGGCCGCCGGTGGTGCCGGTGGCGGTGCCGTGGTTGACTCCGCTGCGCTCGATGCCTTCGCCGAGACCGTCACCGGTGAGAGCGGCGTGCTGGCGACTGTCGCCCGCCAGGTTCTCTCCCAGCTGGGCTTGGACTCCGAACCGGAGCTCATCGAGGCCCCTGACACCACCGTCATCGATGCCGTCGAGGCAGAGCTCGGCTCCGGCTGGCTCAAGTCCGTCACGCCTTCCTTCGATGCGAACAAGGCCGTGCTTTTCGACGATTCCTGGGCCATCGCCCGCGAGCGCCTCGCCCGCGTGGCGCTGGGTCAGGCCGAGTACCCGGTGGAGAGCTTCCGCGGTGCCGGCGAGGACCTGGCGCGTCAGGCCCGCTGGTGGAAGCATGAGGACATCGCGCAGGCCGCCGTGGACACCACCCCCGGCGCGTTCGCCGGTGAGGTTGCCCTGGTCACGGGTGCTGCCCCTGGTTCCATCGCCACCGCGCTGGTGGAGCGCCTGCTGGAGGGCGGCGCGACCGTCATCATGACCGCTTCCCGTGTCAGCCAGGCCCGCAAGGAATTCGCGCGCACGCTCTACGCCGAGCACGGCGCTGCCGGTTCCGCCCTGTGGCTGGTCCCGGCGAACCTGTCGAGCTTCCGCGATATCGACGCGCTCATCGACTGGATCGGCACCGAGCAGCGCGAGTCCGTGGGCAACGAGGTCAAGATTCTCAAGCCTGCGCTGACCCCGACGCTGGCCTTCCCCTTTGCCGCGCCGAGTGTCGCCGGTTCGCTGGCGGATGCCTCCGGAACGACCGAGACGCAGGCCCGCCTGCTGCTGTGGTCCGTCGAGCGCACCATTGCGGGGCTGGCGAGGTTGAGCCAGGGGGACGTCGACAAGCGCTGCCACGTCGTCCTTCCGGGCTCGCCCAACCGCGGCACCTTCGGCGGCGACGGCGCCTACGGCGAGGTCAAGGCCGCACTCGATGCCATCCTCAACAAGTGGAAGGTCGAGGCCGGCTGGCCGCAGGGTGTCACCCTGGCGCAGGCCAAGATCGGCTGGGTGGCTGGCACGCACCTCATGGGCGGCAACGATGGGCTGGTGCCCGCCGCCGAGAAGGCCGGTATCAAGGTGTGGAGCCCGGAGGAGATTTCCACCGAGCTCATGGATCTGGCCAGCGCCGACTCGCGCGCGCAAGCAGCGCATGCCCCGGTGGAGAAGGACCTCACCGGTGGCTTGGAAGGCTTCTCCCTCACCGAGCTTGCTGCCGGTGCGGAAACCGCTAACGCAGTTCCGCACGAGGATAAGGACGCCCCCGCGACCATCACCGCGCTGCCCAACCAGGTACAAGCAGTACAGCCTGGGCTGGAGGAAGAAGTTGGCCAGGTCACCACGGATCTGGAGGACATGGTGGTCATCGCCGGTATCGGCGAAGTCTCCTCGTGGGGCTCCGGCCGCACGCGCTTCGAGGCCGAGTTTGGCCTGCAGCGCGATGGTTCCGCAGAACTGACCGCCGCCGGTGTGCTGGAGCTGGCGTGGATGACCGGACTGGTGGAATGGCGCGAGGATCCGCACCCGGGCTGGTTCGTGGTGGAGAGCGATGAAGAGATCGCCGAGGAGGACGTCTTCGAGCGCTTCCGCGATGAGGTCGTCGCACGCTCCGGTGTGCGCACGCTGACGGATAAGTACCACCTGACCGACCGCGGCTCCATCGATCTCACCACTGTCTTCCTCGACCGTGACGTCACCTTCACCGTGGATTCGGAGGCCACCGCCCGCGATATTCAGGACGCGGACCCGGAGTTCGTCAGCATCGTCGAGGCGGACGGCGAATGGCAGGTCACCCGCCGCCAGGGTGCCACCGTTAAGGTGCCGCGCAAGGCCACGCTGACCCGTACCGTCGCCGCGCAGATGCCGGATGACTTCGACGCCGCCAAGTGGGGAATCCCGGAGCACATGCTCGATTCCCTGGACCGCATGGCGGTGTGGAACCTGGTCAGCGCAGTGGATGCCTTCACCCAAGCCGGTTTCTCCCCGGCAGAGCTGCTGCGCTCCATTCACCCGGGTCAGGTAGCTACCACGCAGGGCACCGGTATCGGTGGCATGGAATCCCTGCACAAGGTCTTCGTCACCCGCTTCCTCGGTGAGGAGCGCCCGTCCGACATCCTGCAGGAGGCCCTGCCGAACGTCATCGCGGCGCACACCATGCAATCCCTGGTGGGCGGCTACGGTTCCATGATTCACCCCATCGGCGCCTGCGCTACCGCGGCGGTCTCGATTGAGGAGGCCGTGGACAAGATTGCCCTGGGCAAGGCCGATGTGGTCGTGGCCGGCGGTATCGACGATGTCCAGGTGGAATCCCTCCAGGGCTTCGGTGACATGAACGCCACCGCGGAGACCGCGAAGATGACTGCCAAGGGAATTGATGATCGCTTCATCTCCCGCGCCAACGACCGCCGCCGCGGCGGCTTCCTCGAAGGCGAAGGCGGCGGCACGGTCCTGCTAGTTCGCGCCTCACTAGCAGCCGACTTAGGACTGCCGGTGCTCGCGGTGGTCGCGCACGCTGCCTCCTATGGCGACGGCGCCCACACCTCCATCCCGGCCCCGGGCCTGGGTGCGCTGGGCGCTGGCCGCGGCCGGGAGAACTCCCGCCTGGCGCGCTCGCTGCGCGGTCTGGGCCTGACGCCAAACGACGTCAGCGTCCTGTCCAAGCACGACACCTCCACCAACGCCAACGACCCCAACGAGTCGGAGCTGCACTCCCTGCTGTGGCCGGCGATTGGGCGCGATGAGGACCAGCCGATGTTCGTCATCTCCCAGAAGACGCTCACCGGCCACTCCAAGGCGGGTGCCGCGCTCTTCCAGACCGGCGGCATCATCGACGTCTTCCGCACGCACCGCATCCCGGCGAATGTGTCCCTGGACTGCGTCGACCCGCTCATCGCCCCGAAGGCGCCGAACCTGGTGTGGCTACGCTCCCCGCTGGACCTCGCTGCGGCGGGCCACAGCGTGAAAGCAGCGGCGCTGACCTCGCTCGGCTTCGGCCACGTCAGCGCGCTCATCGTCTACGCCCACCCAGGCGTGTTCGAGCAGGCCGTGTCCCAGCAGTGCGGGGCGGATGCCGCCGCCCAGTGGCGTGAGCGCGCCGAGCAGCGCCTGCGTGCCGGCCGCGCCCGCTTCGAGGCCGGCATGCTGGGCCGCGCCCCGCTCTTCGAGGTCATCGAAGGCCGCCGCCTCCCGGCACGCGACGCCAAGGCCGCCGAGATTGCCATGCTTCTCGACGACTCCGCGCGCCTCACCGAAGACGGCACCTACCCCTCCGCCTAAGGCGCAGATCCCCTAACAGCAAGCCCTAAGAACAAGCCGAGGACGTCCGCTAAGAAGCGAGCCTCCTCGGCTTCTTTTCTACCTGTGCCCCTCGCCTCGTGATAGTTTTCGCATAAGGCACCGTTTACTTGATTGCGAGACTTCCACGAACCAGAGGACGAAGCATGGATATTGAAAAATTCCTCATGACAGCTGTCGGCTCACTCAGCGTCATTTCCCTTATCGGGTGGCTCTCCGCTGACTACGAGTGGTCAACCAGGGCCACAACGGTAATGGGGTTTGGATTCCTTATCTCAGCACTGATTGACAAGCGCAGGCAAGAAAAGGCCGCGGGCCAACGCCGGGTTCCAGAAGAGTCTGTGCAGTAACCGCCCGGCTTCACAACTGCCCTATCTGCCAAACTTATCGCCGATCCATGCAACGCGGGGGCAAGGTTTTGGCATCTAGGCGCGTTCTTCCTCTGATTCCTCCGCCGGCTCGTCCTGCACCTGCCGCGCATTATCTGAAATCTCACGCGCCCTCTGCTCCAAGCTCTCCTGGGCGCGGGCCTGGGCTTGGGATGAGTTCTCGGCGCGCGGCGGGGCTTGGATGAAACGCTCGGAGTGCAATCCCAGCTGCAGCTCCTTAGCGCGCAGCACCTCGGCATCTATCTTGATGCCCACGATGAGCACTGTGTTCATCAGCCACGTGGCCACGAAGACCGCCATGACAGTGCTCAGTGCACCATAGGCGCTGGCCGCAGCAAGATACTTCAGGTAGAGGCCCACCAATCCCCAGGACACGACCGTGCCCACGAGCGCCACGATGGAACCGTAGGTAATCCACCTAAAGCGCCCGGGACGCACGTTGGGGCCAAAGTGATAGAGCACCGCGATGAGCGTGAGCACCACAACCACGGTGACTGGGAAGCGCAGCCAGTTCCACACCGGGAGGAAGATTCGCACTAGGTACGTGGCGGCGTCTTCTAGTCCTACGTTGCGCGCAAGCGGAATCAGCCCCTCGTTAAGAACTGCATCACGCAGCAAGTTGGCAAAAAGCACGATGACCGCGCCCACCACGATGACTGCTGTCAGTCCCCACATCAGCGCCCACGTGCGGATGATGCCGCGGCCCTCCACCCGGCCGTACACGGTATTGGCTGTCCGCGAGAAGGCCCGCACATACGCCGAGGCAGAAAACAGCGAAATGGCCAGGGAGATGATCAAGGCCAACGTGCCCTGCGCGCTGGAGCCAATAATCGTCCCGACGACCGCATGAGCTTGCTCAGAAAGCGAACCGGGGACGTACTGTTCGACGAGCTCAGAGGTCAGCTTCTCCACTTCCGCTTGGCGGGAGGAGAAGATGAGCGTGGCAATGGAGTAGGCGGCCAGCACCGTTGGCGCAAAAGCCATGAGCGTGAAGTAGGTCATCCCGGCGGCGCGGTCCATGAAGGCATCGTGGAAGAAGTCATTCCACGTACGGCGGATGACCAGCCCCCAGCTTGCCTTGCGCAGACGGTTGCCTTTGGCGAGGGGGTTGTGTTCTTCATCGTGGCCCTGGACCTCCAGGACGGTCGGGCCTTTAAACGGCACGATTGTCTCCGGCTCCTCGGCCGACATAGCGTTGCCGTCAATCTCCTCTTCGCTCATATCTGACCAGCGTATGCGGCACAGCGCGCATTCAGGGGAAGGACACTCGGGCCACAGCCAGAGCCGTGGTTACACTGGGGAGGCATGACTGAGAAGAACACCGAGACCAAGATCAACGTAAAGTCCTTCGAGCTCGATCACCGGCTTGTCGCCGCCCCCTATATCCGCGTCGCCGACCGCACCGACCTGGGCGGCGGGGTCGAGATTATCAAGTATGACCTGCGCTTCTGCCAGCCCAACAAAGAGCACCTCGGTACCGAAGCACTGCACTCGGTCGAGCACATGATGGCCAACTTCATGCGCAACTACACCGACAAGCTCATTGGTTTTGCCCCGATGGGCTGCCGCACCGGCTTCTACGCCATCACCAACGGCATGGAGCAGGATGAGCTGCTCCGCGCTGTCGAGGGCGCGCTCAATGACATCCTCAATGCCACTGAGGTTCCCGCCGCCAACGAGGTGCAGTGCGGCTGGGGCGCCCACCACTCACTCGAAGGCGCGCAGGAGGCCGCACGCAACTTCCTCGCGGCCAAGGAAGAGTGGCTCAACGTCATGGCCTAAATGGCCATGACATCGGGGGCGGCGGCCCACCCGTCCTAGGACTCGAGGCGTCGGATCTGGGTGCGGGCGACGAACAGCCCGGCGACGCCAAGCCCCAAAACACTCGCCATCAAGGTGCAACGTGCTGCGCTGAACTCCGCGAACAGTCCAGGGATCAATAGGATCGCCGCCACGCAGAGAAGGCTCGAAGCAAAGAGGAGGATGGCAAAGAGTACGTCTTTGGGGATGTACATGCGAGGTCCTTTCTAGGCGGCTAGTGACTGCCTGCGGCGAACTAGTAATTCAACGCTATTTTAAATATTTCGCACTTATATTTCTACCCCTAGCCAGATGGGCTCCGGCTCCAACGTCACGCCGAAGGCCTTCTGTACCCCGGCGCGGATGTCGCGGGCCAGCGCAACGATATCGTCGGCGGTGGCCTCACCGCGGTTGGTCAGCGCCAGGGTGTGCTTGGTGGACAAGGTTGCCTTCGCGCCTGACTCTTCACCTGGGTAGCCCTTGGCAAAGCCGGCGCGCTCGATGAGCCACGCGGCGGAGAGTTTTTCCATCTTCCCCGACGTGGTGCCGCTTGCCGGCACCACGTGTCGCGGCATGCGGTAAGCATCCTCGTCGCCGCGGGTGGCGCGGACTGCTTCCTGGATGGAATCGGCAAGCTCGGGCTCGACGATGGGGTTGGTGAAGAAGGAACCGGCCGACCATGTGTCGTGGTCTTCTGGGTCAAGCACCATGCCCTTGCCGCGGCGCAGCTTCAATACGTCCTCGCGGACGTCGGCCACGGGGCGGCGCTCACCAGGGTTCTGGGTGAGCTGGCCAAAGCGCAGGGGCCTCGACAGGCCGTCGGTAGTCAGCTGCAGCTCAATAGCCAGCACCACGCCGCGCCCGGTGAACTTCAGGTTGGAGTAGCGATAGGCCAGCTCCAGGTCCGCGGCCGGCACCCACGTCGCGATCCGGGTAGCGCGCTCGTAGAGATAAACCTGCGTGAGGACGTCGGAGGTCTCCGCACCATAAGCGCCGACATTCTGCACCGGCACGGCACCCGCATTGCCCGGAATCCCGGAAAGGCACTCAATACCGCCCAGGCCGCAGTCCACGGACAAAGCCACGACGTCATCCCACACCGCGCCCGCATCAGCACGCACGAGGCCACTGGCCACGGAGACGTCGATGTCCTCAAAGTCGAGGATGACCACCACGACATCCAGCTGACCTTCCGCCACCACGAGGTTGGAGCCACCGCCGACGACGAGGTAGTCCTGGGAGGCGTCGTCAAGCGCTGCCAGCGCAGCGATGGCGGCCTCAGCGCTGGCGCAGCGCACCGTCACCAGCGGGGCACCGCCGATGCGCAGCGTCGTGAGATCGGCGAAGGTGGTCTCGGAATCAAGCGTGACTCCGTCAATATCAGCGAGGGTCAGGAATTTATCTAGCACGTCTACCAAGGTAGTCTGTAACTCATGTCAACCCGTAGCGAAAACACCGTGATCATCAACCAGCCCATCGATAAGGTGCACAAGGCACTGTCCACCCAGGAGTACTGGGACTTCATCGTGGCCAAGCTCTCCCCGGAACCGGGCACCGTGCACGAGTTCACCGGCAACACCGCCGTGCTCTACGAGATTCTTCCGACCTCCCTCCTCCCGGAGGCCGTCCGCGCTATGGTCTCCCAGGACCTCAAGGAAAAGCGCACCGTGACCATCGGCGAGGTTGTCGATGATCAGATGTCCGTCTCCTTCACCGCTGACGTCAAGGGCACCCCGGTCGACTTCAAGGGCGACATCACCTACAAGGGCCAGGGCGAGTCCACCGCTCTGGATTACGTCTCTGAGGTTTCCGTCAACATCCCGATGATGGGCGCTGCCATCGAACCGAAGGTTGCTGAGGCTCTGCAGGAGCTCTACACCAACGAGGGCAAGCTCACCGAAGAGTGGATCTCCAACAACCTCTAAACAGCTCTCTACAACGCAGTTGTTGCCATGGCCGATCACGCGCATAACCTGAAAGCTCAGGAAAGCGCTGGTCGGCCTTTTGGCGTTGTTACCCGCGGCACCACCAACCCCAACCGCCTGCGCCGCTGCGATCGCTGGATGGTGGCGCACCCGGAAATCTCCTCGCTGCTGCGTTCCACTAAGGAACCGCTGGCTCTCGACGTCGGCTACGGCGCCTCCCACACCACCACGGTGGAGTGGGCCGGCTGGCTGCGCAGCGTTAATCCTCATACCCGGGTGACGGGTTTGGAGATTTCCCCCGAGCGCGTGCTGCCGCCGCGCGATGGCGTGACCTTTGAGCTCGGCGGCTTCGAGCTAGCAGGCTACCGCCCACAGCTGGTGCGGGCCTTCAACGTGCTGCGCCAGTATGACGTGGACCAGGTGGAGAAAGCCTGGAACACCGTGAACTCGCGCTTGGCCCCCGGTGGGTTCTTCGTGGAGGGAACCTGCGACGAGCTGGGGCGCAGGGCGGCCTGGGTGCTTCTCGACGCCTCCGGCCCACGCACCCTAACCCTCGCCTGGGATCCCTTCGACGTTGCGCGCCCCAGCGATATCGCGGAGCGCCTGCCCAAAATCCTCATCCACCGCAACGTGCCGGGTGAGCCGATCCACGAGCTCTTGCAGGCAGCCGACGCCGCCTGGGACCGCGCCGCCGGCTGGTCTCCTTATGGCCCGCGAGTGCGCTGGCGCATGGCGCGCGAAGAACTCCGGCACACAGTTCCCATCCATCCGGTACACCGCCGCCTGCGGGATAACGTGCTCACAGTGGATTGGAACCTGGTAGTTGGCCATCTTTAAGCCGGTGCGCCACACTAGTAGTCATGGCTTCTTCTAAATCTTCCGCCTCGACGGCCTGGAAAATCTTCATTGGCGTACTCGTGGTACTCCTGCTCATCATCCTGGTAGCTGAGCTCGGCCTGCGCTGGTTCTTAGGTTCACAGATGAAGAGCCAATTCACCGAGTCCGCCAAGGAACAGGGCGTGGAGACATCTGAGGAACCGGAGGTGAGCTTCGGTGCTAGCCCCATGATCTTTGGCATGCTCAACGGCAAGATTCCGCAGATGGATATGAAGACCCCGTCCACGCTGAAGATTGATGGCACCAACATCGCTGGCCAACCGGCTGCGGATGTCCACGTCGAAGACATGACGCTGTCCCAGGAGCCAGTCGCGGGCACTCTGCGGGCCTCGACGACGGTCCCGGATCAGTTCCTGCTTGCCAGCTTCCAGAAGGCCATTGCTGAGCAGTCCGGCTATGATGCCTTGGGCAACCTCGTGGTCACCGCGATTGCCGCCAACGATGCCGAGGATGACCTCGAGGTGGAATTCGCCGGTGGCCTGGCCACGCTCTCGCTCAAGCCGGAAGCTCGCGACGGCAAGCTCGCCATCGATGCGAAGGAAGCATCGCTCTTCGGCTTCGACCTGCCGGAGCAGGCAACCTCCGCGATTTCGAATGCCTTGGCCGAAGGCATGGAAGAACAGCTCGCGGGGCAAAAGCTCACCTTTGAGTCCGTGGACGTCGGCGCTGGCGAGCTCACGCTGACCCTCATTGGCCACGACGTCCCGATGAGCGAGCTCGATTCCGCCACGGCACCAGCACCGGAATCGGCACCGGCCAACTAAGGCTTAAGAATTAGGGCGCAGGCTCTCTACGGTGAGCTGCGTGTCTAGGTCTTCGTCGTCTGAAACGACGGACCCCGGATCAACAAGGGATTGATAGCCCGCCTGCTCCGCCAGGCGGGCTATTTCTTTAAGCGGCAAGCGCGAGTCTTCGGGAAGAATGAGCCCTAAACGCACGGGCAGCGGGCAGGCCTCGCGGAGGGTGACGAGCTCGGAGAGGAGCGAGGTGGCGTCGCCAAGCAGTGCATCCACCGCAACCCACACCTCTGCGGCGCCTGATTGCACGGCCAGCCGCGCCTCCGCCGCCTTCACCAAAGAGTGGTGGCGCCCAGTGGGATAGCCGGCGACGGCAATGATGTGCTCGGCGCCCTCGGCTGCAAGCACATGGTGCGGGGAGACAAGCACTCGCTGCTGCCCCGCGGATTGGGTCCGCACCTCCTCCAGGGAGGCCTCAAGCAGGTTCAGCATTAGTAGGAATAATCGCCGTTGATGATGGCCTTGAGCTGCGGGCGCACATCAAACCAGTACACGCCGGTGATGATGGCGCCAATCCAGCTGACAAAATACAGCGGCAGGTTCATCACCAGGGCGGAACCGACGAGCAGCCCGACCCATACCCATTTGTTCTGGCGGTCACCGGCGCGGAAGGCATCCTCCCGCGTCATCGCCGCTAGGACGGCACCGATGAGGGCAAAAAGGGATACCGCCATAAAAATGTACTGCGGTATCGACGAAATAATATTTAGAAAAGTGTGCATTAATTAATTCTCGTCAACGACTTCGCCGTCGATGACATCGTCGTTCGGCTTTGCTGCATAGGGGTTGCGCGGGCTCTGCGGCTCCTGCGGCTGCTGACCCGCCGCGCGCTGCTCCTTGGCGTTGTTGATAGCGCCCTGAACTCCCTCACGGGTCTCATTGAAGGCGGTGTTGAAATCCTCACGAGCCTTCACGAAGGACTCCGAATTGCGGGTCTCGCGTGCAGCGGAGGACACAGACTCCCCGATGTTCTTGGCCGTGGAGGTCACGCGGTCAAAGAAGGACTCTTCCTTCGCGGTGCCATCACCCATGCCCGCCGCATCAGCGGCGCGGGCAATGCGTTCCGCCTGCGCGTTCTGGGCCTGGTTCTGGCGCTCTTCCTTGAAACGGCCACCAAAATCCTTGGCCACATCAAAAGCAGAGGAACCGGCATTCTTGATTGAGTCAAATACGGACATGGTCGTCACTCCTTGTTAGACGCCAAAAAGCAGATGATTAACAGTGTAGATAACCAACCCAGCCAGTGCACCCACGACCGTGCCGTTGAGGCGAATGAACTGCAGGTCCTTGCCCACCATGAGCTCGATATTCTCGGAAGCCTCCTGGGCATCCCAGCGCTTAATGGTCTCCGGGATAATCGCGATGATCTCCGGTGCGAACTTCTCCACCGCGTAGCGCGCGGCCTTGTCCACGAACGCATTGGCTTGGTCCAGGAACTCCGAATCTTCCAGCAGGCGGTGCGCCAATTCTTTCACCTTGGCGGTCATCTTCTGGCGCAGGAAGGACTCCGGGTCAGTGAGCTGTTCAATAAGCGTGGAGGAGACCGTCGCCCACATTGCCGCCGGGGCCTTCTGCGCCTGATCGGAGGCCAGCATTTCCTGCTTGATTCCCTCAATGCGCCCGCGCATATCCTCATCCCACTGCAGGTCCGAGGCCAACTTGGATAGGTTGCGGCGAATGGCCAGGCGGGCCTCGTGGTTGCCGTTGCGGCGAACCTCATCGGCGAACTCCACGAGCTCGGCGTAGACTTTCTCCCCCACCATCTCGCGGGCAAAGCGCGGCGCCCAGCCAGGCATGCGCTCATCGATGGCGGTGACCACCGTGGATTCCATCCCGAGGATCTTTCCGTGCGCCCAGTCAATGAGGTCATCCTCCAGCGGTCGCGCCTTGCCTTCCGCGATATAGCCCTCCAGCAGGCGGCCCAGCGGCGGGCCCCACTCGGGTTCTGCCAGACGGTCCATGACCTGGGTGCGGATGAACTGCTCTGCCTCCGCCGGGTCTAGGTCTGCGACCACGCTGGCTGCGCGCTCACCAATCCACGCGGAGACTTCCTCCGCCCGCCCCGGCTCCACGCCCTGGCGCGCCAGCCACAGTGGCAGCTCCGCCTCACGCACCTTGGCGCTGAGCGCATCCGCGGTGAGGAAGTTCTCCTCCACGAAGTCCTTGAGCGCATCACCCACGCGGTCCTTGTTGTTGGGGATGAGCGCGGTGTGCGGGATGGGCAGCCCCATGGGCCGGCGGAACAGCGCGGTCACGGCGAACCAGTCCGCCAGTCCACCGACCATTCCTGCCTCCGCCGCCGCGCGCACGTAGCCCACCCAGACGGGAGCCCCGCTTGCCGACGCCTGCCACCACGAGCACCCCAAAAAGATCACCGCCGCACCAATCAGGAAGGACAGCGCAATCGCCTTCCAGCGGCGCAGGTCCGCCCGGCGCGCCTCCTGGTTTCCTGGCTGCGGCACAAACGACGTCTGCGACGCCGACGTTTCCCGAGCCGGCTCAAGCCCTGCGTCTGCGCGGTGCGTCATGGGTTGGTTCTCCTTGGGTCTGCGTAATGATGGGGAATAGTGAATCCATCAATCAACATTAGTGGGCGTACCGGACACATTCGATAGCCACCAACACTAAGATCGACTCCTAGCTTTATGAACGCCAGCCTGCCGAGGGCCCGTTTGTGGTTCCGTGATTCACGACCCCCCTTGCAGTAACGCACCAGGGCATCTTTCGTGTTGGCGTAGCCGAGAGCGGTTGCCACGTCCTTGCCGTAGAACAGGACCTGCCCGCCCGAGGTGATGGTTCGGATCGTACCGAACTCGTGGTTGGTGAACGCATGTAGCGCGGTAGCCATGATCGACGTCTTTTCCGAGAGCCGGGAAGACAATCGCGGGCGCGAAATGCGCCAGGCTCTCACCTGTCAGGCACGGCAGGCACCGAAACCGGACACGGTGTGAGGAAGGCTCTCGCCCATACGCCCCCGAGCACCGACAAATCCGGACGGGTCAGAAGGCACACTGGTGCGTGAACGTACCGATGGCCCCGTGCCCCGTGCTCTTGCTTCGGCGTCATCAACCAAGTAGCCTTGCAATCAACATGACCGGTTCCGCTGCCCGCCTCAGTGGGAGTCCAGGGCCGGTCTTCGTTTTTGTATCAAACAGGGGTGCGCGTGGAGCAGGTGAAGCAGTTCAAGACCTACGGTGAACAAACACCGAGCCCTAGCCGGAATCAAAGGCTATGAAACCGACCTTGTTAACTTGCCTGCTAACGAGGTAATTGGGCACTACCGCAGGTTATTCAACATTGAGAAATCATTTCGGATGTGGAAATCAGACCTGAAAGCACGCCCAATCTACGCCAGGAAACAAGACTCGGTCACCGCACATCTCAACATTGGTGGCGAAACCATCCACGCCGCCGTACCACTACCCCCGGAAATCCAAACCCTCGTCAACACCATCACCGCCCCAACCCTTCGGCACTAATTTGAGCCAAGTCAGGTTAGTGTTCGCGTCGCTCCCTGCGGCGCCATTCACGCGTATGGCGCCGTAGGGGCGTCGTCAAGCGCCCGCTCCCCCCACCCTGCGCACCCACCCAAACGCCAGCAACCCCCACCTCCTCACATGGTCTCCCATGTGTGTTTGGAGGTGGGGGTTGTTGTGGTGTCAGTACAGAAACTTAGGCGTTCAACGTCCTAGGAGGTGCCTAGTTGATGCGGCCGGTTTCCTTGCGGTACTGGCGGTAGTAGCGGCGACCGAAGTGGACGGAGCTGACTGCCAGGATGGCAACAACGACGAGCGCGATAGCGCCGACGATGATGTTGATTTGGTAGTCAGCACCAGCGGTGCCCTGCGGGTAGAGCCACGTACCGAGGCCCCAAATGAGGATGCCGGCTGCCGGCAGGAGCGAGAGAATCAGGCCCATGCCCACCCAGGTGGAGGTGCGCAGCAACGAAGAGTGCGGTGCACCGTAGGATACGGGCTCGTAGCCCTCGATGTAGGAGTCCTGGATCTTGCCGGAGAACTCCGGGTAGGTCTCGCTGTGGTGATCAGCTACTGCCGGGTTGAGGTCGCTCATGGCTGAAACTTTCTCTCGTTCCTGTTAATCCTGTGAATGACTATAGCTTAGTCGTCCTTGCCGCGGAAAGCAGCACGTGCACGTTCGCGGGTAACCGCGGAAACCGCGGTCAGCGGCACACCAGCCGGGCACACATCAGCGCACTCGCCGTAGAGCGAGCAGTGGCCGAAGTTCTGCTCCAGATCGTCCACCATGTTGCGTGCGCGGCGGCCACGCTCTTCCTTGCCCAGCGGCATGAGGGAGAGGTGAACCAGCTTGGCGCCGGTGAACAGGTGAGCAGCGCCGTTCGGGCAGGATGCTACGCAGGCACCGCAGCCGATGCAGGCAGCGTGATCCAGGGCGTACTCGGAGGTCTCGTGGTTGATGTGCAGGGTGTCAGCATCCGGAGCGGTACCCGCATCCATGGATACGTAGCCGCCCTGCTCCATGACGTGGTCCAGCTTGGAGCGGTCCACGATCATGTCCTTGATTACCGGGTAGGCAGCGGAGCGGAAAGGCTCCAGCTTGATGGTGTCGCCGTCCTTGAACTGGAACAGGCGCTGCTGGCAGGCCGGGGTGTTCTGGCCCGGGCCGTGCGGGCGGCCGTTGACCAGAAGGCCACAGGTACCACAGATGCCCTCACGGCAGTCGGAAGCGAATGCGTACGGCTCCTTGCCGGCCTCGATGAGGCCGTCGTTGACGTGGTCGAGCAACTCCAAGATGGACATCTGCTCGGCGGCGTCGTCAACCTGCACGGTTTCGAACTTGCCTTCTTGCGTCGGTCCGGCTTGACGCCAGATCTCAAGTGTCAGTTTCATTACTTGTAGTTCCTTGTCATCAGCGGGATCGAATCAAAGTACAGCGGCTCGGCGTGGCCGCTCGGCCTCGCCGTCCTCGGAGAGGTGGTCATCACGGAAGTGAGCACCACAGGACTCGTCGCGGTCGAGAGCGTCGATGCACATGAGCTCGCCCAGGTCGATGTAGTCAGCAACGCGCAGACCGTACTCGAGAACCTGGTTCATGTCGTTGGCGTCGCCAGTAATGCGGACGTTAGCCCAGAATTCCTTGCGCAGTGCGCGAACCTTCTCGATGGCAACCTTGAGGTCCTCGACGTTACGGGACACGCCACAACCCCAGTAGAGGATGTCACCCAGCTGGCGGTGGTAGTACGCCGGGCCGTGCGGATCCTGACCCTGGATGGACATGAGGCGGTCGATGCGCGCCTGTGCGCGAGCAACAGTCTCGTTGGCCTCTGCCGAGTCCTCAGCCAGCTTGGCCTCACCCAGGTGGTGGGCCAGGTAGTTCGGGATGGTGAACGGCAGGGTGAACCAGCCATCAACGGAAGCGGACAGCAGGGAGTTAGCACCCAGGCGGTTCGCACCGTGGTAGGTCCAGGAGCACTCACCGGCGGCGAAGAGGCCGTCGATGGTGGTCATCTCGTTGAAGTCCGTCCACAGGCCACCCATGGTGAAGTGGCAGGTCGGAGCAATACGCATCGGGGTCTCATAAGCGGACTCACCAATAGCCTCTTCGTACATTTCGATGAGGTTGGAGTAGCGCTCACGGATCTTGTCCTTGCCCAGGCGCTCGATGGCGTCACGGAAGTCCAGGTACACGGAGTTGTGCAGCGGACCAACGCCCAGACCCTTGTTGATCTGCTGGGAGATGGCGCGGGAAGCCACGTCACGCGGGACGAGGTTACCGAAGGCCGGGTAGCGGCGCTCCAGGAAGTAGTCGCGCTCCTCTTCCGGAATCTCATTGGCAGGACGGTCATCCTTCTCCTTGATCGGAGACCAGATGCGGCCATCGTTACGCAGCGACTCGGACATGAGGATGGTCTTGGACTGCCACTCGGAGTTGACCGGCAGGCCAGTCGGGTGGAACTGGATGAATGCCGGGGAAGCCAGGTAAGCACCGTTCTCGTACGCACGCATCATGGCGCCGGCGTTCGAGTTCTTGGCCAGCGTGGACATGTGGTAGACGTTGCCGTAACCGCCGGTACCGAGGATGACTGCGTGGCCAGTGAAGGCCTTGAGCTCGCCGGTGATGAGGTTGCGGGTCACGATGCCGCCGGCGCGCTTCTTGCCACCGTCGGTGTAGGTGATGATGTCCTGCAGGTCGTGGTGAGCGAAGAGCTCCACGTTGCCCAGACCAATCTGGCGGTAGAGCGCAGACGTGGTGGACAGCTGCAGCTGCTGGCCTGTTTGGCCACGGGTGTAGTAGGTACGGGAGACCTGCACACCACCGAAGGAACGGGTAGCCAAGGTGCCGCCGTACTCGCGAGCGAACGGAGCGCCGATGGCGTTCATGTGGTCGATGACGCGGATGGACTCATAGGCCAAGCGCCAGCAGTCGGACTCGCGGCAGCGGTAGTCACCACCCTTAACGGTGTCCTTGGTGTGGCGGTAAGCGGAGTCGTTATCCACCTTCTTGTGGCGGGAGGAGTTCACACCACCCTGCGCAGCAATGGAGTGCGCACGGCGCGGTGAATCGTGGTAGGTGAAGACCTTGACCTTGTAGCCCAGCTCGCCGAGGGCAGCGGCGGCGGAACCAGCGGACAGGCCGGTACCGACAACGATGATCTCGAACTTGCGGCGGTTCAGCGGGGAGACGAGCTCCATGTGGTCCTTCTGGTAGCTCCACATGTCCTTCATCGGGACACCGTGCGGCTCGTGGGACTCCAGGATGCGGCCCGGCTTAACGCCCGGGACGATGGACTGCGGGTGCGAGAAGTCAGGGTGCTCGCGCTTGAGTTCAGTGTTCGCGTTAGTCATGGGTTCAAAACTCCTTTAGCTGACCCAGCCCAGGGCAACGGACAACGGCATAACAATGTTTGCCAGGCACACGACGGCCGGGACGATGTACGCCAGGACAACAAAAACCTCGCGCCACTTTGCACCGGTGATGCCCAGGTCAGAAGCCGCAAGGCGGATACCGTGGGTCAGGTGCAGGAAGAGGCACAGCATGGCGACGATGTAGACGATGGTCACCGGCCAGCGCGAGAAGGTTGCGATCATGTTGGCCTTAACGGCACCGTGAGCAAAAGCTTCTGCTGCAACCGGCTGGACACCAATCGTCAGGTCCAGAAGGTGGAAGATGATGAACAGGAGAAGCACGACGCCGGTAACCAGCATGCTCTTGGTGGCAAAGGAATCCATGCCGCCCATCAGGTTCGTGCGCTTGAACTTGCCGCGGGATGCCTTCGAGCGAGCGGTCAAAGCAAAAGCGCCGTAAATGTGAGCGATCACGCAGGCCAGCAGGACGATGCGAATGATCCACAGTGCGTGACCGCTCGGGATCAGTGGCTCACCAAGATTACGCAGGTAAGCGCCGTAGGCATCGAGTGCTTCCTGGCCGTCGTGAGCCGGCAAGTAAAGCTTCAGGTTGCCGGCCATGTGTCCCACAACGAAGAGCGCGAAGAACAGACCGGTAATTGCCATCGTCAGTTTCAAAGCCCAGGACGGAATTCCTGGCTTAGGACGAATCGTTTCATTAGTAATACGGCCGTGAGCGAGGGCTTCACGGTCAGGATTTTTTACAGACATGACACCTCCATTGTCGCCCTTACCTTACGCAGACCTTTGCGCTGACCACTAGTTATATCTTTGCTTTGCATACCCCCTCCCCCTCCTATGGTCCCCGTATTTAAACGAGTTAAGGCAAGGATCACCTTAGGCGCCACACCTCTTTGAGCGCTCTACCTTGATCACTTCCTTTTACGCAATATTGACCTTGCGAAAACATTTTACGGATGAGACTTTTGTCACAGGGTGTGGCCTGAGTGACGACCCTACCCCTTTAGGTGTCAAACTTTCGCTTGGTATGCACCCCTATCGCCCGCTCGGCACCCCGCCAGCACCCCCACTTCGCAGCGGAGTTAAAATACTTCACACATTCCTTGCAAAACAATTGTTATGACCGAAAGGCACTAGGTAACCTAGCTCACATGAGCAAGACATACGTGGGTTCGCGCCTGCGCCAGCTGCGCCGCGAACGTGATCTCAGCCAAGCTACTCTCGCCGCTACGCTGGGACTTTCAGCTAGCTACGTCAATCAGATTGAGCATGACGTGCGCCCCCTTACCGTCCCGGTCTTGCTGAAAATTACTGAAGCCTTTGGTGTGGATGCCACGTTCTTCTCCCGTGATGATGATTCACGTCTGCTTGCGGAAATCCAGGATGTCGTCCAAGACCAGGAAATCTGCCCCTCCCCCGTGGAGCTTCAGGAATTGTCCGAATTGGTCTACAACCATCCCACCGTCGCCCGCACGCTCGTGGATATCCACCGCCGCTACCGCAATATTCGTGACAAGCTCTCGCTCGCCACCGATACCCGCCGCTCGGACGGGAACCAGGCACTGTCCATGCCTCACGACGAAGTGCGGGACTTCTTTTATGCCCGGCAGAACTATCTCGACGAGTTGGATATCCACGCAGAAGAAACTGCCTCGGAGCTCAACGTCATCCCCTTCCACATTCGCGACATTGAACAGGCGCTTAATGAGCGGCTCACTTCCAAACACGGCGTGGAGATTCTCACGACCGATCGGATGGATGGCACCCTGCATCGCTTCGACAAGGAGAGTGGCACCCTTCGCCTTGCCAGCCGCCTGAGCGTGGGCCAGCGCGCCTTCCGTATGGCGGCAGAGTTGGGTTTCCTCGAGGCGGGCGCGCTAATCGACGCCCTCGTGGACGAAGAACCCTTCACCTCGGACGCCTCCATCAACCTGGCCAAGCGTGGAATTGCCAACTACTACGCCGCCGCCACACTGCTCCCCTACAGCCTCATCCACAGTGAGGCCGAGCAATCCGGGTATGACGTGGAGTACCTCTGCAACGTCTTTGGCGTGGGCTACGAGACAATTGCCTCGCGCCTCTCCACGCTGCAGCGCCCCAACAAGCGCGGAATCCCCTTTACTTTCGTGAGGGTTGATCGCGCCGGCAACATGTCCAAGCGCCAATCGGCCACGGGCGTGCACTTTTCCAATTCCGGTGGTACGTGCCCGCTGTGGAACGTATATGAGTCTTTCGCCCGCCCCAACACCATCTCGCGTCAGCTGGCGCAGATGCCGGATGGCCGCAACTACCTCTGGATTTCACGGACGGTGAGCTACCCCCAGGGCCGCTTCGGCGATACCAAGAAGCTCTTCTCCATCGGCCTAGGCTGCGAAGCGCGCCACGCCAGCCGCACGGTCTATGCCCAAGGTCTCAACCTCGACGCCCTGTCTGCCGCAACCCCCATCGGCGCCGGCTGCCGCACTTGCCCTCGCCAGAATTGCGCTCAACGCGCCTTCCCGGCCATTAATGAAGAGCTGGTGGTCGACGCCCACCGTTCCGCCGTCGCACCGTATTAATGAGCCAGTAGCGTTACGGCGCTAAAACCAACACTCCCCCTCAATCCCTTCGCCGGGATTGAGGGGGAGTGTTCTTGTTTTGGCTTCTCGCCTTAGCCTTAGAGGTTAATCATGTGTCCGCCGATACCCTCGGCAGCTTCCTTCATAGCCTCAGACAGCGTCGGGTGAGTATGAATGTTGCGTCCGATTTCCTCAGCGGTGAGGTCGAAGCGCTGCGCCAGGGTCAGCTCCGGCAGCAGCTCGGAAACGTTGGAGCCCACCATGTGGCCGCCGATGAGCTCACCGAATTCGCCGTCAGCAATAAGCTTGACGAAGCCCGCGGTCTCGTTGAGGCCGGCCGCCTTGCCGTTAGCGGAGAACGGGAAGGTAGCGACCTTAATGTCGCGGTCAGCGAACCTCTCACGAGCCTGCTCCTCGGTGTAGCCGAAGGAGGCAACCTGCGGGTTGCAGAAGGTGGCGCGCGGCATGTTCATGTAGTCACCCAGCAGCTGGGTCTCAGCGCCGGCGATGACCTCAGCGGCCACGACGCCCTGCGCCTCAGCCACGTGGGCGAGCTGCAGCTTCGCGGTGACGTCACCAATGGCGTAGATGCCCTCAACGTTGGTGCGCATGTAGTCATCGATGGCGATGGCACCGCGCTCGGTGAGCTCGACACCGGTGTTCTCCAGGCCGAAGCCCTCGGTGCGCGGAGCGAAGCCAATGGAGACCATGCAGCGGTCCACGGTCAGCGTATCGGTCTTGGAACCGTCCTTGGACTCAACCTCAACGGTGACATTGTCGCCGTTGTCCTTGATGGCGGTGGTCTTGTAGCCGGTCAGGAGCTTCACGCCGAGCTTCTTGTATTCCTTGGCGATGGCCTTGGAGACATCCTTATCCTCGTTCGGCAGGACGCGGTCCATGAACTCCACGATAGTCACGTCCACGCCGTAGTTGGCCAGAACGTAAGCAAACTCCATGCCGATGGCGCCTGCGCCAACGATCACCATGGAATCCGGAGCCTCATCGTTGAGGATCTGCTCCTCGAAGGACACGATGTTGCCGCCGATTTCCACGCCCGGAAGGGAACGAACGACGGAGCCGGTGGCGATAATGCAGTTATCAAAGGTAATGGTCTTACCCTTGTCATCACCCTCAGTAATCTCGATGGTCTTGGTGTCCTTGAAGGAGCCCAAGCCATTGATCTCCGTAATGCCGTTCTTCTTCATCAGGTAGTGCACACCCTTGACGATGCCCTCCGACACCTTGCGGGAGCGCTTGTGCGCAACGCCGAAGTCGAAAGAAACATCGCCGGAAATACCGAAGGCCTTAGCCTCATGGTTGAAGGTGTGTGCAACCTCAGCGTTCTTAAGAAGAGCCTTGGACGGGATGCAGCCCACGTTGAGGCAGACACCACCCCAGTACTGCTTCTCAATAACGGCAACCTTCTTGCCCAGCTGGGCAGCGCGGATGGCGGACACGTAGCCGCCGGGGCCCGCGCCGAGTACTACAACGTCAAAATGTTCATTAGTCACGTTCTACAGGATACGTAACTTTAGGCTCGCTGTCCCACCACCCCCGCCCTGCACCCGCTGGACAGCGCATAGCAGTCAGGATGCTTTCAACACCTTCGGGCAAAAATAAACCCTTAACCCCCAAGAAGGGGATTAAGGGAAAGAAAACGAGGGCACAGCCCTCAACAAATTATTTAGAACAGGCCCCAGTCCAAGGCAGCCTTCGAGGAGGTGGAGGAGCCAGAGTGAGCGATCTGGCCCAGCACCTGGTTGATGGAAACGAGGATGGTGTCAAAAAAGTTCATTCTTCTTCTTTCTGTTGTTGTTCTAGCGGCGCGTACGGCTTAATGCAGCGTCCTCTAGCGAGGCCACGGCGATGCAGGACGGTCGCCGCCAAAAGCGGTCACGGTACCTAGCCCCACTAACGAAGGAGACGGCCGTTACGTTACATAGCCCACGAATAGGCGCGGAAAGATTATGACACGGTTTTCACTTCAATACCACCATTCACTTTTATAACTTGGTATGTTTAATCTGACTACCCTTATCTTCGGGGGTGCTGAATTACCCATCTATCAGCACTTTTGCCCCTGTCAAGGGTGGTTTGTCCGGAGCATCTTTTAAACTTGCCCCTACACTTCCGCTCATCACTTAGAAAGCGAGATTCCATGAAGATTGCGCGCTCTCTCACGACGCTTGCGGCGGCCTCCGCCTTAGCCCTCGGCGCCGTCGTTTCCCCTATCGCCAGCGCATCCGACGTTAAACCGGATCAAATCAGCGGTGAGGCTACACCGTCCGATATTTCCGAGCTCGACCTTTACACCGAACTCGAGGAGTACCTGCCCAAGGATGAGGCCGGCAACCCATCGCCGTCCCGCGAACAGTATGAGGCTTCCTTCGACAAGCAGGTCACCTTTAAAAACGTCGATATCAAGAAAATCCCGGATGACAAAAAGTGGATGGGCTACGTCTTCAAGTACTGGGATTATCGCCACATCGTTAAGACCATCAAGGCCACCGCTCCTGCAATGGATAACCGCGACGTTCCCCTCGCGGTGATCACCCCGGATGGCACCTTTGATGCTTCCCGCCCTACCCTCTACTTGCTCAACGGTGCCGGCGGCGCCGAGCAGGGAATGGACTGGATTGTCTCCACCGTGGCCAAGGACCTTGATCCGAAGACGGAGAAGACTCAGGACCTCGTTCACTATTACGCCAACCGTAACGTCAACGTTGTCATCCCGCAGGCGGGCGCTTTCTCCTATTACACCGACTGGCTGACCACCCCGGACCGCAGCTACCTCAAGGGCCCGCAGAAGTGGGAGACCTTCCTAACCAAGGAGCTTCCTGGCCCGCTGGAGAAGCACATTAACGGCAACGGCAAGCGCGGCATTGCCGGCATGTCCATGTCCGCTACCTCCTCGCTGGTACTGGCCCAGCACAACCCGAACTTCTACGATGCCATCGGCTCCTACTCCGGTTGCGCTGCTACCTCGACGCCGCTGCCGAACTTCTACTCGCAGCTCACGGTGAACCGCGGTGGCGGAAGCACCGAGCAGATGTGGGGACCGATGGGCGGTGACTACAACCGCTACAACGATGGCCTCATCAACGCCACGAAGAACAACATGGGCAACTCCAAGGTCTATGTTTCCGCCAACTCTGGTTTGGCTGGGGCAACTGACTTGGGCTCGTCCAAGATTGATGCCTTGGGCTCGTCCCAGGCCTTCAAGTCCTCCTCCACCCTCGTGGTTGAGGGCGGCGTAATCGAAGCAGCCATGAACGCCTGCACCCATGACCTGAAGGCAAAGATGGAGCGCGAGGGCGTCGACGCGGTCTTTAACCTGCGCAACACCGGTACCCACTCCTGGCCGGGATGGTTGGATGACGTCAACTCCTCCTGGCCTACCTACGCACGCGCCTTTGGCCTTCCCGTCGATCCAGCTGAGCCTGTAGCGACTGCGTATTCAGCAGATGCGGATTCGGACGCTAACGAAAAGGCCGCCGATGCCGATAGTCAGGATGCGAAAAAGGCGGAGGCGGAAGCAGACACCGAAGGCCTCGCTGATTCCCTGCCAGAAGATCCTGCGGTGACCGAGCAGTAAGCTCAATCGCCGTACCAATTGTTGAATAAGGAACGTAATGAAGCGTCTTAGCCCTCTCCTCGCCGCCGGCGCGCTCAGCGCAGCCGCGCTGGTCAGCCCCGTTGCGGGTGCTGCCACCACCACCCCGCAGCAGGTTGCGGGTGACACTGCCCTATCCACCATCTCGGACCTGCAGGTCACCCCGGAGGTGGAGAGCCAGAAGTGGTATGACCACTACAAGGATGACGCCCGCGTTCTGAAGCTGGAGGCTACGTCGCCGGCAATGAACGGCCGCACCATTCCGCTGGCTGTCATCCCGGCCAAGAACCCGGACCGCCCGACGGTCTACCTGCTCAACGGCGCTGGTTCCGCCGAGCAAGATTCCGACTGGCTGTACATGTCCGATGTCGTGGATTTCTACGCGGACAAGGACGTCAACGTTGTGGTTCCGCAGGCAGGCGCCTTCTCCTACTACACCGACTGGCTGGAAGAGCCTAACGGCAAGTACCTCAAGGGCCCGCAGAAGTGGGAGACCTTCCTAACCAAGGAGCTTCCTGGCCCGCTGGAGGAGCGTCTGAACGCAAGCAATAAGCGTGCCATCGCCGGCATGTCCATGTCCGCGACGTCCTCGCTGCTGCTTGCCCAGCACAATCAGGGCTTCTATGACGCAGTCGGTTCCTTCGCCGGTTGTGCCGCAACTGCCTACCCCACCGAGTATGAGTTCCTGCGCCTCACCGTCAACCGCGGTGGCGGCCAGCCGGAGCAGATGTGGGGCCCGATGGGTTCTGCCTACAACCGCTACAACGACGCCCTGATGAACTCCGAGAAGCTGCGCGGCACCAAGCTGTACATCTCCTCTGCATCGGGCTTCGCGGGTGAGCAGGATACGCCGTCTTATTACATCAACAAGGGATACAACCCGGCGGCTGCTTATCTGGGCTCGGCGCAGCTGCAGGTAGAAGGCGGCGTCATCGAGGCGGCCGTGAACCACTGCACCCACATGCTCAAGGCAAAGCTGGATCAGCAGAACATTCCGGCAACCTACAACTTCCGCAATGTGGGTACGCACTCCTGGCCGGGCTGGCGCGAGGACTTGGTGAAGTCCTGGCCTACCTTTGAGGAAGCCTTCAACTCCTAAACAGCAAGCCGCGCACGTCCCACCGTGCGCGCTCCCCTGGCTTCGGACAAGCCGGACAAGGGCGGTAGGATAGCGGCATTATGAAGCTGCTTTCCACCGCCCTTTCGCATATCTCAGCCGCTCGCGACCGCGCCGCACTCACTCGAGATAGCTACACGGGGGTGGATTTCAACCTCGGCTTCGAGGTCACCCACTATGACTTGGATCTGACCTACCGCGTGGAGCCCAACCTGCTCCAGGGTGAAGCCGTGCTCCATATTCGTGCGCTGGAGGACTTAGACAAGCTCACCCTCGACCTCGGCGGCGCCATGGTGGCTCGCCGCATCACGGCGAAGCACGCTCCGCGCGTGGCCAAATTCCGCCTGTCCGGCGGAAAGCTGCGCCTAAACTTTGCCGACGTAATCGCGGAAGGCCAAGAGTTTGAGCTTTGCATTCGGTATGGCGGCTCGCCCCGCCCGCTGCGCACGCCGTGGGGTGACATCGGGTGGGAAGAAACAGAGTCAGGCTCGCTGGTGGCCAGCCAGCCCAACGGCGCGCCCAGCTGGTTCCCCTGTGATGACACCCCGTCAGCAAAGGCCACCTACGATATTCGCATCACCGCGGATGATCCTTTCGTTGTCATCTCCAACGGCAAGCTGGTCTCTCGCCGCCGCGCGGGCGGATCCATGACGCGCTGGCACTACCGCGTCAAGCACCCCATGGCCACCTATTTGGCCACGGTCCAGGTCGGCGAATACATCGACATTCCCCTCGGCCCCAACGTCCGTGCGTGGGCACCGGCCCGCCTCAAGCAGGTAGTACTCGAAGAATTTGCCCAGCAGCAGGAGATGGTGGATTTCTACTCCGCACTCTTTGGCCACTACCCCTTCTCCGACTACCAAGTAGTCATCACCGACGATGAGCTGGAAATCCCCCTCGAAGCCCAGGGCCTGTCCATCTTCGGCTCCAACCACGTCAAGGGCGATCACGTCTTCGAGCGGCTCATCGCGCACGAGCTCTCCCACCAGTGGTTCGGCAACTCCGTGGGCCTTTCGGAGTGGAAGGATATCTGGCTCAACGAAGGTTTCGCCTGCTACTGCGAGTGGCTGTGGTTCGAGCATGCGCATGGCCGCCCAGCACATGAATCGGCGCGCTCGCACTATCAGGTGCTGGCCCGCAAGAAGCAGGACATCGTGCTCAGTGATCCTGGTACGCGCGATATGTTTGATGACCGCGTCTACAAGCGCGGCGCTCTGACCGTCCACGCGCTGCGCTGCCTCGTAGGCGATGAGGCCTTCTTTGCCACGGTGCGGGACTACCTCACCGCAGCGCAGCACTCGGTCGTGACCCCGGAGGACCTCATCAGCCGCATGCGCAAGGTTGCTGAGAACCCGGGTGACGTCGACAAGCTCGTGGCACAGTGGCTGGATCAACCGGCGCTGCCTCATTTCCCCACAGTCGCCTAAACAGGGCATGCTCTAAACTGGGAGACCATGCGCAGACTGCTTGTTACCGGCGGCGCCGGCTTTATTGGTGCAAACTTCGTGCGGCTCGTGGCCCAGCAGCGCCCGGAGGTGGAGATTACCGTCCTGGATAAGCTCACCTACGCGGGCAACCGCGCCAACCTCGACGGCGTGGACGCCGAGCTCGTGGTGGGGGACGTGGCGGATGAGGGGGTCGTCGACAAGCTCGTGGCCCAGGCCGATGCCGTGGTGCACTTCGCGGCGGAATCCCACAATGACAACTCCCTGCGGGATCCTTCGCCCTTCCTCCACACCAACATCATGGGCACCTACGTGCTGCTGGAGGCCTGCCGCCGCCACGATGTGCGCCTCCATCATGTCTCCACCGATGAGGTCTTCGGGGACCTGGAGATCGGCGCGGATACCTACTTCACGGAAGAGACACCTTATAACCCGTCTTCGCCCTATTCGGCCACGAAGGCTGGTTCGGATCACCTGGTGCGCGCGTGGGTGCGCAGTTTTGGGCTGCGGGCAACCATTTCGAATTGCTCCAATAATTACGGCCCCTACCAGCACATTGAGAAGTTCATTCCACGGCAGATCACAAATCTGCTTCTGGGCCAGCCGGCGAAGCTTTATGGCACCGGCGAGCAGGTGCGGGATTGGATTCACGTGGATGACCACAATGAGGCGGTGCTCGCGATCCTGGACCGCGGGCGTATCGGTGAGACCTATAACATCGGCGCCGACCAGGAGGATACGAATAACCGCCAGGTCATCGAGATGATTTGTGAGCTCATGGGGGCGACGGATAATGGCCGGGCGCGTTTCGAGCACGTGGCGGACCGCCCGGGCCATGACCAGCGCTACGCCATGGATGCCAGCAAGCTGCGCCGCGAGCTGGGCTGGGCCCCGCGCTACACGGATCTGCGAGAAGGCCTGGCCGCCACTATTGAGTGGTACCGCGCCCACGAGGAGTGGTGGCGCGCGGGCAAGGAAGAAGTCGAAGCCAACTACGCGAAGCAAGGACAATAAATAGCCATGAAGGTGCAGTCAACGGCCATCGAGGGCCTGCTCATTGTGGAGCTCGACGTCCACGGCGATAACCGTGGCTGGTTCAAGGAGAACTGGCAGCGCGAAAAGATGGTGGCGTCCGGTCTACCGGACTTTCAGCCGGTGCAGAACAACGTCTCCTTCAATGCGGAGAAGGGGGTTACGCGCGGGCTGCATGCGGAGCCCTGGGACAAGCTGGTCTCCGTGGCCTCCGGCCGGGCCTTCGGCGCGTGGTGCGATCTGCGTGAGGGCTCTGCCACCTTCGGGCAGCTGGTGACCCACGAGCTGCGCGAGGACGTGGCGGTCTTCGTGCCGCGCGGCGTGGCCAACGGTTTCCAGGCGCTGGAGGCCTGCGCCTACTCCTACCTGGTCAATGACCACTGGTCCCCGGATGCGGA
>QWCP01000174.1_pt1 | contig 60590 bp, 61 predicted proteins | sample 1972561 | NCBI WGS metagenome assembly QWCP01 (sample SAMN09866705, study PRJNA288562) | Human vaginal metagenome isolate pre4_vaginal, whole genome shotgun... | isolation source: vagina | host: Homo sapiens | place: USA: California
CCGAGAGATGCAGACAACCTCTCGCTACGCTTCGAGAACGTCTGCATCTCTCGGCGAGGGTTACTCTTTTATTGCACTTCGTTTTGGAACTTGCAATCGGTAATTGATAGAGCCAAACTTGCTTTCTTCCATGATTACAACACTTCAAAGCTTTTCTAAATCTTTAACGCATCACAACTTTATCTCCAACCATTGAGGAAATCCTTGGCATTCATTCGCTTTTTGCCAGCCATCTGTAATTCTGTAATTTCAAGCCATTCGGTGGTGGTAGCTACATATATTCTTCTTTGGTCTGTATTGATCGAACCTGGCTTCTCTGTGGTCGCTTCACCTGTTAGTTGTGTCTTGTAAATCTTGATCATCACCTGTTTGCTCGTTGGATCGTCTTTGCTGATATTCCAAGTAGTCCATGCTGCGGGGTAAGGACTCAGACCACGCACAAAATTATAAATGTCTTTAGCGGATTGATTCCAATTGATTTCGCATGTTTCTTTGAAAATTTTAGGAGCAGGACGCAAATTATGTTCCGACCTAACAAATTGCTCCTGTGGCGTCGCTGCAATCTTTCCATCATCAGCCAATAATTGGTCTATCGTGTCCAAACATATTTCAGCTCCTAACACCATGAGTTTGTCATATACATATTCTACGTCAGCATCCTCGGGGATAGGAAGCTGTTTCTGCATGATAATGCGCCCTGTATCAATGTTGTGATCTAAGAAAAATGTAGTCACTCCAGTCTTTGTTTCGCCATTGATAATCGCCCAGTTAATGGGTGCTGCGCCTCGATATTGAGGAAGAAGGGCGGCATGCACATTGACTGTCCCAAATCGTGGCATACTCCAGACAACTTCTGGCAACATTCTGAAAGCTACCACTACCTGTAAATCTGCCTTGTAATCAGCAAGCTGAGTTAAGAAATCTGGGTCCTTGAGTTTCGCTGGCTGTAATACAGGGAGGTTTTGGGATAGCGCATATTTCTTTACTTCTGAAGCTTGTAAGGTTTGTTGATGTCTACCAACAGGCTTATCAGGTTGAGTAACCACAGCTACAACATGATATCCGCCTTGCACAAGAGCCTGTAACGATGCAACTGCAAACTCTGGCGTACCCATAAATATAATTCGCAAGTCTTCTTTTGTCATCTCGTTCTTTTTTAATTTTCTCCTTCTTTTTTAGTTCTTTAGTTTGATGTCAAAAACCTATTTTATTGATTATATTTATCATAATAACGATTATCTTTATTATCTAAGCTCTTTTGTTTTGATGTTTTCACTTTATCTTGAAGTGAAACTAAAAGTATTACTTCATTGTGAAGGCACTCATATTCAAAGATTTCTTGATGATGTGCTATTTAAGGATGTACTGCTCATTTTTTATTTTCACTATTCAACGAATCCTGTAGCTGATAAAGCTGTTAGTAAACACGGATGCTGTCACCAACTTTAATGGAATGATCCGGATCAAAGTTATTGAGTTTATAAAGACTTGAAAGTCGCATTCCATAAATTTGAGCAATGATGTACAAGCTTTCTCCAGTCTTTACTATATGTGGATGATTCTTAAATACTTTTGGAGCTTTCTTGCGTTTCTTCTTTAAGAATATAATTTCTCCTTCTTGTAAGGGGTCGTTTTTATGACGTTCGTTATATTTTGCAATTTTTCGATATGATATGCCAACTTCTTTGCCAATGAGCTTAAAAGTATCTCCCTGACGAGCTCGTAGATAATAATTATCATTGAACATTGCTATGGGATGCAAAGGCTGGGAATTATTTACATTGGTTCGGATGCTGGCCTCATCTGCCATAAAATTATCATAACCCTTTGCTTGGTCATACACGTATAGCTTGTAAAGCTCTATCAGCTCAATTAATTTGTATGCATATTGAGGATTAGTGGCGTATCCACAGGCTTTCAAGCCATGCGCCCATCCTTTATAATCCGTTTGTTTTAAGTTAAAGAGACTTCGGTAGCGAGGACTGTTAACCAAGAATTTGCTATGATCTTCAAAACTATGCAAGGGATTGTCGTATGCCCTGAAGCATTCGCCAAACTCATCATCGTCTTCATTTATCGTGTTACCAAGCCAGTCGTGACATTTAATGCCAAAATGATTATTTCCTAATCGAGCCAAACGACTTCTTCCAGCTCTACTTTCAAAGACAGCCTGTGCTAAAGTGATGCTGGCAGGAATTTTATACTTCAACATCTCTTTGATAGCCAAATCTTTATATTGATTGATATAGAGCTGGTAAGCTTGGTTCCACTTCATTTGCGCCCATGAATGGACAGACGCAACAAATAGAAGTGTGACCATTATAATTTTCTTCATGTCACTACTCATTGCCACAAAGTTACATAAAATCATAAAAAAGCACAATAAAAAGGAATGTGTTTAATAATTATTAGTATTTTTGCCAATATGAGTGACAAACAAAAATTGCTGATAGCTCTTGGCACAAACGTCAACCAAAAGCAGAACATACAGAAAGCCATGGATTTATTACGTAAGACATGGCATGATATACTGTTTACCAAATTGAAATGGACAAAGCCCATCGGTATGGATACTGATTTGTTCTACAATTGTTTAGCTTATACGAAAGTAGATGAAGATTTACCCCAAGTACAACAAATATTGAAGAATATAGAAAAAGCTTGTGGAAATACAGAGGCAGATCGTGCTCATCAAAAAATACAGATGGATATTGACATTTTAATGTTTGGTACACGTAAGCTCCATGAGCATGATTGGCAAAGAAGTTATATTCAGGAATTGATTCAAGAAATTGATTATTAAAGACTTATCATGAAATATTGTCAGTGTTTTTATCTTTTTATTCTTTCTGTTATTGGAACAGTAATCCCTCGTAATGCTTGTGGACAAAACTTTGCGACTTACTTTTGTGACAGTACATTAAGAATCGACTACATTTTCTCTGGTAATGCGGTTCATCAACAAATCGCAGTCGACCAACTTCATTCTCTCCCCCATTGGTATGGCAAAAGACAGCGGCTATCGCAAGTTCCCATGGAAGGAAATGGGCAAATCATCGTTCGTGATCATCAATCGAAAACGGTCATCTATCGCAACTCTTTTTCAACTCTTTTTCAAGAATGGCTCACTTACGATGAAGCAAAATCTTCGATGAAATCGTTCGAAAATGTATTTTTAATACCTCTGCCCAAAGATACTGTTGATATTACAATACGACTGAATGACAATCGACGTAACCCTTTTGTAGAGCTGACGCATACCGTCGCACCGTCAGACATCTTGATAAGGCACATAGGAGAGAAGCATATCACACCGTATCAAACGATTCAAAAAGCCAAAGATACAACTCGATGTATTCATATCGCCTACCTTGCTGAGGGTTATAAAAGCGATGAAATGGACGTTTTTTTGCATGATGCGAAAAAAGCAACGGATGCAATTTTTTCTCATGAACCCTATCGTTCGATGAAAGATAAATTTAACATCATTGCTGTTGAAGCACCCTCTGAAGAGAGTGGAACCAGTATTCCTTCACGTGGAATTTGGAAAAATACCGCACTCCAATCTCATTTTGACACGTTTTATAGTGCAAGATACCTCACTACCCTACGGCTAAAAACGGTTCACGACTGGTTGGCAGGCACTCCTTATGAACACATTATTATATTAGTAAACACACCAGAATATGGTGGAGGGGGAATTTTGAACTCATACAACTTAGCAATGACGCATCACCCTGCTTTCAAACCCGTTGTCGTTCATGAGTTTGGGCATAGCTTTGCTGGACTTGCCGATGAATACGCTTATGATTTTGAAAGCATAGATATGTATCCTACCGATGTTGAACCTTGGGAGTCTAATATCACAACAAAGGTAAACTTTGATGAAAAATGGAAAGACCTCATAGGTAAAAATTCAGCAATAGGGTTATTCGAAGGGGCTGGTTATGCTCTGAAAGGTGTCTATAGACCCGCATTACATTGTAGAATGCGCGATAATGAGACGCCAGATTTTTGCCCAGTATGTCAACGAGCCATTCAACGTGTCATTGATTTTTATACGCAATAAAAAGTGTAAGTCGTCCATGAAGCAAAAGTTCTTCATCCTCTTATGGCTCATCGTGTTTGGTTCTATTTGTCATCAAATGAGAGGAATTGTTCCTTCTCCCAGTCCAACTCTTGACGACACAGAACGTTTGAAAATGGCATTGGCTTATTTTCAAAGCGAAAAATACCAAGAAGCGCTCAATCTCTTTCATCAACTTGATAAAGAATATCAATTGAATCCGAGGTATCGAGCATATATTGGTTTGTGCCATTATCAACTCTGGAACTATGCAGAAGCGTGCAACTATCTTGACTCAGTAAGCTCAGCACTCCAAGTATTGGCTCCTGCTGAGCAGGCTGTTTAATACTATGCCAATGCTGAAAGCCATTTCCTGCTGAAAGAGTATCAAGAATCCATCACATATTTTGAGATGTTTCTCAATGTATGTCATGCCAACGAAAAAGCTGATGCATATTATAGGTTGGGCTTTTGTTATCTTTATCAGCATCATTGGCTAACGGCATACGAATATTTCTCAAGCGCCCTCTCCTATTATCGGCAATTTGGAGTGACGCAACAAAAAAGACAACGACTGGTACAACTACCCAAAATGCTAAGAGGATGTAGAAAGCATCTGGAAATTGTCACCGAAACAGTCCAACTAAGCGATAGCTCTCATATTAGCATCCAACGTATTTTATAAATTGGCACGAATTTTGTTCACCAATAACAATATAACAAGAAAAGAAAGGTAAAAGATATATGACAAGTCAGTTTTCACCAAAAGTATCTGAAGTGCTGGCTTTTAGCAGAGAGGAAGCTACACGACTTGCCAGTCGGTCTGTTGGACCTGAACACCTGTTGTTAGGAATGTTGAGAGAAAAAAACAGCCCTGTTCAAGACGTATTTGCACGGTTGAAAATTCATCTACCTACGGTTAAGGCAGAACTTGAAAACAGATTACGGGAAGAAGAAATGCACCAACCCCTCAATACATCAGAGTTGGTACTCAATGAAAAGGCAAGCAACATTCTGAAGTTAGCTGTTTTAGAAGCAAGAATACAACACTCACAAACTGTAGACGTACACCATTTGCTACTGGCAATTCTGCATGATCAAGTAGATAATGGTGCTAAACAGGTTTTAGAATTAAACAATATGAATTACGAAGATACATTTACTTACCTTCAACGGATGGCGAAACCCACCAAGAGTGGACTGGATTTGCCTGATGAAGAGGAAGATACATCATTTAGCAACCATGGAGATTCTACCAATATGGGTGCGAGTTCTGGGGCAAAAACAACGCTCCAAAATAAACGAGGAAACGGCAAGACGCCTATTCTTGATAATTTTTCTACAGATCTTACAGCAGCTGCACTATCTTCTAAGCTCGACCCTGTCATTGGTAGAGAGAAAGAGATTCTTCGTGTTGTCGAAATCTTAGGGCGGCGCAAGAAAAACAATCCGATACTTATCGGAGAACCAGGTGTTGGTAAGAGTGCGATTGTGGAAGGGTTGGCACAACTCATAGCCATGCGAAAAACTTCTCCCGTGCTGTTCAACAAAAGATTGGTAAGCCTTGACATGACTGCGATTGTGGCAGGCACTAAATATAGAGGACAGTTCGAAGAGAGAGTGCGTGCACTATTGAAGGAGCTGGAACAAAACCCTGACATCATCATTTTTATAGATGAGATACATACGTTGATTGGTGCAGGTAGCACGCCCGGTAGCATGGATGCTGCAAATATCATGAAACCAGCGTTGGCACGAGGTACTATCCAATGTATTGGAGCAACGACATTAGATGAATATAGAAACTCTATTGAGAAAGATGGAGCATTAGAGCGGCGCTTCCAAAAGGTATTGGTAGAGCCAACAGATCAGGAGGAAACGCTGCAGATTCTCCATAACATCAAAGATAGATATGAAGATCATCATCATGTTCAGTATTCCGATGATGCCCTCTTGGCTTGTGTCAAATTGACAGAAAGATATGTAACCGATAGATTCTTTCCTGACAAGGCTATTGATGCCATGGACGAAGTTGGTTCGAAAGTACACCTTCAACATGCAGAAGTTCCCGCCTATATCACAGAAAAGGAGAAGGAGCTAAGCACCGTAACGACTAAAAAGCAAGAGGCGGTAGGCAACCAAAACTTTGAATTGGCAGCCAGCTATCGCGATAAGCAGACGGAACTTGAGATAGAATTAGAAGACCTCAACAACAAATGGTTGAACGAGAAAACGGAAGAACGCACACGTATCACAGAAAAAGACGTTGCTGATGTTGTCTCTATGATGACGGGTGTTCCTGTTCAAAAGATGGCAGAAGCAGAGGGCACTCGACTCAAAGGAATGGCAGATGAGTTAAAACATCAGGTAATAGCGCAAGATATGGCTATTGAAAAGATGGTGAAGGCGATACAACGAAACCGCATCGGACTCAAAGATCCGAACCACCCCATTGGAGCTTTTATGTTCTTGGGACCTACTGGAGTGGGTAAAACGCACTTGGCTAAAAAATTAGCAGAGTTCATGTTTGGCTCCACAGACGCCTTGATTAGAATTGACATGAGCGAATTTACCGAAAGTTTCAATGTTTCAAGGCTTGTTGGAGCACCTCCTGGATACGTAGGATATGAGGAAGGAGGACAGTTGACTGAAAAAGTAAGGCGACATCCCTACTCTATTATCCTGTTGGATGAGATTGAAAAAGCACATGGGAACGTGTTCAACATGTTGCTGCAAGTCTTGGACGAAGGACGATTGACAGATGGGAATGGCAGACTCGTAGACTTTAGAAATACTGTCATCATTATGACATCCAATGCTGGAACTCGACAGCTAAAAGACTTTGGGCGTGGTGTCGGATTTAATGCTGGAGGAAGTTTAGGCTTAAGTCAGAATGAAAAAGACAAGGAGTATGCTCGTGCTATCATACAAAAAAGCCTAAGCAAGCAATTTGCACCCGAGTTTTTGAATCGTTTGGACGAGATTATCACCTTCGACCAACTTGATTTAGATGCTATTAAGAAGATTATCAATATAGAGTTGACGGGTCTTTTCAAGCGCATGGTGGATTTGGGTTATCGAATTAAAATTACCGAGAAAGCCAAAGAGTTTGTTGCTACAAAGGGTTACGATGTGCAATATGGAGCACGACCTTTGAAGAGAGCCATCCAAACATATATAGAAGATAAAATAGCAGAACTGATATTGTCTGGAGAACTCCATTTGGGTGACACTATTTCAATCGAAAAGAGTACCGCTAAAGAGGAACTGGTTTTCAAGTAAAAGGACTCTCAAGCGAGAACAGGTGGACAGCTCACAGCTGCCACCAAACTCGGTTGTTACCTACTTTAAGGAGTTTAGGTTCCCTCATATGTCATCTTGACAATAGACAGTACATACAAAGACATCACACACACTCAACCGCGGCTCTTTCATTAAAGAAAGAGCCGTTTCTTTTACACTTCGTCATTCTTGACAAAAGCTTAGAGTGGCTTTTGTCCTGTTATTTTACCAAAAAACGACCATTGAAAATTTCCGAAATAGAAAAAATGAATAGGCAAGCGACATGCAAAAATGCGCTGATTTTAACAAAATAGACGTCTCTTACAGCTGGAACAACGATTTAACGCGCTTGGAAACATGTATTAGAGGTGTTATTCACATGCCTTAGCGGCATTAAAGCATGCAAATAGTTAGCTTAACCCAATGCTTTAGCAGACAAAAACGGCTAAAAATCGGCAAGTAGCGAAATAATATAGACGTAATTTGTTTAACATCAATGAATTATGAAACTTGCTCATTTTTAGCGTATTTGCGACCAACTTTGCCGTTGATTGTTTTCACGCGAGTTTTGAGAGGCTCTTTGTAAAGAAAATTCAGCATTTATTACGATTCCATGTAGCCGTAAACTTCCGCCAATGATAGTCTCAAAATCCACAGAGTGAAAGATTTCTTGAGGACATGATACCATGACTGTAAAACCGAAGTTTGATATATCTACTGCATTTTTTTATTCTTTACTTTATAGTTCAAAGAAAATTTGTATCTTTGTGAAAACGAAAATTCAATGAAATATTTATTATTCTTAATCATATTATTCACAGGCTACCCTACCCACACAATAGCTGACAATAGCCATGAACGAACAGGAGTTCGCCCTGTTCAAAAAGAAGAGGCTTTATCTCACAAGCACCTCTTCGAGTCAATGCTTTCTGGAACGGCGAAAGTGTTATTCGTAGATAGTATGGTGGTGGACAAAGACAACTTTTTCTCAAAAATACCTTTGAGTAGTGATGCAGGTACACTCGAGTTCGTTGATAAGCGGTTTACTTATACAAACGAACTCAAAAACCACCGCATCTATGCCGATGGGGATTCTATTCACGGCTTCCATTTATTCTCTACAGACTACTTAGGCGATAGTTGGAGTCAACCTAAACAATTAAAAGAATTGGATGAGGAAGTAAAAGATGCGCAATTTCCTTTTTTGTTATCAGATGGAGTTACCCTCTTTTTTGCTGCAAAAGGCGACAAGAGTATTGGAGGTTACGACATCTTCATGACTCTCTTTAACGAGGAAAGTGGAACTTATTATAAACCAGAGAACTACGGACTTCCATTTAATTCTACGGCAAACGATTATCTATTAGCCATTGATGATGTGCACAGCTTAGGTTGGTTGGTATCGGATAGATATCAACCCAAAGGGAAAGTTTGTATTTATACCTTCGTTCCTACCATGCCACGGCAGAATTTTACTGCTGACAACATTACTGACAAGCAACTTGAAGCTTATGCAAAGCTAACAAGTATTCAAGAAACATGGAAGTTTGGCAATCGTGAAGCAGCGTTGCAACGGCTTAAATTGCTAACGAACGAAAGGCAACGAACCACAGAAAAGCAAGAATTTTACTTCCCCATCAATGACCATACGGTGTATCAAAGCATCAACGATTTTAGAAGTGAAAAAACAAAAAAACTGTATCAACAGTTGTTAGAATTAAAGAAGCAACTATCAGCAAATGAAGAAACTTTATCGCAGTTGCGTTCACAATATCAGTCATCTAACATGTCTGGAAAATTGCAAATGCGCCCAAACCTATTAAAAGCAGAAAAAGCGATACAGTCACAACGCATTGAAATGATGAATTTTGCCAAACAACTTCGAAACGAAGAAAACCGATTACTCACTCAATAAAAGCTTAAACAAGATGGAGAAAAAATATTTTGCAGAATCAGAGTTAATTATCAATAAAGATGGTAGTGTCTTCCATTTGCATGTTAAACCAGAACAGTTGGCAGACAAAGTTATTTTAGTAGGTGACCCTGGGCGAGTTTCGCTCGTTGCATCGCACTTTGACGAAAAAGAGTGTGATATTCATAATCGCGAATTTCACACCATCACCGGTCGCTATAAAAACAAACGTATCACCGTACTGAGCACTGGTATCGGTTGCGACAACATTGATATTGTTGTGAATGAACTTGATGCCTTGGCAAATATAGATTTTAAGACGAGGTATGAGAAATCACCACTCAAATCGCTAACCTTGGTTCGTATCGGAACTTGTGGAGGACTTCAGGAATATACACCAGAAGGAACCTATATTGCCAGCGAAAAAAGCATTGGGTTTGACGGGCTTTTGAACTACTACGCAGGGAGGAATGAGGTGTGTGACTTGGCGTTCGAGGAAGCATTTGTCAAACACATGAATTGGAGTCCACAAAAAGGAGCCCCTTATGTCATTGATTCTGATGAGGAGACTTTGAATCGTATTGCTGGCAATGACATGGTTCGTGGTGTAACTATCTCATGTGGAGGGTTTTTCGGTCCACAAGGTAGAGTGCTTCGTGTGCCTTTGGCAGACCCTCATCAAAATGAAAAAATTGAGAATTTTGAATATAATGGACATCGAATTACAAACTTTGAAATGGAAAGCAGTGCCTTACATGGACTTTCAAAGTTAATGGGACATAAGGCTGTAACTTGTTGTATGGTAATTGCTAACCGCCGAGCATTAAAGGCAAATGTAGAGTATAAGAATTCGATTGATGGATTGATAGAAACGGTTCTTGATAGAATTTAGACTCAATTGTCAGCTTTAATCATTGCAGATCGAAGTTTGTTCTTAGACACAAAGTGTATTGTTTGAAAATAGTGTGCACAAAAAGCAGCCTAACCATCAAAGAACACTTTGTGTCAAAGAACGTTTTTAATTGATTTTAAGCCCCCTTCAGCATGTTGAAGTATAAATGCTGGAATAAAGATATAGAACATAGACAAAAGAAATTGAGCATTGAACATGGTAAAAGATTTGGATAACCAACAGCATTTACAAGCAGAAGACACCATTTGTGCCTTAGCAACTCCAGCAGGAGGAGCCATAGGAATCATTAGAATATCGGGCAAAGATGCCATTCAGATAGTTGATAAGGTTTTCGCAACCTCAAAACATAAAAAACTTCATGACGCAAAATCACACACAATCCTCTATGGGCGTATCGTTGATAGCCAGCAAGAAACAATAGACGATGTTTTGGTGTCGGTTTTGCGATCGCCTCATTCTTACACGGGTGAAGATTCTGTTGAAATATCATGTCATGGCTCTCGTTACATCATCAAAACCATTTTAGAAACACTTATCAAAGAGGGCTGTCGACAGGCTGCACCTGGTGAATACACACAGCGTGCCTTCTTTAATGGGAAATTAGATTTAAGTCAGGCAGAAGCTGTTGCCGACTTGATTGCTTCTACCAATCGTGCTACGCATCATGCAGCTATGAGTCAGCTGAAAGGAAACTTCTCCAACGAGTTGGCTACACTCAGAAACGAACTTCTGAAGATGACTTCTCTCATCGAATTGGAATTAGATTTCAGTGACCATGAGGACTTAGAGTTTGCAAATCGTGACGAATTACTTGCGTTAGCGCATAAAATTAAAAATCGAATTACCACGTTGGCGCATTCTTTTGAAACAGGAAATGCCATAAAACAAGGGGTTCCTGTAGCTATTATTGGAAAAACCAATGTGGGGAAAAGCACCCTATTAAATCAATTATTAGAGGAAGATAAAGCCATTGTTAGCAATATTCATGGCACAACGCGTGACGTGATTGAAGACACAACCGAAATTAATGGCATTACTTTTAGATTTATTGACACGGCGGGTATTCGGAAAACAACAGATGAAATCGAAAACTTAGGCATTGAACGAACTTATCAAAAGATAGAAGAAGCAAAAATAGTTTTGTGGCTGATGGACGAAGCACCAACGAAACAGGAGGTGGATGATTTGCTAAAGAGAATAAATGACAAGAGTTTGATTTGTATTCAAAACAAAATGGACCTATTACCAACACCTACCTTATCCGTTTTTGAGAATATAACCAACCAAAAGAGTAATGAGAGAAATGCAAAAAAACGGTTTTCATTACAACTGTCTGCAAAGCTCGGTACGAATATGGATTTATTAAGAAGTACTTTATGTCAAGTAGCAGAAGTGCCTGAGGTAACCGAAAATGATGTCATTGTAACCAGCACACGCCATTACAACGCCTTGTTAAGGTCAGAAGAAAGCATTTCACGCGTGATTGAAGGACTTGAACTTGAGCTATCTGGAGACTTGTTGAGCGAGGATCTTCGATTATGTCTTGAGCATTTAGCAGAAATCACGGGCGGCCTTATCACAACACACGAGGTTCTGAATAATATCTTTCAACACTTCTGTATTGGAAAATAAATTAGCAGAATTTACCTATGTATAAAATTATAGCAAGTTTATATCGTTATAATATGAGAGGATTTAATAAGAGTATTCCCTATTTTGCTACGTTAACTAATATCCTCATACTTCTTACGTTTATATTCTTTCTAATAATAGTTTTAATAGATGCCAAGGATATATTAAGTTTTTGGCATACAGGCTCAAAAGGAGGAGATTATTTAATAGGTGCAATGTTAGCAGTACCCCTATATTCTTTGGCGTGGTTTCTATTTCCTGAAAGAAAAATGAAGGAACACGAGGCGTTACTGACAAAGAAAGAATATCGATTGGGATTATTCTTTTATGTTTTCTTGGTAATATTCCTGATGGTTCTTTTATAATCCCTAAAATATACAAACAAATTCTATAGGTCATGTATTCCCAAAAAGAGTGATTTCAAGGATTTTAAGGATAATCAAACTAAAGAATATCAATATATAATAAATGCTGTCCGGTAAAAAAATATAATTTTGGGCTAAGTTCCTAAAGCACAAGATTCTGCAAAGGAATGCAAGTTGTGTAGGTAACGATTTAGAAATGAGCAATGTGCATGAAAGTTCATTGTTGTGTATAACCAAAGAACGCTCACTGTTTCTGTTGCAAAGGTAATACTTTGCGTGGAAAAGTGAGCGTTCTTTCGTGTTTTTCTTCTTTGTCGATGAAAGAAAAAGCGATTACAACCGTTGTGAGCGGTTGCGGTGAATGAGTTGTTGCCACTTCTGCTCACACCAATCGGAAATATGAATTAGAAATAAGGTATCCATTCTTGTTCATTGTCGGATGTTATTCTTTGTGCGTGCGCTTTCAACAATGAATACAATGGACACATCATAAAAAGGAAAGATTTCACATTCGGTACAATCCTAACCAACCATTTTGGAAAACGTAACTTCCTGCGTCATTTCGGCTAGCTTGAAGGTTATGTGTGTGAATGTATAGTTGGACCAACAGCTGTTACAGAAGCTACGAATATACCTCCTGTGAAATCTTTGCCTGTAATTCTTTATTCAAATTAAACATTGTCCAGCGAGTGAAGATGTACTTTTGCTTTTTAGCAAAACGCAATATCATTTGTTGATCTTTCATCTCAGCAATGCCCATCAATGTAAGGAGCTTTTGCTTATATGCATCATCCACAAAGGGACAAGTCATCATATCCGCCGTAAGAATCGTGAGTTCTGAATTACGTTTACGCTCCGACTCCGCAACAAGCCGATACTTTTTCAAAATCTTATCTTTCAACACTGTCTTTTGCTCATTATAACACTTATGGTTAGCATAATAAAACATCAATATAATGCATGCGAATAGGTTATACTGCAAGTCACTTTTATCAATAAATGATTTAATAACTTCAGGTGCGAACAGATATGCAGAACCTAACTCTTTGGCTAATATTAACAGATAGAGACTTTCATGCAAGGTATTTCGATGTGAATCCGTTGTAGCTAGTACCAAGGCTATTTCATCTTGAATCTTCTTAAAGATAATGTCCTTGCTTATTGTTTGGAATCTAACCTCAGGATTAGTTTTGAAATCACCATGCCGCTTTGCATAGATAACAATAGAATTCATTATCTTCTGCAGTTTCAATGTAGTATTTACCTGTCTGTTGCTATTAAATACGAAGAACGCCACATCGACTATAGATACAAGATAAGTTGTGAGTTTCCTTTGTACTTTTTGTACATGAATTTCTACTTTATTTTTATCTGTATCTTCTTTTGACATCAGACGCTCATATTTCTTGAAGCCCATTTCATATCGATTAAGAAAAGCGTCAAGGCGTTGGCTCATTTTCTCAAGCAGATAGTTTGCTATATCGCGATATTCAATCCCACATTCCTTAACTATTGCTTTTATTTGAGTATTTACCCCATTTGCAGGCAGGTATATATTGAATTTCTTATCTAGTATTTCCCTGTCTTTATCCGAATTTTCGTCTCCAGCTTCATCTTCTTTCTCCACATCCAAATTTGACTCTACTTCTTCCCAAAGTGGAGTCGAGAATATATGGCTAAATAAATATTCAATTCGCTGTTTGGCTATTGTAACCTTTGTTATAAAAGGTCTTTCAAACTCTTCAGTTTTGGACGGACTGATTTGTAATTTGAATTCTTTCAGCCATTTTGTTAGACATTCCATGAAGAGACTCCTATCCTTTTCATCATTATAGAATAGGAAATAATCGTCAACATACCGATAACACTCATAGTTAGATTTCTGACAAAGCTTTTCTTCCAATAATTCATGCTCAACCTTTTGGTCTATATACTGAAGTATAATCTCTGCAAAGATTCGAGAGAATTCCGGACCTATTACAATACCATTCGTTTCACGAGCATTGACCGACTGCATTAGATTGTCAAACGCATCACCAAGCCATGAACCATGATATCCGGGCAAAACCTTCACCTTGTCCGCACCTTCTGCAGTCGCCCAACTTATGGTGTGCGTGTAAATACTGTCGAAACAGCTCTGTAAATCGAACTTCACAAGATATTTGAATTTCTTTTCTGATCGTTGATATCTGTAATCCTCATAGAACTTGTATATATTTGAATACTTCTCGTAACTGAAGTAAGTTTTTAAGTTCTCATACTCATTGAAGAACAATTCAACTTTGTCGCTTTCATGTCCTAACAACTTTCGATGAAGTCGATCTCTATAGTAAAAGTATTGTGCTATCTTGTGTGGTTTGCGAAGAGAGTATTTACTCTGATTGCAAAGATATAGTATAGAATACTTATACTGATTATAAAACTCTACTACTTGCCACTGGTTATATGGATGTATAATTGATAGCGTTCTGTTCTTATTCGGCTTGTGAGCTATGTTGAAATGATAAGGATAGAATAGAGCATTTAGTTGATGTTGGAGTGTCCCGATATCATTACCCTTTTCATAACATCCGAATAGCAATGCAGCAAAAGCATTCGCATCCTTTTCATCCAAACGTTTAGATTGTTTCAATATATTCCACGTGATATTATCAACCTTTTGTTTTTCACCAACCCATAAATACTTGGCAAGAAATCGATACAAATATCGGTTTGAGAATATTATAGGACATTCGTAGGGCAAAACATCGGAAAAGAGAACTCGCTCTTTGCTATAACTAAGCTTTATCTTCTTTCTCTTTCTCATACCCACGATGATTTTATAGTTCGTAGTCTTTGCTTCTTTACTTTGTAACGCTTGTGAGGGTAATCAAATCCTTTTGTGAAAGATAGTAAAGCAAGCTTTCGTTTCAGTCTATCCTCTAGTACAGCCCTATCTGCAATTGCAATAGATGTCTTTGAAGAAAGACTCAGCCTACCTATGTTGCGACTCAATTGTCCATCCAAGTATGACAGATTTCTTTTATTATCCAATAGCTGATTGGAATAAAAGATGCCAACCTTAACTCCTTTCTTTGCGTTATACAGATTTATGCTGCAGGTCAATACATGAAGTGCATCAAACAAATAGTGTGCTGCTACATCGAAACCTACTATATCAATCATATTGTCAAAAGTAGTGAACGACTTATCTATTCTATTTGTAATACTTTTCAATTTGTCTTGAGAGAGCGAGAATAGCAGACTATCTTTATTCTCATAGCCAATATGAATATTATATCCTAATAGATTGAAGTCTAAATCTATTGCATTAGCCGAATCATACATATAGCATTTTCCTAAGCCATCTGATGGTGTGTGTATTGTCAATCCCTTTTGAGAATAAATTTCCTTAAGCTCTTCAATGTACCAATCTATTGATTTATGGTATTCATCTCTGATATCAGGGTGAATAACAAGCACCATATCGTCCACATATCTACCAAGAAATAAAACACCTGGCAAAAATCTCTTTATCACCTCATCTATCTTGGACAAATAGAATTCAGATAGTAGCGAACTGATAGCGCAACCTCGTGGAATACCAGTTTGTAAGGTTGACACAAGTGGGCGCAGATTCTTGGCCTCAAACTCCTTTCGGATGAGTCCTCGCAAAAGGGATTTACTCTTTACATCAAGCAGATTGTTACCCTCCAAATACTCAAACAACTTATCATGTGGTATCGACTCGAAACAATGACAAACATCCGTTCGGATGATATAGTACCTACTTTTATCCTCCCTCAACAGCATCTTTAACTGAGAAAGTATCTCGTCGCGACTTGACATGGATATCTTAAACAGCTTTTTCACATTTCTGCAAAGAACTTGCATTGCGAAAAACTCTTCAGCTGTAGCTCCAATAGAATAAACTGGTTTCTGCGGATCTTTTGACGCATTTGGCGTAAGATTGAAACGAAAACTACTTGATAAAATATTTAAAGATACTTTGCTAAGATGCTCTTGAAGCAAGGCTTTCTGTTGCTGGGCATTCTCCTTCATCGATTGCTTTAACTGATCAACTATACTTGTTTCTTCCTCTGTACGTTCTACCTTTTTCTTTCTATATATCTCGTTTAGTTCCTTTCTCATCTCTCGATATTCATCAGCTACAGCCAAATATTCAAGTGAAAGATACCGTTTCTGCATCTTTCCCTTCCTATTCGCTACATTGAAAGCATCATTCAGAGAATCGTAGTTATATGAGAAACTATATTGAGACATCTCTTAGCGTTTATCTATTCATCCGTTATTCAATTACTTTACTCACCTTCCTCTTAAATCCATAGGTAGTTGTAAAGAGATGGGAATTAAGTAAATTACCCCATGACAAAGCGCCTATGCTTGATACCAGGCTTGTCTTTGCAACAGTCTTTATAGAATAGTGCTGAACCACATGGACAAAATTCATCATCATTATATGCTTTTTGTTTTGGCATATAAGATATTGTAACCTTGTAATCCCAATTCTGAAATGGAGTTATCCACAACTTCATCAGCTTCTGTATCCCACTGTAGTTATAATGATCGATTTGTTCACCCTTTTCATTTGTTGTAAAAAGTACAGAATATTTATGTTCAGGGTTCGATACTATATCAACACCTTTTAACTCACAATCTGTGATTATCTTGCAACACATTTCTCCATTGTAAACCTTTCCTATCTTGTGTTCGCAATTATGTCTTAGTAATAGCTTTTGACCACAAATACTACATTTCGCTTGTTTGACTACTATCACAGTACTGGTAAACAACCTATATGGGTATAGCTGTTGTAATTTCTGAATATGCTGCCTTATACTTTCCACGAGGTTTTTGTCATCAGGAAAATTCTTTAGAAGGAATTTAATTGCAATCTCTGTTTGTTCTGCCTGGCACCAAGCCTTGAAATACTCACCATTACGCAGCAGTTGGAATATTTCCTTGTATTCAGAAAATATGGAAATACGCTTTTGGATTCTCCATAACATATTGGAAACTTGACAATTTCCTCGAAGCTGTTGTGTCTTCTTTTCTTTTTCTACAACAGACAGTTCTTGCTTATAATTAATGACTTTCGAAGTCAGAAAAGCAAAATCATATTTATTCAGATCAATGCTCATCCCAGATTTTTTTTATTTCTTCTGCTGCTACAGTGAACTCTTTAGCCTCACCCTTAAATTTGAACGTCATTGATTTCTGCTGCTGGAGTGAATCTATAACTTCCATCTCGAATTCTACCTCAGTGGGAGCCACAAATTCAACTACTTCATCTGTATCAAAATCATTACGCGTATTTTCATAAATGTACGCACCGAGAACACTGATAAAAAGAGGTAGAGCAAAATCTTTGACGATGATTTTACCTAGTCGCATCACATGCGAATTGAGCTCTATTTCTTCATACTTATCATCGTCGACCAATATCTCAATTTTCAAATTATTCTCCTGACAGAACTGGAATAATTCATCTGTACGCTGAGGGAAAGCGTACGGTGCGTCATTATATCCCAAAGGTACTATCAATATATCAGCAGTTAGTGCTGATGCAAATATTGAATCGCCAAGACCAATGTCAGATATCAGTTTGGCAATGTCAGTGTATCTATCAATATGAGTCAGTTGCATATTCGATTATAATTATTTCTAATAAAAATTAAACTTAGAACTAAGTACCTAAAGACTAGTCCAAAGAACGCTCACTATTTCACTTGCAAAGATAGCCCTTTTCGAGGAGAAGTGAGCGTATTTTCCTGTTTTTCTTCTTGTCGGTGAAAGAAAATAGCAATTATAGCCGATGCGAGCGGTTACGATTGACAAGTTGTTTCCATCTCTGTTCGCACCAATCGGTAATGGGAAGCCCGTTGATGGTGAGGAGCGGTCGCTTCTTCTCATCCTTGATGATACGGATTTCGCTGTCCTCTTCCGTGAACTCTCTCTTATATAATCCCGAATAGGCTTTTGCCGTTCCTCGTTGGGGAATCTCTGTGCGATACATCTCCGCTATTCTGTCGTCAGAGAAATCCATCTTTCGGAGCATCAGACGAATGTTCAGCAATTGATAGAAGCCATTGAAAAAACTTTTTATCCAATTCCGCTCTTCCTCATAAACCTGCACGGTTTCTTTCAATTCGGCAATGGCTCTGTCTCTTCCCTTGACCGTTTCCTGCAAGAGTACCACCTCCTTTCGGATTTCATTCTTCTCCTTTTCCGAAAGATACTGTTGCCGTTTGGCTTCCTGCTCCAAGTCTGCAATACGCTTCTCTGCCTTGTCGAATTCGGGGTTCCCAAAGAGGGAGTACAGCGTGCCTTTCATTCGGAGCTTGCCTGCCTGCTTCTCCAGCTCCTTTATCTTGGCTGTGAGTTCCGCCTTTTGAGCTTCCTTCTCTTTCGTAGATTTGAGAATTTCCTTGTAATACTCCATCGTGGTGCGGTGCTTGGCTTCCGAGCCGTATATACCTCTCTCCAACCCAAAAGGCTTCATCTGTTCTGCGTATGTGGTTTGGTACTTCTCCAATTTCTTCGGGGTAAGCACATCATCGGCACAAAGCCGTACCTTGTTCTTCTTGGTCTTGTACTTGCGTTTTCCGTTTTCGGCTTCGGTCTTGGCTTTCCGTCTTTCTCCTTGCACGATGGGTACTATCGTTGCATGGATATGCGGTGTTTCCTCATCAGCATGGAGCGTAGCTGCCACTACATTTTCCTTACCAAAGGTGGAGTAAAGCCATTGCATCGTACTGTCGCACCACTCTCCCAAACGCCCCTCGCTTTCAAGCCGGAGCATATCCTCGTGCGAGCCAGAAAGGATAAATCGCAAAGCCTTGACTTGGTTGTCTGCTACCTTACGGTAGATGTTTGCCGTGGCAATGCGGTGTTCTATAGCTTCCGTGCGGTTGGTGACACCTGCGGGGAATTGCACCAACTCACGGTTGAGGTGCGTGCGGGTGGCATCGACATTGTTCGGCACGAATGTACGCTCGATGTGTGCGCTCATTGCCGAGTCGTTGCCCCGAGCCTTATCTATGTGTAATACTGCGTAGCCCATAAATTGAAGGTTGCTTTAAGGGGTATCCAAAGGGGCGGAGTCCCTTGGCTCAGGAGGGCTTTTTTAGCGGTGACGGAGTGGAGCGTGAAGAAAATGCCCTAATGAGCTATGGCATTTCTACTAAATGCCGCTCCGCCCTGTCCGAAGCCCACCTTTACGGTAATTGCATTCTCTGAATGCTCAGAGGGCTTTGTTTCTAAGTTTCTTTTGGAGAGACTTGCAGTTGAGCAAACTGCCTCGCTATCGAAACAAAGTCATCTGTCAGCTTATTGTTCTCTTTTAGTCCCTAAGGATACCCGATTGATACTTGGTTATAATTGCATTCATTTGCCTTATCTGCGAAATCCCCGTTTGACAACCGATTGAGTTTTCTTCTGTTTCTGTTCCATCGCTTTCTGACGTGAAACGTGGTACTCGTTGAGGTCTTTATATCCGCCATAATGTCGGCTCATATCCTCTGCGCTCATTCCTGCCGATTGAAGAACTTGCATGGCTCGCCGTCCTGCTTCATCGTTGTCAAGAAAAGCACGGACGCAGCCAATATGATGTTCTCGGAGATATGTAACGGCTCTATGGATGTTGCTTACGGAGTTCAGCACAAGGCTGGGAGCGATTTCTTTTCCTTTCATCGTGAGATAGGAAAGGAAGTCCATAAAGCCCTCGAAGATGCAGTGAGGGACGTTGTTCGCATCTCCTGCAATCACGGATATGTCCTTTGGGGCAATTGTTCCCTTGAATGTCTTGTCGTCCCGAAGCTCATATCCTCCTGCACGGTTGGCAAATCCTATGGCGGTGTAAGTTCTTCCTCCCACCTCATAGCATACGGAACGCAGATAGGGTTTGGCAAGTGAAAGGTCAATCTTGCGTTCCTCCTGCAAATAGCGTTGCAGGTGTGGGGGCAACCCCTCGCTGATGCCGAGAATGTGCCTTGCGCTCGGGGACAGTGCAGCGACTTTTTCCTTTGGAGGAGTTGCACTATGAAAGGAAAGGTTGTTCCCTGCCAAATGGCTCATTGCTTTGTGAGCATCGCACCCTTGCAACAACATCACAAGGTCGATGATGCTTCCACCTTGACCTGTGCCGTAGTCGTGCCACAGGTTTTGCCGAAAGTCCACTTTCATACTGGCGTTGAGGTCTTCTCGGTAGGGTGCGTGATAAAGGGCATAGCCGTTATAACGCTTGGCAGGCTCGATACCGCAGGCATGCAGATAGTCGGCTATCGGTATCGCCTTGATGTATTGTAGGTCGTAATATTCGTTGTTCATTGCTGTTATCGTTGGATTTGGATTATTCATATTCATTTGTTCGTTATTTCATTGTTTACTCTGTTTTCTCTTTTGGGAATTTCCCCATTTTATCTTACTACCCTTCGACACTCGGATAAGTGATTGACAGTGAAAGAGAAAAGTGTAACACTTCGTTTGGTTTTATCCTTCGACACCTCCTATCTACACCTTTCCTCATTTATTCTCTCTTGTAGAAGCGTAGAAAGATGGTAGTAAGCCGTGTCGCAAGATAAATATCCCTTGCAATCCTTTCTCTTTCACTGTATTATCCTTAGTTGTAGTAACGTAGTAAGGAGAATAGGAAAGAAAAGAGAAAGGGGTATTGCAAAGGAGTAGGTAACAACAGGGGGCTATGGCGGTTGCTCGGGGAAAATCTTGCGAACGGCATACACATATACAGGATTGCCATTTACCCTGCGGCATTCTCTCGCATAGCCTGCCTTTCGCAGGGCTTCACCCATCCGCTTGGCGGAGAGGGACTGTCGGGTATAGCAGGAGAGATAACCCACGATTTCCGAATTGGTCATATAGAAACGCTTGGTGGCTTTCTCCGCTTCCGTGGGAAAGGTGAAATAGCGGAGCAACAGCTCCATCTCGGTCGTATAGACTTGGAAGGCTTCGCTGTTTCTATGCAATTCAATAATCTCTTCATCATTAAACCAATAACGAAACCCCTCATTCAACAAGGTCTTGGCTTCGCCATACACGGCATCCGTCGGAATGCTCTTGGCTCTGTCTATCTCTATCGCCAGCACCTCAAAAGGGAGGAAGCGTCTGCTTCCTGTCGGGTCGGTGAGGAAGTCGTTGCCATTGACCGAAGCCACGAAACTTGCCAAGTGAGGTCGCTCCTCGATATGCTTCTCGTAAGGCATACGGTACTTCACCTGCGGACAGGTGATAAGGTTCTTCAGTTCGTTCTCGTCCCGTTTGTTGAGGGCTTTGAGCTGGTCGTCAATGTTGATGATGAGATTTTGACCGATAAGACTCAGCACGTCTTTCTCCTGTGGGTATATCTTCCCCGTATAGCGGTAATCGGAGAGAGACGGAGGACAGAGCAGGTCAAGGAACGTGGTTTTGAATTTTCCCTGCTCGCCTGTCAGCACAAGGCAGGTATGATTACGACATTGCTTGTCGTCCATCGCATTGGCGACCACTGCCACGAGCCACTTGGTGAGGTATTCTTTCCATTTCTCAGGATTGGCTACCCTCACGCAGTCGGCAAGTGCGGTAATCGCTCCTTTCTTGGCTTCTTCCATTATCGGTAAGCTGTGGAAATAAGCCTGCACAGGATTGATGCGTGGGGAGAAATCGCTTTCGATGATGCTGTACAGGTTCTCGGGCGAGGTCTGTACGCCCGCTTCCTTGTCCAATGCTCGTTTGAGGGTATTGATACGGTAGCGGTCTATGGCTGTGTAATCGCCCGTTCCTCGCAGACGGTACTCTGCCCGGTTTAACACGGTGTTGTAACGGAACTCGTACCGATCCGAAAGGAACTCCTCTATTTGGGTATTCCTTGAAGTGTTGTCATTGTTTTCTTTTTTCATTGTGCGGATTGCTTTCTGTTACTTGTTTTTGATGTTTGGCACGCTTATGATTGCCAAAGCCAAGTTAGACAGCCTTTTTCGCAGAGCCAAAGGTTGCGGTGTTCTTGCATCAGAGTACATCACTTTTCTCTGCTACGACACAACGAGAAAGCCCCCTTTTCACTCAAAAACAGAGAGAAACAGGCAAAATAAGTGTGCGGATTGCACGATGGATAACTGTGCAGTCTGCAACCTTTCACAAGGTTTCGCACTATCCGAAAGGAACAAATGGATTTTCGGGCGGTGCAGGAGGATTTGAAAAGGAAAAACAGGGGATGTATGGTGTGCGGACTTCCTGTCGTTTCCCTCTTCTTCCCTGCTTATCCCAACCCTTTCAAAAACCGAAAACTCCTGCTTACTTTTGCGTCAGAAATCAATAATTACGCAAATAAAACAACAACGAAAAATGAAATTTACAGCTATTGACACCTCTGCTTGGGAGGAATTGAAAGAGAGCATCATGGAGCTGACCGACTGCTTCAATGAGCATTTTACCCCACCTACCGAACTGCCCGAGCTCCTGCACAATGGGGATGTATGCCGAATACTAAACATCAGTAAGCGGACTCTCCAACATTATCGGGACACCTCCGTGTTGCCCTTCATTCAAATCGGGCATAAGTGCTATTACAAACGTGAGGACGTTGAGAAACTCCTCGCCAAGTCTGACACTCATAAATAGAACGAACTATGGAATACGAAACCATCAGCAAAGAAACACCCGAGATGAAACAGCTCATCTCGGGTATCAGAAACCTAACGAAGCGTGTGCGAACAACGGCACAGATACACCGTCCTTTATTTGAGGGCGAACTCTATCTCACAGGGCGAGAGGTATGCAAAAGGCTCTTTCTTTCTCCCCGCACCTTACAGGATTATCGGGACAAGGACTTTTTCCCATACACGCAGATTGCAGGAAAGATACTCTATCGTATGTCTGACCTGCAACGGATTTTACAAGAGAATTATGTAAACAGAAACCTGCATCAATAACGGTGCAGGTTTTTCTTTTTCCTTCTGTATAACACAGTCTCGTTTTCAATTTGCATTAAATATTTGAGTTTTCTTTGTAGAGCCTATAAAAAACAATACCTTTGCAGTTGAGCGTATTATGTGTTTAAATATCAAAGACATCCTCTCAATAATATGAAAATAAATTTAGAAGCATTTAATCTGGAATTACTACAGAAGAGTCTATTATCCGAAGAAGAGAAAAAGGTTCTTCTTCGTTTATGGAATGATGAGTATCCTATTATTATATCGCATAGTTCATTGCAGAGTTTTAATCATTACTTAGATAGTTTAGAGAATGTCACACACTATTTATTGATGGACTTGTCGTACAATATAATCAAAGGATGGGCTTTTACATTTGATAGGGATGGTCTTCGTTGGTTTGCTATTATACTATCTCCGACTATTCAGAAAAAAGGAATTGGACGTATAATACTGAAATATTTCATCTCAAAAGAAAAGCATCTCAGTGCTTGGGTTATTGACAACGATAGATATGTTAAATCTAATGGGCAACCATATTTGTCACCCCTGTTATTTTATACAAAACTTGGATGTAGAATATCAAAGAAGGACACATCTGCATCTGGTGAACTTTCAGTTATTAAGATAGACTTTTAGTGACATTATAAGGTTAATTTTACGCCCCTCTACCATCCACCTGTTTATCTTCTCACCTAATTTTTTGTATTACTACCACATATAAGGTTTATTGCATTTTTAACTACATTGGAATGAAAAAAATAAATGATATTCTTAATCATATTCTGCGAATTGAAAATGGATTCAAGCATATCAATGATGGAGCTACAGAAATAATGAAAATGTATCCCCAAAAGCAATGTTTTGAATTGGCACTTGACTTGTTCAAGCACGAAGCCTATCAAGCCCGAATGTTATCAACTACATTATTTGGACTTTTAGCTGTAGAGAATGATAATGCGCTTCGTTTTTTAAAGGAACAAGTAAGCACTGATGAAAATTGGCGTGTGCAGGAAATGCTTGCAAAAGCTTTTGATGAGATTTGCAAACACAGAGGATATGAAGCATCCTTGCCACTCATCGAAGAGTGGATAAATAGTGATAATCCGAATGTTGTCCGTGCAGTAACGGAGGGATTGAGGATTTGGACAAGTCGCCCATTCTTCAAAGAGAACCCATCGGTTGCCATTGCCCTAATCAGTAAGCACAAGGCACACGAAAGCGAATATCTTAGAAAATCCGTTGGAAACGCTTTGAGGGATATAAGCAAGAAGCACGCAGAATTGATACGGCAAGAGGTGGAACAATGGGATTTATCCAATCCTCGAATTATGTTCACTTACAAATTTGCAGCAAAGTTATTAAAGTAAAAAAGATATATCAATGAAACAGAAAGTATTATTTATCATATTGAATGAATACACGGATTGGGAGGGGGCTTTTCTCTCTACGGCTCTTCACGTGGGCGTGATACCAGGCGGTGAAATAAAGTATGAAGTGCATACCGTTGCCCCTACAGAAGACGCTGTCCGTTCTATCGGAGGTTTTAGAACTTTACCCGATTATTCTTTTGAGAATATGCCGAAAGATTATGCCGCATTAGTGCTTATCGGCGGCAACTGTTGGGACTCGCCTGAAGCAGAACTTGTCGTACATTTGGTACAGGAGGCTTTGGATAAAGGTAAAATCATCGGGGCGATATGCAACGGTGCTTCATTCCTATGTTCGCACGGTTTTCTGAACAATGTAAAACATACGGGTAACGGTCTCGACCAACTCAAGAAATGGGGTGGAATCGGTTACACTAACGCAGAGAATTATGTGGAAGCACAAGCCGTCAGTGACAAGAATATTGTTACGGCAAACGGTGTCGGACATTTGGAATTCACTCGAGAGATGCTTCTATTGCTGGAAGCCAATACTCCCGAAAACATTGTTTCATGGTATGATTTCTATAAAAACGGATTTGTGAGATAAAATTATTTTTCTGAAATACTAAACTTTATGATCGTAATGTCAAACATAAAAGCCACGTTTCCGTGCAATTTACAGAGCGTTTGGCAAGTCGTAACATCACTAACAGACTATTCGTGGAGAAGTGATGTTGAAAAGATAGAGGTCATATCAGACACGCAATTTGTAGAAATAACGAAGAATGGATATAAAACAACTTTCATGGTAACAAGACAAGAGCCTTGTTGTCGATGGGAGTTTGACATGGAGAATGACAATATGAAAGGACATTGGGTCGGTGTTTTCAGTGGCAATGAAAAGAATGCTACAATTGACTTTACAGAACACATTGAGCCTAAGAAATGGTTTATGATTCCGTTTGTGAAGATTTATTTGAAATATCGGCAAGCTCGGTATGTCAGAGATTTAAGGAATGTGTTAAAAAAAAGATGACCATAGAGTTTTGGAAACCATTATGACGAAATTAAAATTGATAATGATACTTCTCCCCGTTGTATTCATGCTTCACGAATACGAAGAGATTATCATGTTTAGGCATTGGCTTGACAGAAATAGGGACGAATTGAAAAGGCGTTTCCCTCAATTCGAGCAGTTTCTTGCACGCAGGGGACATTTTGATTATTCCACAGCCACATTTGCTATTGGGACTGTCCACGAGTTCATTCTGATTTCCCTCATTTCTTTCTGTGCCGTATGGTTGGATGCTTATCAATGGTGGTTTGCTGCATTTGCAGGGTATTCCCTCCATCTTATAGTACATCTTGCTCAATGGGCAATATACCGAAAATATATACCTGTTATCATTACCACAATCTTGACTTTGCCTTATTGTGTCTATGCCTTTGTTGAATTGGCAAAGACTTCCATTCTATCTCCTTTGCAGATGTTCTTATGGTCAGTTGTTGGGATTATCCTAACAGTGCTTAGCTTACTCTCTGCTTTTTTCGTGATGAGCAAGTTTCAACAATGGCAGGATAGACATTGAGAGTGTATTGTCAAGAATAAAATAAGTACAAGAAATGTCCCAATTACCCATCCATAGAAGTTCACAGCTCTCAGATTTCGGAGTCTATCTTAAGAGTGTCGTCTCCCAGACATCGGCACCTTCGGAAAGATACGCTTTCTCCCATACTGACGATTATTATTTCTTTGGATTCATAGAGGATGGGCAATGCCGTCTGGATATTGATTTCAAGGAATACGCTTTCGGGAAAGGAAGTTTGGCTATCATCCGTCCGGGACAGGTGCATCGCATCATTGATGCTTCCAATCTTTCTGCAAAATTTCTCATTATCGACTCGGTACTGGTGGATAAGGAGGAAAAACGAACGCTTGAGAGATATGGTTGTCCCCATAGACAACTATCCGACATATCGGAACTGAAACTATTACTATCGCTTCTTGACCGCAAATTGGGTTGTATGGAAAATCCATCTGCCAAAGCAATAGTTCAGCGACTGACCACCGTCATCGTGGGATTGGTCGTGGATAACGTTGCGAATACAATGATAGCTCAATCCGAATTTCAGAGTACTATGACCAGACACAAGGAAATAGTATGGGAATTTCGGGATTTGCTGGAAAACAATATTCGAATTAACCGTTCGCCATCATTCTATGCCGAACGGCTGAACATTACCGTTGCCTACCTGAATGAGGCGGTAAATGCTGTTCTGGGGACAAGCGTGAGCCGTCATATTCAAGACGAGATTATTTTGTTGGCAAAGCGGAAGTTGGTCTATACGACAGCCTCCGTCAAGGAGATAGCGCATAGTCTGGGATTTGACGATTACTCCTACTTTACACGACTGTTTACTAAGGTCGCAGGAGTCTCTCCCACGCTTTTCAGAAAGAATTACCACGAATAGTGCTATTATCACCGTTGTCCGTCTATTGCAACAGCCTGTATCCCTCCGTACCTTTGCAGCGGAATTTATTCACTTAAAAAGATACAGATTATAAAGATGAACAACGCTGTAAATATTCTACAAGAAGGAAGTATGATGAAAGCCCTGACAAAGTTGGGGATACCTATTGTCATCGCAATGCTGATTATGGCAATATACAATGTGGTGGACACTTTCTGGGTTGCACGTCTGGGAACTCTTCCCGTTGCCGCCGTATCGGTTGTTTTTCCTCTGTCGCTGTTGTTTCTCGGGATAGGGCTGATGTTCGGTGTCGGCGGCGGAGTGTATGTATCCCGTCTGTTGGGGGCAAAGCAGATTGTCAAGGCAAGTCAGGTCGCTTCCGTCTCAGTGGTTACTTCTGTGATTTTGGCTGCCCTCATTGCCTTTATGTGCAATGCGTTCCTGCCGGACATCCTGCTGTTTATGGGAGCAAACGAGGGTATGATGCACTTGGCAGAAGCATACGGCATACTCTTCATCATCAGTTGTGTCATAGGGGCATTGAATGTGTCGATGTCCAACATCATTGTTTCACAAGGTGCATCGAAAACATCTGCAATGGCAATGATTATCGGCTCTATCGTCAATGTTGCATTAGACCCCTTGTTTATCTACACTTTCAATTGGGGCGTGGAAGGTGCGGCATGGGCAACCATTCTTTCAAGAATTATCACGACAGCCATTTATATTCGCTTCTTCCTCTCGAAAGCAGAGGTGAAAGTATCGTTTACCCTGTTCGCTCCCACGATGAGAATGTATGCGGACATCATCAAAATAGGCATCTCGATGCTCTTTCTGCAATTGCTCCAGACCCTTTCCATCAGTCTGTTGCAGAGGGCTGCCGTGAAATATGGAGCGGAGGCTGTCGCAGCGGTGGGTATCGTTCTGAAGATTGTAACATTGGGAACAAACGTGGTCTTCGGGTTTGTCAAAGGACTGCAACCGATGACTGGCTATAACTACGGAGCAGGCAACTTCCAACGATTAAAGGAAGCAGTGCGCTGTTCCCTGATACTTACAACCTCGTTTTGTGTGCTTTGGAGCATACTCATAATGGGATTTACCTCTCCTGTCATCAGTTGTTTCGGCAAAGACGAAACTATGCAGGGAATTGCAAGGATAGCCCTTCGAGCCAATACGATTATATTCTTCACTTTTGGATTTCAATTTGTGTATTCCACGCTATATATGGCAATCGGAAGAGCAAGGCAGAGCCTTCTGCTCAATATCGGACGACAAGGGCTGTTTTTTATCCCTGCCATATTACTGCTTCCATCATATTGGGGACTGAATGGTGTGCTTTATGCCCAGCCTGTCGCCGACATCTTTGCAACTTTGATGACACTGTTCTTTGCCGTCCGAATTCACAGGGAGATAAGCCATCAATCACATCTCACAACAGAAAAGGAAAACAACTCCTACTGCCAACAGATATAATATTTCAGATTTATTTGCTTAGGGCACGAACGAGCGAGGAACACTCACAAAGAGTTAAAATATCGTTAGTCTTCCTTTAGGGATAGATTTATGTTTATAGAATCTTTTCTCATTTATTAAATATAAATCTCTAATGACAGATGTGAGTTTATTCGTGTCGTGCAGAACTTTTTATTAGCCTGTCCATATCCCTTGAAATCTTTTGGTCGGTGATTTGCGCATAGATTTGCGTGCTGGCAATAGAGGCATGTCCCATCATCTTGGCAATACTCTCAATCGGTATACCAGCCTCCAATGTCAGCGTACCGAAAGAATGGCGAGCCATGTGAAAGGAAAGGGATTGGCGAATGCCACAAGCCAAGCCAACAGCCTTGAGGTGCATGCCTATCTGCATTCTATTCATCGAGGTTGCGAAGATAGGACTATCCTCTTTCTTGTCTTTCAGTGGGTAAAGCGAGAGTATTTGCTCGGCTATCGGGTGCAGAGGCGTGATGCTCTCTACAGCTGTCTTCTTTCTGTACTGACGGATATAGCGTATCCCTGCATTGTTTGTCTCAATATCACAGTATCGTAACTTGCTCACATCGGCAAAAGCCAAACCTGTGAATACGGAGAAAAGAAAAATCCTCCGCACAAACTCCGCCTGTTCGTTTTGAAAGGGCATAGCCAACAGACGGGCAACCGCCGTCTTGCCCAGACAGCGAATTTTTCGCTCTACTCGCTCATACTTGGCATCCTCAAAAGGATTATAGCGAATGGTTTGCTGGCTCACAGCTCTATACATCAATCGGCTTAGCCAAAAGAGATTTTGTTTCGTTGAGGATAAGGCATAGCCTTTTCGCTTGAAGTAGATGCGATAATCATCGAAAAACTCCATCGTAAGGCTCGTAAGAGGAATGTCTGTTTTTCCTCTACTTTCCACAAAGAGTTCCAGCTGCCTGTGGTAGCAACAGCAACTTTGGTATGTGCTTAAGACTCTTGTAGATTGAATTGTCAATAATACCTCTCGGCTAAGAGCAAGCAAAGTGGTCGGATTTGCTCCGACACCTTGCAAGTGGTTTTTAAGCAGCTCGGCACTCACCGCACCAAATTGCAAGAGCAACGTATTATACCCCTGCTCAATCTTCTCACGAAACGAATGCAAGCGTTGGTTCTGCTGCTTGTCGTTGGTTTCCTGTCGCTTTACGCTCCAATCGCCGGGCAATGTGTTTTCTCCTGTGGACATCACGACTTTTGAGCCGTCTATCGTAATACGGCAAAGGATTGCCGTTGTGCCATCTGCTTTCAGTTTACTGCGATTGATGTAGAATAAAATGTTGAATGTACTGCGCATAATCTCAAAGGCTAAGGGTTAAATCTTCTGTGAAAGAGAGGAAGCGACCAAACTCCTCAAATACTTTCTTCGGTGTTACATGGGCATAACGCTCGGTGGTCTCAATCTTGCTGTGTCCAAGCATTTTACTCACCGTTTCAATCGGCACTCCATTCTCCAAGGTTATCAATGTCGCAAAGGTGTGCCGTCCGATATGTGCAGTCAAGGGAAAGGCAATTCCTGCTCTCAGTTGCAGGGCTTTCAGGAGGAAACGATAGGTCTCGTAGCTGATAGTCGGTAAAAGCGTGTCCCGTTCATCCGAATGGCATGTATCAAGCAAAGTAACGGCTTGGGGCAGAAGTTTTACCCGACAAAGAGTATTAGTCTTTTGTCTTCTGAATTTAAGCCACATAGCCCCTGCATCATCCTGCACAAGATGTTCCTTGCGCAGATTCATCATATCGCAAAAGGCTGTGCCTGTATAGCAGGTGAACAGGAAAAGGTTACGGGCAAGTGTCAGTTCTGTTTCCTCCTCTTCTAATCGGACTTGCTTTATCCTATCAAAAGAAGCCCTGTCCAACGCTCTGGGCAGTTTACTCTCTCCTCTGTCTATCTTGACAAGGTCAAAGAGAGGACGGTCTATGATACCCTCGCGAAAAGCCAAACGGCATACTTTCTTGACTGCCAATGCCATCTTGCGGTAATAACTCTGTGAATGACCATGTTTTCCCACGCTGTATTGATGTAAGCCGTCCAAGAAATCCTCGGTTAGTTGCCCAAAGGCAATGTCGCCGGTGCAATATCGTTCCTGAATAAAGGCTTGCAGATGCTTTCTGAGCATGTAATACATCGAGTGCCAACGTGCCGAAATCTCCACGCCAACCAATTGCTTCTCGTCTTCCACCATCTGGTCGTAGCGTTGCAAGAACGTAGTGCGGTTCTGCATTGAGCCTTGGAACTGCTCCTTGATGTCTTTTGCAGAGAACTCTATACCTCTATCACAAAGCGTTTGGTACGCTCGTTGTACAGAGAGAAGCAGTTGTTCCAACTTTGCATTGGTTGTCACTGCTTCACGGCTCTTGCCATTCAATCGGCTCTCTCGCACATTCCACAACTTGGGATTGCACGACAGCTTACTGCTGAATTGAGCCATCGTGCGATTGTAGGTTATCCGTCCCATTATCGGAGCCTGCCCCGACTTGTCCAAACCGCTCTTTTTGAGGTAGAGCAAAACCTTCATTTTCCCTTTTTGCATACGCTTCTGTTTTTGTGGGCAAAGTTACCCTTTTTTGAAGCGTTTTTGGTTATGCAAAATATTGTGGTTCAGTGCATAAACACCATAATGGCAGAAATCGCCACCACTGTACAAACTGCTTATCGTTACCTCGTTTTATTCACACACATTTGGCTAACGATTTGGTAACGTATCTTCTGCATAAATCCGCATTTTCTGCACTTTCACCCTCTAAGCAATACACGGCGATAATCCGTGTTTTTCACACATTTTCAATCACTTACCATCAACCTGCATAAAACATCTCTTTTCTTGCATTTGCCCAGTAAAACTTTTATTAATTGTCAATTTGCTAATCACCCTCTTCTCATGAAGCATCAAAAGAAACTTTGCATTCTCCCAGGTTGTACCTATGGTGCGTCTTGCACTGATGTACTACATTAATTTGTGAATGATTCAAGCACAGCGCTACATGCTTAATATACTTCGTCTGACTTTCATAGACAATTAGTAAGAATCTTCGTTATTTGGCTTTATTCCTCTGCATCAAACGTATCTTATTTATATAAGCATTGGCATAAAGTCTCATGCCGATGTCCGTTGCATGTACTCCATCTATTTGGCTGTCATTGTCATTAATGATTCCTATTTCATTGGCTGTGAGATATTCTAAGTTCTTTATGCCCTGACGTTTTAATTCCATATAAGCCTTATACAACTGGCTGTTGGCTTTAAGGACTTGTTCCCGTAAGCCTTTCTGTGTCAAGCTGTTGGTATATCCACAATGCTCTGTCAATAGTATGGGTGCCAAAGTCTTGGAGCGTAGATAGTGAACACCAGCTATTATGCGTGGATATATGCTATCCACACGCTCGGGAGAATCCATATTCGGAATACAGTCGATAATAAAAAGACGGGCATTTGTCAGCTCTCCCATGATGCGAAAGACTTCTGGCTCTAATCTTCCATTTCCCGAAAAGCCAAGATTAAATACAGGAATATCAAGTTTGCGTTGTAAAATGTTACTCCATGACATGCCAGGGCGAGATGCAGAAGCACCCTGCGCAATCGAAGTTCCATAGACAACTATGGGATTCGATGAGTTGATGGGCGTGAAAGTAAGATGCTTATTCGCTGGTATGCCGATTTGTAGAGACGACACCGTGTTATAAAGAGGTAAATAAAGTCTGAATGTGGCAGCACTGTCTTTTTCCCCAATCATGTTTTGATAATGATAAGAGACGGTGTCAGAGACGCTGCTACCAAAATTGAATGAGCCAAAACAAGAACAGAAATTCCACTCACCTTGCGCATTCCTTCGATAAAGGTCAATACCACTGGTAGCCATTGTACCCACGTTATTTAGGCTCTTTGGACATGTAACCGTATATTTCACAGCGATGTCGGTAGCATCTGTTGTAAAGTCAATATAAAGTCCACTACTGTTTTCAGACAGATTCCACAGCTCTTCACGTACTTCTTTCTTAAATCGAATGGGAAAACGATGATACGTTTTTCCTATTTCATTACCCCAGCCTCTTCCGCTAATTGGCATGTCCTTTTGTTCTTGTGGATGATACCACACGGTTTGTGCATATAGTGTTGGAAAGTAATATCCAATCAATAAAAAACAAATGAGTTTCTTCAACATGCTTAAAAATAATCTTTAGTGATGAATAGATGCACAATTCAGAAATGAATGGCACCTCGACAAAAGTACTATTTTATTACCAAAGGAACGATCCCTACAACAAGAAACTTATGAAATGAAAGAATGTTGGTTAAGAAGGAACAGAGTAGCTTTTAACTCACAAACAGTTACAAATATTGATCTACTTGTTTGCGGATGATAAACAACATTGCAATAAGGTGGCATCGTGGTACAACTCACCATCATACAACCAATCTTTGAGTTGACAGGTTTCTTTGAATCCCATGCGAAGAAACAGCCCGATGGTGAGCTTCTGTGAAGAGTTGACCACGACATACAATTGGTGCAAATGGAGAACCTCTTTGGCATATCTCATTACCTGCTGTATGGCATCCTTTCCATACCCTTTCTGTCTAAAGGCTTCTTGTACCACAATCCCCATTTCTGCTCTTCTATTTTGAGGATTAAAATTCATGATGTCCACCAACCCTATCGTTTGATGTTCTTCGTTTTCAATGATTAACCTTACTTGTTTATCGGTATAAATATCACCAGAAGACGTGGCAATATAATCATGTAACACGTAACGAGAATATGGAACATTCGTCAATCCAATGTTCCAAAGCTTTGTATCATTTTCTATTTGATAGAGCAAGTCTAAATCTTCTGGCTCCATCGCCCTCAAAACAACATTTGCCATAAGTGCTAAGCAACGTTTTATTTTAATATTTCAGAAGGAGTAATCACGATTTCGTTCATGGGATTGAATGTACCTAAATGAACATGAGATTGTGAACCTTTTGAAAATATATGGAATATTTGACTAAATGTATAAGCCTCAATATCATAAACAACACATACCTCTGATGCTTGTGGTAACTCAAATGCAAGATGTCCTTCAGGGTATTCTGCTGCTGTGGCTACTATAAATTTGGCTTTCAATCCTTTTCTTTCTGCAATTTTCTGGCATTTCAATATCGACTCACTACTGCCAATAAAGACATAAAAAGGGGGCGTATATCGCTGTGGATGAAACAATCCCAAACTTTTCCTTGTCTTACCTATTTGCATTTGGATTAAGGCAATGGTTGCCTTAAAGTAGATAGCCAGCTTTATAGGTAAACTAAGGAACAAGCTCATTCCCCCAAAATGCTTTTGGAAAAAAATGAGCATCGCTTCATAAAAGACATGAACGTATCTAAAAGAAGACTTCTGTGTACTTTCTCCTTTGTAATGAAGTATTCTTAAAGGCAAATACCAATTGTGATAACCGCCCTTCAAAAGTCGGTATGATAAATCAATATCTTCGCCATACATAAAAAAGTCTTCATCTAACAAACCGATATCTTCCAAAGAAGTACGGGGAACGGCAAAGAAAGCACCACTCACTATTTCTATTTCGGCAGGTTTGTCCCAAGGCAAATGTCCCAAATAATAACGTGCAAATTGTTTGTGTTGAGGGTACTTTGCACACAGCCCACACATCTTGTAAAAGGCTGTTAAAGGCGTAGGAATGCCACGCCTTGATTCTTTTGCATCGCTACCTTGCGTAGAAATCATCCTCACCCCTACTGCACCGAGCTTCGACTGCCCGTCCATAAAGTCAACAAGTTGCCGGATGGTGTCTTCGCCCACAATGGTATCAGGATTTAACAACAAGACATATTTCCCGCTACTTTGTCGAATAGCCAAGTTGTTAGCACGTGCAAAACCTAAATTATGATTGTTGCTGATAAAGGTAACATGCGGAAATTTGTCACTCAAATACGCTACTGAACCATCTTGCGATGCATTGTCAACGACCAAGATTTCCGCTTCAACATCCTGTAATGCCCGTTGCAATGAGACAAGACATTGCTCAACATAATATTTTACATTATAGTTGACGATGATGACAGATAGTTCTAAAGTATGCATTCGTATTTTTTAATCGTTTTGTTTTACATCTTTTGTTTCCTGCATACAACGCTCGGTTGAAGGAAAGATAAAAAATAAACAAAGAAAGAGAATGATAGCCAAATATCCAAATGCCACTTTCATGAAAAGATAATACAAGATGGTATTAACGAGCATGGGGATTGTTAGCATTGCAAGTCGGCAACTCCCCCAAACGAGGAGTGCTTTTAGCGATGCCGCTGGGCACTGCAAAGCTGCTTGTATCTTTTTGAACTTAAACAATCGTAAAGAAAGAGGAATGCAACAGATAGTCACTATTTCCATGACAGACAACCAAATAAATTCCGTTTGACTTTGCTCAGTACAAGCACCGGGTACCAATGTTTCTGTTTCAAACAAGACTATGAGTCCCAAAGCCAATATCAGCGGTACAAAAAACTGTGCCAGCAACTTTTTTTGTACACGATTTAATTCTTTCATATACCCTTTATTTGATGATTTTGTAAAAAGACCTAAGCGTACGTTTTGAACGAAGTCATATATCTATATTAACGCTCAAAAGGAATGCGATTGAGTATAGAACGCCCTAAAGTAACTTCATCGGTATATTCAAGTTCATCACCTATAGGAATACCTCGAGCTATCACCGTTAGTTTAACCTCTGAACTATTCAGTTTACGAGAGATATAAAAGTTGGTAGTATCGCCTTCCATGGTAGAATTGAGTGCTAAGATAACTTCTGAAATGCCGCCAGCTTCTACCCTATCTACCAAGGATTGAATTTCCAACTGGTCGGGACCAATGCCATCCATGGGCGAAATTAGTCCTCCCAACACATGGTACAGTCCTCTATATTGCATGGTATTTTCAATAGCCATTACATCTTGAATGTTCTCCACAACGCAAATCGTGGATGCGTCTCGACGAGGATCAGCGCAAATTGGGCAAATATCTGTATCGCTGATGTTATGACATTGGCGACAGTATTTCACGTCATGACGCATCGTTGAGATAGCCTGTGCAAACTGCTCCACTTCTTCTACATCTCGCCGAAGCATGTTCAGCACTAATCTCAAGGCTGTCTTCCGCCCTATCCCAGGGAGCTTTGCAAATTCACTAACCGCTTTTTCGAGGAGTAACGAAGGATATTGCTGCTCCATTTACAAATAAACGCCTATCCCTAACTTAAATCCTATCGTGGAATAATTGCTATGATCTTTTAACGACTGGTCATAATAGATAGCGGGTTCTACCGTTACCGTGCGACTAAGAAAATACGCATAGCCCACCTCAATACCAGGCATAACATCATTGTAATTATGGTACGCATGCACAAATTTGCAGTTAGCACCCAAATAGATTCCGTTCTGAATAATGTAATAACGCCCTCCTACTCCTGCGGAAATATAATCAGGCACCGTTTCGTTACCATTGTGTTGGTAGTTCACAGTTCCCAATAGCATGAGGTTGTCTTCTACTAAATAACCTGCATGTGCCTGAGCACCAAAGTTAAACTTATCCAAACCGCTGTAACTCAGATTAAATCCACTCAATGCGCCACCAATGTAGACTTTATCTTGTTCAAACTGTGCACTTGCTGTCAAGGTCAAGAGCAGTGCTGCAATCATTGTAATCAGCTTTTTCATCTTTACTCAATTACGTTATTATTGTTAATTCTTTAATCGTCTGTCGCTTTACCTATCAAGTTGCCCGTTACGTTTTCTTCTGCCAAGTACCTCATCTGCTTGTCAAAGATGAAAACTTGAAGTACACACGCATCAAGTTAAGGCAAACCTTTTAGGTATATGTTGCAAAAGTACATAATATATTTGAAAACTAAAAAAATATAAGTATCTTTGTGAGCAATATTAAATTTCACGCAACAAACTGGATGAAACGATTTTTATGGATACTGATGTGGAGCTTTTCCACATTATTTATATATGCTCAACCCAACAAGATTTCATTACAAAACTCTCTCTCTTCTTCTCCTAAATACGAAGTAAGAGCTGTTTGGCTCACGACGATTGGAGGATTGGACTGGCCACATACTTATGCTCGAACAACCTATACAGTAGAAAGGCAGAAACAAGAATTACGCACGTTGTTAGACCAATATCAACGTGCAGGTATTAACACCGTACTGCTACAGACTCGTGTTCGAGGAACAGTGATTTATCCCTCTGCTTATGAGCCTTGGGACGGGTGTCTCTCTGGCATACCGGGAAAATCTCCGGGGTATGATGCCTTGGCATTTATCATCGACGAATGTCATCAGCGTGGCATGGAACTGCATGCGTGGATTGTCACCATACCTGTTGGAAAATGGAGAGGTTTAGGCTGCAAATCTTTACAAAGAAAATATCCTAAAATGATAAAAAAGGATAAAGACGAGGGCTATATGAATCCTGAAAGTTCACAGACTGCCACTTACTTAGCAAATCTTTGTGAAGAAATCACCCGTAATTACGATATTGACGGCATCCATCTGGATTATATCAGATATCCCGAAACGTGGCGAATCCAAATCAATAGAGCCACCGCTCGCCAGCATATCACGAATATCGTACAAGCCATTCACGACCGAGTAAAACGATTGAAACCATGGGTAAAAATGAGTTGTTCGCCGATTGGCAAATACAATGACTTGCCCAGATATTGGAGTCATGGCTGGAATGCCTATTCTAAAGTGTGTCAAGATGCGCAAGCGTGGTTAAAAGAAGGGCTGATGGACCAGCTCTATCCCATGATGTATTTTAAGGGTGACCAGTTTTATCCCTTTGCACTCAACTGGAAAGAAGAGAGTCACGGGCGGATGATTGTGCCAGGATTAGGAATTTATTTCATGTCTCCCACCGAACGCAACTGGCCCCTACAAGTCATTAGTCAAGAAATGCAAGTGATAAGGCAGTATGGCATGGGGCATGCTTACTTCCGAGGCAAGTTTTTAACCGATAACGTGAAAGGACTATACGATTTCGCATCCAACGATTTTTGTCGCTATCCTGCTCTCATTCCCGCAATGACATGGCAACATGCCACCCCTCCATCGCCTCCCACACAACTGAAGTGGGACGAAAAGACATCTACCCTATCGTGGACAGGTGCCAAAGATCGAAGCAATGCGCCTTATCTTGTCTATAACATTTATGCCAGCCGACAGGCTCCTGTGGATATCCACGATGCCCGTAACCTGATTGCTACTCGTGTTCAAAGCACTACCCTACAACTGCCCAAGGCGACAGCACTGGCTTATGCGGTCACCGCTATGGATAGATACGGCAACGAAAGTGATGCCATACAATCGCACAATGGCAACGATGCAAGCGTAAGGGCTACCACGCGACTACTTTTTTGTGATGGCAAACACGTGGAACTCCCAGCAAAGGGACAGACATTGGATGCCACTTTTGTACTCATAGAATCATTGCAAGGCACGATGATTACCACCCGTGTCTATCAAGGGAAATATGCTGATATTTCCACGCTCCCCGAAGGGATGTACACCCTACGCTCGTTGGATCGATACAACCACACTCATCGCTTGGGTATCTTTATGGTGAAAAGAAATTCTCTGAGGTAATTTTATAACCATCTGCCAACCATTTGTTGCTCGAACTCTTATCATTCTTGGTAAGGCAGTAGAGGCATTTTTGTCCTATCATTTTACCAAAAAACGACCATTGAAAATCTGTGAAATAGAAAAAATCAATAGGCAAGTGACAGACAAAAATGGACTGATTTTACCAAAAAAGACGTCTCTTCAAGTTAGAACATTGACTTAACGCTCCTGGAAACACGCATTAGAGCTGTTATCTTCATGCCTTAGCAGCATTAAAGCATGCAAATAGTAAGCTTATCTCAATGGGTTAGTCGCCAAAAAAGAGTAAAATTTGAGCTAAAAGAAAATAGAATAAGCGTAACATCTTCAAATGTTTTCTTGCGTCAACTCCTTTATCGCTCTGAGGATAGTATCAGAGCTACAAGTGCGAAGTGTCGGATGAAGCGAGAGGTGGTTCATCAAATGAGTAGTGACATCCTGGGGTACATGAACCGCCACAGAAGTAGATACTCATGAGAGAACGGATGATTTCGCTGTACTGATAACCAAACGATCTACACCTTAGACCGAGGGTTGAGTCGATTACAGATGATAATGTGGAGTCAAATTGCTCCATGATTGAAAATAATCCCTCAAAAGGAATGAGTCTTTCAGATTTAATTTGTATCTTCGCCATGTCTATCGTCGGATTCATATGCACATGGTCAAACTAATACTAGTAAGGTATTTGATGAAATATTAAAAGCATTAGACGTATGGTCATCTAAGCCCAATCTATCAATTATTAAAGGAAATTATTGATATATGAATAATTTTAAACGATTAATCCGATTTATCTGTTTTGGTTTGATGCTAGATGGAATTGTTCGTCTCTTCTTGTTTAGTCAATCACAACGATTAACAGAAATGATAGATCTTAATTATTTGATTATAATCATCGTTCCTTCATTTATTTATGTGTTTTTGTTTGTTTTTTCAAAAAATATGAGAAAAGATTTGTCTTTCATGAATCTCGTTTTGGGGTTTGTTTTCTTGTTATCCTTAATTTTAAAATATTTGGCATAATGAACAAAGATAACTTGTATTTACCTTTCTTTTTCAGCATATTTTATTTCATAGGTTGGATAGCTATACATATAGGAATTGGGTCAACTCCTCGTGAAAGTTTAATTTACCATTATCCTGCGGTTCTGTGGAGAGATTTTATAGTAATTATCGTATTGACTATATTTTATTATATATTTTGTTATATACTGCAATTGATATTTGGAATAAAAGATGCTTCTGCTCGTTTACAATCAACGGTGGGGTTGTTTTGTTGTTTAGTAATTAGTTTTGTAGTAGGAATTGATTGGAGTCGATTAATTTAACCTCAAATCCGCAACTAAGCTCTTGAACGTCCTTATTGCGTTTACACGTCCTCTCATTACTGAATTTGCAGATAATTTGAACTTGAAGCACCCTCTTCTGTCTACAATATCCCCTTACCCCACAATGCGACTCTTCAAACAAGGATGAATGTTTTTTTTGGACACCCTGTCAGAAGCTATGCACAGGTTTAAATTCACCTTTTTTTCTATCATAATCGACAGAGTTCCATAAATTGTTAAACTCTTGTTCCGTTATCATTTGAATATTGAATTTTTTGAAGAAGTGCAAATCACAGTTTGTATCCAACCAATAACCGTAATTCCTTTCATCGGGCATTTTTACTATTATTTTCCCACCGCTATCAATTCCTATTTCTCGAAAAGGTTCATCGCATTTTTCATCATATTCTAAATACCACATTGCTACATAGCCTAATTTATCAAAAAAGTCTGGATCGGCATTAAAATATTTGCTTAAAATAAAACGAATTCTACTACATAAGTTTTTCTCTTTCATCGTTTGCACTGGGATTTCTTTTTTACGGTGCCGATATTGAAACTTAAAATACAACATAATTACATAAAAGTTAAACGTAATAATTTAGCGACGATGTCCCGTATAGCCACGGTAAAGGCCTATTGTGCTGATCGTCACCGTCTGACTGCCCCACGCGTCGTAGGAGGAATCGAAAACCTTCGCGCCATTCTCATCCATAACTGAGAGGATGTTGCCTAATCGTCCATAATTTTTATCTAAACTAAAAATTTCCTATATAATTGCCGCCGAAATCGGACATGGGATTCAGCAGGTACACCCTAATGTGATTAGCATGTGTAGTGACTTGAAAGTGCTAGTTCCTACACATCATCATTCACATACTAACATGTGGGCGATACCCTCAATTACACCTAATACTAAAGCATAAACTACCAACTACAATTACCACAGAAAGCAAGTTTTCGTCTATTCTTGTTGTAATCTTCCACGATAAGGATGCCCTTCACATTGAAAGACTCACCATGGCCTTTACTCGTTGTACTGTTAATCGTCACTTTTAAAGTGAATTTTTTATTCTTATACCAAAAAACATCTTTCTTATTGGCCACAAGAGTAAACTCTTCAAGATGACGATTAACCATCATGTAAGCTGTGGTCGCAAGATCGTTCACCATAATGTAGCCTTTATTTCGCACTTTGCCTGGATACTTATAAAAAACACAACAACCACCATCTATCTCTGATGGTATAGAGTCGAAGCTTCCTATTTCAATGCTGACATCCGATTTTACCTCTGCAAAAGATGTGAGAGAATATAGTATTGAAAAACAAGTAATTATAGATAACTTTAAAGTATTCATTTTTTGTATTCGAATAAACGGTTATGGAAGTTCTTCTTGGTTACAGTCCGTCTGTCATAGAGCTTTTTTGCACGGATTTCATCCATTGAATATTTTTTTGCTATATTCCACTTAATGGTATAAAGGTAACAAGTGTCATAGTGACTATATATATATGGGTCAATATAGATAGTTGAATCTGGTAACGCAAAACTGCCGATGATAGCTTTATAAAATGCAATATCTACCTCGTCTGTATCATTCGGCGAAACGACATCCGCAGCTTGCTTACCCCAAAATTGCCAGTTAACAAGAGTGTCTGCCTCCGATAACTCTATTAATAAGGTGTCTTTTGTACAGTTCTTTATATAGAGGGTGGTTTTTCTGTCCATAATACAAGAACTAAATATATCTAAAATCAATAACATCAAAACTATTTTTACCACTATCGATATTTTTTTCATGTGCAATATATTAAAAAAGTTATCTGTCAGAAAGGTAATAAAGATTTCTTGAATAAGAACGATCTACTAACATTTTTTGATGGATAATAAAAATCCAAATGACCTTTAATCTTTATTTCCATTCCAAACCATCTTTCTCCGAAGTATTGCTTTGAAAGATAGTTTGCCCATGTTTCAGTCCAATATTCTTCATGTGGGATATCATTGTATGGCCAAATACCATTACAATTCATCGCACTTTCTTTAGCAATGACTTCATAATAAAAATCTATTCCTACTTTTCGATACTGGAGGACATGGCCGAACTCGTGTTGCATCATTACGAGTCCATTTATTTGGCTACTAGAGAATACGCCCTCACCAGCGAATATGCCTATGTCAGGTAGTGTGAAAGCTGCATATTCATCACTCGATAGTGAACCTAGATACTTACTTTCAAAAACACTTTGACCTTCGAATCTTCCGACGTATTTTGCTTTAATCTTATCTCCGATTTTAAATTCTTTTGGCTTACATCCTTGATAGGCCATGGCTCCTGTCGTATCAAAGTACCCCCTTCCTGTCCAGAAGTTTGCATGGTTATCCATTGCATCAATGCCACCGAAGATTCCTCCAGTAAGACCGCTTTCTAAAGCTCCGATGCCTCCAGATTCTAAACCAGCAAGAAGACCTTTCCCAAAACTGTGTCCATCAACCCATGAATTATCTGCACCGTAAATAAACCCGCCTGCAAATCCTGCGCTTGCACCCGAAGCAGCACCAGCAAGGAATCCTGTAGAAGCTATTCCTTTGGCTAATCCTGCTGCTCCAGTCCAGAAATTACCTCCTGCCATGGCAACGTTCACTCCTGATGCTAATCCTGCACCGACAGCTCCGGCAACTGCACCAGTGGCGAAGTAGCCGAGTCCCTTCGCATTAAGCTGGAATCCATGTGACGCCCAATTGAAGACTCCTCCAATAGCAGCACCTATGATAAGGTTCCAAAAATCCCCACTCGGATCCGTGTATTTCAGCGGATTGTTCAAACAACAGCTGTAGCGGTTGAAGTTCTGGCTGTTGTCCGGCATCTGAACATAGTTGTCAGGGCTGAAGAAACGGCCGAGGACAGGGTCATACAGCCGCTCGTTCATGTTAATAATCTCAAACTCACCGAGCATCTCATGACCTGTGTAGCCACGGTGCAGCCCGATGGTGTTGAGCGTTACCGTCTGCCTGCCCCACGCATCATCGTAGGAGACATCGAAGACCTTCGTGCCTTTCTCATCTATATTGACAATATAACAATACCCCACAATGCAACTCTTCAAACAAGGATGAATGTTTTGTTGCGACACCCTGTCAGAAGCTATGAACAGGTTTAAATTCACCTTTTCTTCTATCATAATCGACAGAGTTCCATAAATTGTTAAACTCTTGTTCTGTTATCATTTGAATATTTAGTTTACAATAGTCTTTCATTCTATAATCAGAATCTGTCCAAAATCCAAAATTTCTTTTATCTGGTAATTTTACTATAATTTTCCCATTAGTATCAAAGCCTAGCTCTCTTATTACTTGGTTAAATTTATTATTTTCATACTCAACAACCCATAGTGCAACATAAGGAATTTTGTTTTCAAAATCAGGATTAGCAGCAAAGATATCATTTAACACCGAAAATAGTACTCGCCATATATTTTTTTTCTTCATAATACCATTTTCTTGACGGTGCCGATATTGAAACTTAAAATACAACATAATTACATAAAAGTTAAACGTAATAATTTAGCGACGATGTCCCGTGTAGCCACGGTGCAGACCTATGGTGTTGAGCGTTACCGTCTGACTGCCCCACGCATCGTAGGAGGCATCGAAAACCTTTGCACCATTCTCATCCATAACGGAGAGGATGCTCCCTATATTGTCCGTTAAGGCAATATAATTCCTCACCGTGCCATTCTCATCCATATTGACAATATAACAACACCTCACAATGCGACTCTTCAAACAAGGATGAATGTTTTGTTTGGACACCCTGTCAGAAGCTATGAGCAGGTTTAAATTCACCTTTTCTTCTATCATAATCGACAGAGTTCCATAAATTATTAAACTCTTGTTCCGTTATCATTTGAATATCAAGTTTACAATAGTCTTTCATTGTATAATCAGAATCTATCCAAAATCCAAAATTTCTTTTATCTGCCTCAAATCCGCAACTAAGCCCTTGAACGTCCTTATTGCGTTTACACGTCCTCTCATTACTGAATTTGCAGATAATTTGAACTTGAAGCACCCACTTCTACAATGTGACTTGAGGCAATCACAATATCATTCCCATAAGTTGGTCAGCATTAATTATCTTGTTATGCAGTGTAGTTCCAATTTTACAAACGCTGTTTAGTGGATGTTTTTTCGATGTAAAAATGTTGTTCTTCAATGAAAGAGCTGTGCGTTTAGCGCAAACAAACGTTAAAGCTTTGGCTTTTATGCGTGATTTCTGTACCTTTGTAATCTAAATATGATTTTATTTTATGCATCCCATTTTTATAGCAGGCCCTTGCGTCATCGAATCGTGGGAACTGCTGGAAACAGTGGCTTCGAGACTGGTTGAAATCAATCAGCGCTTGGGTACAGAGATTATCTTCAAAGCGTCGTTCGACAAGGCAAATCGAACGTCTATACACTCATTTCGGGGTCCCGGTCTCGAAAAAGGACTGCAAATGCTGGAACAGATAAAGAAAAAGTACCACCTGCGCATCACCACCGACATTCACGAAAGCTATCAGGCAGAAGCTGCAGGACAGGTGTGCGACATCTTGCAAATCCCTGCCTTCCTCTGTCGACAAACCGACCTGTTAGTTGCAGCCGCCAAAACGGGCAAGGTGGTGAACATCAAGAAAGCCCAGTTTTTGAGCGGAAAGGACATGAAATATCCCGTTGAGAAAGCACGTGAGAGCGGTGCCAACGAGGTGTGGCTTACCGAACGTGGTAACTGTTTTGGATATAACAATTTAATTGTTGATTTTAGAAATATTCCCGACATGCTCGAACTGGTAGACACAGTCATCATGGATTGTACTCACAGTGTGCAAAGACCAAGTGCGGGCAACGGAAAGACAATTGGCGACAGGCACTTTGTACCCTCTATGGCAAAAGCAGCCAAAGCTTTTGGGGCGACAGGTTATTTCTTCGAGACACATCCCACGCCCGACCAAGGTCTTAGCGATGCTGCCAACATGATAGCGCTCGACCAACTTGAGTTGATTATACAAGACTTGTTGAAAGCATAAACCATTCTGACACCAAGAGGAAACGATATTAGGATATGGACGAGAATACGAACAACTTACTGAAACAGACAAAAGATTTTGCTGCACAATGTATCAAGGATGAAGCCCAAGCGTTGTTAGAACTCATCCCACAGTTAGATGAACACTTTGAAAAGGCAGTCGAACTGATGTTCAACTGCAAAGGAAAAATCATTGTAACGGGGGTAGGAAAAAGTGGTCATATCGGTGCAAAGATAGCCGCAACACTGTCTTCGACAGGCACTCCAGCGTTCTTTATCAATCCGCTGGATGTCTATCACGGTGATTTGGGAGTGATGACACCCGATGACGTGGTGTTGGCTTTGAGCAATAGCGGACAGACAGACGAGCTGTTGCGCTTTCTGCCCATGGTGCTACACATGAAAGTACCCGTGGTATCTATCAGCAGAAACGCCCACTCCCTACTGGCTAAATATTCCACAACCCATATTCTTTGCTCGGTGAAGAAAGAGGCTTGTCCGCTGAACTTGGCACCAACCAGTAGTACTACAGCAGCACTTGCCATGGGCGACGCATTGGCAATTGCCTTAATGAAGGTAAGAAAATTCAAGCCAAAGGATTTTGCGCAGTTTCATCCAGGAGGTGAATTGGGTAAACGATTGCTCACCACAGCTGCAGATGTGATGCGTTCGGACAATCTTCCTATCATTCCCAAGGAGATGCATCTTGGTGATGCTATTATTCATGTAAGCAAAGGCAAATTGGGATTGGGTGTATCGTTAGAGAACGAACAAGTAGTGGGCTTGATTACAGATGGCGACATCAGGCGAGCCATGGAGAAATGGCAAGCGCAGTTTTTCGACAAGACGGTGAGCGATATCATGACAACAAATCCGAAAACCGTAGCGCCCAGTACAAAAATAACGGAAATACAACGAATCATGCATCAGTATAAGATACATACAGTGTTGGTGGTGGACGAAGCAAACCATTTATTAGGAATAGTAGACCACTATTCGTGCATGATTTAGTAAGACAAGGTAAGAAAATTTGAGGACAATTTTATTTATTCTAAGTATAGCTTTTTGTGTCACCACAAGAGCACAATCATCCGACTCCATCATTGCTCAAGCGTTGTGCAAGGAAGGCGTTACATTCACACACGATAACAAGGTAACCCTTTTGACCAATGGACAGGAAAAGTTTGATGATCTGTTCAAAGCCATTGAACAAGCCAAAAGTAGTGTACACCTCGAATACTTTAACTTCAGAAACGATTCGATAGCAAGCCTTTTATTTCAACTTCTTGAGCGAAAGGCAAGTGAAGGAGTTGAGGTGAGGGCACTTTTTGATGCCTTTGGAAATGCCTCGAATAACCGTCCCTTAAAGAAGCGACACATTGACTCCATACGTGCAAAGGGCATCGAGATTTATAAATTTGATCCTATTACCTTCCCTTGGGTGAATCATGCACTAAGCAGAGATCATCGAAAAATTGTGGTGATTGATGGTGAAGTGGGTTACACTGGGGGAATGAACGTGGCTGATTATTATATAAAAGGTACGAAACAAGTTGGAAAATGGAACGATATGCACTGTCGCATCGAAGGACTTGCGGTAAATACGTTGCAAAGTATTTTTCTAAAAATGTGGAACAAAACGGCAAAACAAAACGTACATGGTTCCAAGTATTACAGAGGACACAGAAGTCGAGATTACATAGAGGGCTTAAACCCCGACACTTGTGACTCTGCTGGGCATAAAACGGTTGGGATGATCAATCGTGAACCCAGAATAAGTAACAAAATCATTCGGGACTTTTATGTTGAAGCAATCAATGTTGCTCGTGACAGTTTGAAGATTATCAACCCCTACTTCACGCTCAATCGTGGCATCAAAAAAGCGCTGAGAAATGCGATTCATCGTGGTGTGAAAGTAGAAATCATGCTTTCTACCAGTAGCGACATCCCCTTGACTCCCGATTGCGGATTTTATAATGCACATCAACTCATGAAGCAAGGGGCAAGGGTATGGATGTTTACCGATGGGTTTCACCATACAAAGGTGATGATGGTGGATGGAAAATTTTGTACCGTAGGCAGTGCCAACCTTAATGCGAGAAGTTTAAGGTATGACTATGAGAACAATGCCGTCATTCTTGATCGGTGTACAACAAAACAATTAGATCATATTTTTGACCGAGATAAGAAATACAGTTTTCTGTTGACGCCAAAGAGTTGGGATGAGTTTAGGAGTCCGTGGCAGAAATTTCGGGGTTGGTTTGCACATTTGTTAGCTCCTTTCTTGTAGCCACAAACTTATCGGAAATGCAAAAAATAGGTCTGCAAGCAAATCTGTACAGACGCTGAACCATTATATATTGTTGATGTCTACATACCCATGCGTTACGGCGTAAATGGTTAAAGCAGAGACACTCTTCACCCCTAATTTCTCCATGATATTTTTGCGGTGGGTAATAACCGTTGTCATTCCGATATTTAATCGATCGGCTATTTCCTTGTTGATATACCCTTGGACGATTAAGGACAATACTTCTATTTCACGGTCAGACAGTACTTTTTTCTTTAACACTTTGGGTAAAGGTGGAAGGTGTTGCCCCGTACCATGCGCATGCTGTTCGAGCATAAGGACAGAGCGAACAAGTTCATCCTCTGGAACATTCACACAAATGCTATGAAATCCCGTTAGTTGGGTCATTGGATCATTAGAAGTGGTGAGGACAATGGTCTTTCTACGTCGGTCAAGGAAAAAGCCCCTATTTTCTAAAACAATGCTCACCGATACAAAATAGTGAAAGAAAGAATCTGGAAAGTTTTGACTCAATTCATCAAAGGAATTGAAAGTCGAAACTTCCATAATTGGAAACACATCCTGCAATATTTGCTGTAATCCTAAAATTGCAAGCGTATTGGAATCGATAATCGCAATTTGAGGACGCCCGTTTTTTATCATTTGTTTCTCCATAGCAACGGCAAAGTTACCATTTCTTTTTGGGTTCTCGATAGAATTTTATTAACAATTAGTAATGCGAGGCATAAAAATGACACTATCATTGGCATGCCTCGAGAGCAACTCAATGTCAATTAGTGATGCTCTGGGACGATAGCAAAATATTTCACATCAGTACTCGTGAGATTTTCCATATAGTGCTGGTGTCCCATTGGACAATAATGTACCTGACCTGCATGCACAGTTTCAATCTCTTGATCGTAATGAAAGGTCAATGTTCCTTCCAACACATAAATAATTTCACAGTTTTGTTCGTGTATATGTAGTCCCGAACTTGCGCCTGGCTTGAGTGTAGAGAGCATTATTTTGCACTTATCATCTGCAAAACTTTTCGTTCTTAACTCTCCTACTCCACCCTTAAAGCCCTGAATGACCTGCTCTTTAATCTGTTCGAAATCGATAACCATAGTCTATTTTTTTGATTTTTATTGGTCATACAAAAGTATATAAAATATAGAAAAATACAAAATCAATGGAAGAAAAACTCAGGATTGTGGGTACAGATTAAAATAGGTGCATCCTTTTGAGAATGCACCTATATAAGTTTGTAACAGAATAAAGTCTGCGATTATTTGGCTGATACGTGTTTATAGTAAACGCCATTAGCCAATTGTGCTGTACCTTTGAAAGTAGACTTTGTGGCGATGACCGTAAGTTTGTCGCCTACCTTGAGTCCAAGTTTACCAACAGCCCCCTTACGAGCATCGTCAGTTGCACCATAACCTGGGTAGCATCCATATAGATAGATTTCGCTATCTCCATCTTTCAATGTCATATTGCCGTAATCAGCATTCTTTATTTCTTTAATTGTACCTGTCACCAAATAATGAACTTCTTTGCTATCCGACTTTTTCAGCACATCTGCAATGGTGATAGGCGTAACGTGTTTAACATTTTCCAAAGCTCCTTTGACCATCTGTGGGGTTCCTTTGTATTCGCCACGCTTACCCACAACGGTGATGATGTCGCCTTCTTTAATATCCTTGCCCTTGAATCCATACAGTCCATAAACATAGACTTCGCCAGAAAAATCTTTCAGATAAACGTTGCCATACTCTGCATTTTTTATCTTAGTGACAATGCCAGTTAATCTATATTGGGTTTCACCCACAGGTGCAGCAAGGAAGTTGGCTACAGATGCCTTTACGATAGCTCCCAACTGCACAATGGTAGCTGAAGAGGTATAATCCTTCTTTCCGTCTGTGGTATGGAAGATAATCTTGCAATGGCGGTCTCCACCTGTATTAGCAGTTGCCATGAACTTAACAACGGCGTTAGTACCTCTCGACTGAATGGAAGAGATAGCGAGCCAAGACTTTGCCGATTCGGGTATTTCTACCGATACACCTTGTCCCTTACAAGTGAGATGAACGGTCGTTTCGCCTCCACCAACGGCTATTGTGTCGTTAAAGACGGAGTCGACTTTTATCAAAGACTTAACGATATTGAGTACATCAACATCTACTAACTCTATGGTTGAGCCATAAATCTTTTTAGGTCCTTCTACTGTGACTTCATCACCCACTTCAATTCCAAGACTTGCGAAGTTCTTTTTATTACCCTTTTCATCTTTCGTACCATAAATCAAAATCTCTCCCGTCTTGTCTTTAAGAATCCAATTGCCATAGAGCGTATTGCTGATAGAAGATACAATACCTTTCACTCGATAGGTCTTACCAGTAGGACCAGCAAGCACATTAGCGACGGTTACGACTTCTTTCTTTGATAAGCCCTGAATGACATTGACGTGTTGAGTCTCGCCAGCACAATGGATAAGAACTTGTGCAGTTCGTCCATCCAAAGCCTTTTCGGCTTTGAAAGTGAGCACCTCATTACCCTCATTGTCTTTGCCCTTCGTGATAGAAAGCCATTTAACAGAGTCTGTTTTGGTAACGACTTTTTCCATCGTCCAATCCGTTGATGCATTCACGATGATAGAAGATTCTCCACCTTCAACAGGTATCGACACATAAGAGGAGGAAACCTGAACTGCATCTAACAGTGTGATGTCTTTATTGTCTTCACAGCTGGTGAACCCAAGAGCTATAAAGGCAACGAATGTAAGAAAAATATATTTTAGTTTCATGTTTTCAATTTTTCAACTATATGAATTAATTAAATGTATATTTAATACCAATGGAGGCATACCAGCACTGTCCGAGAGAGTAACTTGGTGTGAAGGTTTCGGTATTGCCTTGTATGGACGAAGGAGTTGAGTAAGTGGCATAACCTTCTTTGTCTACACCTTCGAATTTAAGGATGCGTGCTTCAGCACCAATAGCAGGATTCAAATACTTTGCTACACCCCAACTGGAGTTGAAAAGATTCATGAGGTTCTTGACGTCACAACTGAGTTGCAGTTTGTTTTTGGTGTTACCAATGTTGACTTTGAAATCGTGCTTATAACTAAAGTCGATGCGGTGAACCCATGGAGAATACAGACTGTAAGCCTCTGCATATTCGCCCTGATGCTTTTTGAGATAGTTATTGTTATGCACATAATCCATGAAACGAGTCTTATCATCTTCAGAAACAAATCTGAAATCATTGTTCGCTACTTGTTCATCGGTAGGAATGTATAGGGCATCGTAATTATATCCGTCGCTATTGATATCATTCACCGTCATGTAAGAGTAGTTGGCTCCGCCTCGCCATGCCTCGTAGAAGAAACCATAGTGGTTACCACTCTTGTCATGAATGGTTGCAGATGCCATTAAGCGGTCGGGAGTAACATACTGTGAATTGTGCAAACGAATGTGGTTAGGTCCTTCAACCGTAGGCACATAGGTAAACGCTGACTCAGGATTAGAACCAGGCATACCTGTTACGTTCTTAGACACCGTGTGCGTATAAGCAGCTGTGAAATCCAACCACTCGTTAGGTTGAGTGTTCAATGTAATGTTTCCTATCCAGCCATATCCACGACTGGTATTCTCAAGAACGAAGGCACTGGTGTTGGTGTGATATCCTGTGGGATAGATAGGTCGGTTATCTACGCCATTGAAGCGTGCAAAGCCTCCTACTGAAGGAATGCTCCAATCAGAGATAGAGGTCTCGTTGATAGATTTGTTGAAAATTAATTCGCCTGTCAGAGTGGTAGGGAAAGGAATCGGGAGTTGGTAATCAACTGCAATGGAAGTTTTCCATACCTGTGGCATCTTAAAATCAGAAGCGATTCCAGCCACTGACGAAGGCACTACACCATCTTCAGGTTTGATTGTTGTGGGATAACCTAAAGAAGCCAACTTATCGTAAAGAGCTGATAGTGTGGCTCTCCCCTCTCCGTCTGTTACCAATCCACCAGCAAATTGTGTCATGTCAAAACCTCGCTTGGCAGCAATGCCTGCATTGATGTGTGCATTGTATTGCACCATACCACCATTGGTAGGCATGTTGGTAAAGAATACAAGTGGCAGGTTTCCTGCAAACAGTCCTGTACCACCACGTACTTTCAGCGTCTTATTACCTAAAACATCCCAGCTGAATCCAACACGTGGAGAGAATATCCAGTTGGCATCAGGCCACTTGCCAGTGTCAAGGTGTCGACCATTAAAGTCTAAGTCATTGATTGCTTTATTGGCAATCAAATCTTTGTTATCGAAAACCAAATTATCAATGCGCAATCCGTATGTCAACTTAAAGTTGTCGGTCATTGACCATTCGTCTTGTGCATAGAGACTGTACTTGTTGGTACGTACACGAGCTGCGGGAGCTTTTTCACCATCATATCCGTAGGTAAGGTTCACAATCTCAGGTATACCTCCATTCAGAAAATCATCTAAAGAAGTATAGCGATAATATCCCGTACCATTACGCATATAAGAGTTATCAGCCATTTTGTATTCATAAGCCAAGCCTCCTATTATCTTATGATTGCCCAAGTAATAGGTCAACTCATCTTTCACGTTCCATACATTGTTATGAACAGCATTGTTCCAAGTAAACAACTCGTATCCAAGTGACAAATAAGCTTGTCCATCTTTAAGGATATCTATGAAGGGGAATTCACTCGAATTAGTACCACGAACATCATCCAATTTAGAATAGGTAGCCAATAATTGGTTTGATAACTTTTCTGATAATCTACTATTCAAATCAAACGAGAACGAATGCACCAAGTTATCCATGGAATACATCGAATTAGCATAAGCCATAGACGCTTTTGACAAGCGAGCTTCTGACATACGTGTACCACCGTCCATAGAAGAAGCATTAGGAGAAATCCAGTTTTGATTCTTTGTATAGTTATAACGCAAAGCCAAACGATGTTGGTCGGTAATGTTCCAATCAATACGTGCCAACAGCTTATAATTATTCTTGTCGGCAGGGAAATCGGTGTAAGAACCCGTGTCATAGCCATATTTGTTTTTGACAAAGTCTGACACTGTTTGCAAATCCTTCAAAGATGTACGAGAGATAAAGTTGTCAGGGTCTGCAATGCCCTTAGCAGAACCTCTCCAACGATTCACTATCGTAGGGATGTTAATAGCCTCGGCATTAACAAAGAAGAACAATTTATTCTTAAGAATTGGACCTCCGAGCGTAAAACCGTATGTGGTCTTCTGATCCTTTTCGCGAGCTCCAGATATTTGTTGCCTTTTTACAGCGTCTCCTCTGAGGTTCTCGTTTTCATGATATACGTATGCCGTTCCTTGAAACTGGTTATTTCCAGATTTGGTAATTGCGTTAACACCACCACCAATAAAGTTTGTTTGTCGCACATCGTATGGTGCAACAACCACTTGTAACTCTTCGATAGCCTCTATTGAAATAGGATTTCCTCCACCAGGAAGTGAGGGACTCAAACCAAAATTGTTATTGAAGTTGGCACCGTCTACCGTAAAGTTTGCAGTACGGCCGTCTACACCTCCAAAACTCATACCGTTGCCGCCATAAGGAGACAAGCGTGTGATATCAGTAATACTTCGGCTAACTGTCGGCAAATTTGCTATCTGCGACTTGTTGATGTTGGTAGAAGCACCAGTTTTTTCGGCAGCAAACTTCGAAGCCGTAGCACTTACAACAACCTCTCCTAACAGTGCTGCATCCTCAGAGAGCTCAACATTCAAGTTGTAAACTTCGGCCAATTGCAACTTAATGCCCGTGTAAGTTTTAGTTTGATAACCAACATAACTTACTGTCACCTTGTATGGTCCGCCTGTACGCATACCTTGAATATTGAAACGACCATCTACATTCGTCACTGCTCCATAACGCGTTCCAGAAGGTTCGTGAACCGCTTGAATGGTAGCACCGACGAGTTGTTCACCCGTTCCCTTAAGTGTAACCTTACCATTCATGGAAGAAGTTGTAACCTGAGCCATGATAGAATGACAAACTATCATCATCATGCTCACCAGAAAAAGAATTCTTTTCTGCATTTTGTTTGATAAATTTTAATGAATAATGCGGTAAAATATCGTGTAATACAGATTACGATTGCAAATTTAGCTAAAAATATCGATAAAGTTGTTACATCTTTATTAAAAATGTATGCAACTGAAAATTTATCTGCAGGATTCTTATAGAATAAGGATTGTTGCTTGTGTTACCATTTATATCAGAACTTTATAATTTGAAGAGTTACACAGCAGCAAGAATCAAATATTGAAGATCATACGCATTCCACAAATGTATTCAATGAACTGTATTGCTCTTCCAGATGGATGCCATCTTATTTCGAATAATCCAACTATTAATGGCTGTAACGCCTAATAATAGAACTACGCCCAATAAGCAAGTCGGACCAAGGCCGCCATTATCAAGACTGGGCAACAGATTATACAATACATCCATGTACAAGGGGCGAACGATTGCTAAAATTCCTATCGCAAGTACGAACACAAGTCCATGAAGTGACAAGGTCAGAAGCTGATAAGGTTGTGCAACTTGTGATGGACTATATCCTATGAGCATTAAATTTTGTAGCTTAGAAGTATTTTTTTGTACTAATAGATAAATGCTTAACATCAAAATATAAAAGCTCAATACAGATATGATTAATCCTATCATCATCACTATCACTACAATCAGGCGAAAGAAATAAGTCATCTTTTCTGCAGAAGAATTGCTGTTTTCTACTTCATATCCTTTTTTTTCTAAGTAGTGTGAGAATTGTGTATCTGTGGGATTCGCTACATCTACGATGAGTCGATTAGGTTCATTTTGAGGAGTTGACGAGAATCTTTGGTTACTCCACACCATAAAACTTTCTGGAACCAAAATGGTACTGAGTTGGCTGGAGAAGCCTATCACCTTTCCTTTTAGTGTTTGTTCTTGTCCATTTCCACGGATATGGATTTGTACATCAAGCATACCCACTAAACCTTCAGAAATCTTTGGCAGCGAATGATTTCTTGCATAGCCGAAGTTATACATCGCCAAATACGATTTTGGAAATATGATAGGCACGATATCATCTTTCCCATCATACTTCCACTCTGATAAGGGAACATTTACAAAAGCGTCTGGAATACTTTCAAAAAAGAACTCGGAGTTAAAGAGACGATTTCCTTGTACATCCATACTTACCTCTGATTGATAATTAGCTGAATGAAAGGAACCCACTTTTTGTATAAATGGTTGTTGAGAAAGATGATTTATTTCTGATGAGGAAAAATTGTTTGTCCTACCACTAAACGATGTGTTGGTATCTATACGTTTACTGATAACGAGATAATCGCTCTTCATGAAACTGTCTTTATCTTGGAAGAACGGCAAAACATCACGGTAGAATTGGTAGCCAAACAACACAATAAACATCCCAAAAAGACTTGCAAAAAAGAATCCAACAAATTGTGGGATACTCATATTCTGCTTCAGCAGTTTCCAAACTAACTTCATAATCGTATCATCTTATCGTATAAAGCAGGCATGTGTTTACCGATACTGGTAATAATGACACCTGCTCCTTGCTTGTTTACTTCTGTCATCATGAGGTCTTGCATTACCTTCGCATTCATATCGTCAAGATGACTAATGGGTTCATCTGCCAACAAGAAGTCGAAAGGCTGAACTAAGGCACGCATCATTGCCACTCGCTGCTGTTGTCCAAAAGACATTTTAGAGACTTGAACATTCGTCTTGTCTGCGATACCTAATGCTTCGAACCAGCTCATTATCTCGCTCTTCGATTTATACTTGGTCATGTTATTCTTAATCTCAACATTCTCCCACGCCGTCAATTCTGGAAATAGTCGAAGTTCTTGAAACATATAACTGATATGATGTCTTCGAATATCTATCCAATGACGAATATTGAAACTGCGAATGTCCTGTTGATCAAACAAGATACAACCAGCATAATCGTGTCTATACCCTATCACATAACTGCAAAAAGTACTTTTTCCTTTGCCTGAATGTGCTTCAATCAGGTAATTCTTACCTTTCTCTAAGGTGATATGTTTGTTCCAAACTTCGGATTGTAAGCCTTCCGTTTTTTCAAAAACCTGTGGCATTACATGGTCAAAAAGAATCGATTCCACGAGCTAATTGAGTTTATACACGAGGGTGTGTATGTTTCCAAAAACAGGTCTGAGCAAATCTGTGATCATGCTAAGCCTTTCGTTATGATAATCCCTCACATTGATAATCATCACCATCTTTTCACCCTTTATCTGATGGAGTATTGAACTCTCAAACGGATGATTGGATGCCTTTATTGAATTGGATGCCTCTTGCGGAGTTGCTCCACTGTAAAATTGCAGATTGTTAGTAACACCAAAGAAAAATCTTGTTTTGCCATTCGTATATACAAAAGCATGCTTGTTCCAATCTGTTAGCTTCCCACCCGCAGGAACAGATTGCTTCCAGTAATCTACATCTGCCAACCATTTGGAGTGTGCTAATTGAGCCGCCATCGAGATACTGATGTTTTGCTGCTCATATTGAGGAACCACCACACTCATATCTCCGTTGACACTTCGAATAATGTTATCCAAATCAATGGCTTGATTGATTCCTGTCAGTAGCACTTGTAAGCTTTTATTATTCTGCAATATGGGTAAAAACTGTTTGCCATCTACGTTAACAAACATTCCAAACAATGCAGTATCTGGCATTGCTTCTATGTATTTACCTTGAATAGGACGATAAATCTTTTTCGATTCCTGTATCGTTTGGTTGATACGCTTATTCCACGAAAACGGTGAACCTTCTACATACCAACAACCCTTCTCTACTTTCATCTTAGCAGCTATCAAGACATCTGTTGTCGTTGCATCCTTAGGGGCTCCAAGCATCAAAGGGGCAATGATTTTATCGGGTAAGGCTTGTGCTTGTGCCACTAACGTCATAGGACTGTCCAACGAGTCTAAAACTTGGTATATCGGCGATGCCAAGATACTTTCTTCTTCGTCTTGCTGCAAGTATTTGGCAATGGTGGCTTTCGCTTCTTCTTGCTTCGTCAGTGGAATAGGTCCCATGATTAACAACGACTGCTTGTTATATCCCACCATCCACGAATCACGAATTGTAGAAAAGAACGCATCCCTAAATGAAACGGATTCACTCCCCATGCGTTGGAGCATCGTTGATATTTTATCAGCATTATCCACTTTGGCGCAAATACCAAGATTTCCATCAGGAGATGTAAAAAGATAAATCTTTTGCGTGAAGTCTATTCCGCTCTCATCAAGATTTTTCATCTTAAGAATGGTTCTGAGAAGTGTTTTATTATTGATGCCACTCATCTGACTGGCATCAAAAGATACCAATGCTGTAGACTCCTTAGGAATGGCTTGCTGATAGCTTTCGTTGGCACATCCTGTGAATAACAACACAGAGAAGATGATTGCTACTAAAGAATAGGTGTAAGAGAATTTCATTGTAGAAAAAAAGAGTTTATGGATAACTACGTCTAAACATTTGGGTCATCGCAACTGCCATCAGTCCAGCAGTTTCTGTGCGAAGTCGATTTTTTCCAAGTGAGATTGATTCAAAACCTGCTTGTTCGGCTAATTTCACTTCATCAACAGAGAAATCACCTTCAGGACCTACCAAGATAGTTATATCGTCATCGTCTGTCATTTGGTGGAGCGTAGTGAGCAAATCTTTGCGCTCAATCTCTGGGTAGCAATGTGCTATATAGCGATGTCCTGTCGTTTGATGATGAATAAAGTTCTTATACGAAACCATTGGATTAACAATTGGCTTCCAAGGTTTTCTACTTTGTTTCATTGCCGCTATCACAATCTTCTCTAACCGGATTGGACGTATCTGTTTGCGTTCAGAAAATTGACAATTCAAGAACGTGATTTCATCAAATCCTATCTCTGTCATCTTCTCAACCATCCATTCTATACGCTCCATCGTCTTGGTAGGTGCAATTGCCAAATGTATATGTCCACGCCAGTTTTTTTGTTGCGGCAGTTTTTCCTGTATTTCATAGAAGCAATGCTTGGTTGAAGCAATCGTAACTATTGCTCGATAAAAATTTCCAACGCCATCCATGAGAAACATCTCATCTCCACTCGATAGTCTTAGTACACGTAATGCGTGGAGTGCTTCACTTGTAGGAAGTTCGTTAACGTGGTCGGCATCAGGAACAAAAAAATATCTAACTTCTTTCATTTTTTGTCATCTGTATCAAGTAAATTGCGTCTTTTCATTTCGTCTCTCAAGTGTGATGCCATTTCGTAATTTTCTTCTTCAATGGCTTTATTTAATGCTTTTCTCAGCATATCATCAGTCAGCGTGTTGAGAGGAATAGACATCCCTTTAGAATCCTTCTTAAAAGCAACACTTTGTTTTTTCATCAAATTCTCATCCATATAAATGGGCGTTTTACTAATCAAGGAGAACAGCAAAGCATCGCTCACCCTTATCGTATAAGGCTCAAATGTCGAATTGTTCATCAACAAACACCGATATTGACCATCTATCACATCATGGATAAGAATTTCAAAGTCAGCAGTCGTTTCACTTCGCACTACGTGCCATAGCACCTCTGGTAATAGCAAAGGTGTAATAGGGATATTTTGTATTCGCAACTGCAACTGGTACAACATCTGATAGTCGCAAGGAATAGCGATTTGGCGTTGCTCATTTTCATCTACAAGTATCACCAATCCCACATCTTTATTACCCACTATTTCTGTCACACTTTTAACAGTTAGTCGTACCTTATTCATACTTTCACTTCTTTTTTAGGTCTAAACATGAAACCAAAGCAAATGCCTACTACCAAAGCATAGCCTGCAAAAATATACCAGCATATAGGCCAATTCGTCACGCCATTCACCGTATGCGAAGTAACAACAGCTTGCGCAGCAAACGAACCTGCCGTGGCACCTATTCCATTGGTCATCAACATAAACAATCCCTGTGCACTGGAACGAAGAGAGTGTGGTGTAGCTTGGTCTACATATAGCGACCCGCTAATATTAAAGAAGTCAAATGCCACACCATATATTATCATGGAGAGTAAAAACATCCACACGCCACTCCCAGGATTACCTAAACCGAGTAAACCAAATCTGAGTACCCAAGCAAACATCGCTATCAACATCACATTCTTGATGCCATACCTTTTCATAAAGAAAGGAATCATCAAAATACACAGCGTCTCACTCACTTGCGACAAAGAATATAAGATGACAGGGTATTTTACACCAAACGAATCAGCATAGGCTGGTATCGATTTGAAACTTTCTATAAAGGGAGTGGCAAAACCGTTGGTTATCTGCAAACTTACTCCTAATAACATGGAGAAGATAAAGAAGATAGCCATGTGTTTATCCTTAAATAAGGAGAAAGCGCGCAACCCAAAAGCATCCACCAAAGAGGTAGCCTCATGATGCTTACTAACTGGACATTTGGGTAAGGTAAAGGTATATAAGAAAAGAAGTACACTCAAAACCCCACTCACCACAAATTGGTTTTGATTGCTCTTAAATCCCATAATATCTACAAACCACATGGCACAAATAAATCCGATGGTGCCAAAGGTACGAATGGGTGGAAAATCTTTAATCGTATCCATCCTTGCTTGTGTCAGCGCAGTGTATGCAACCGAGTTAGATAAAGCTAAGGTCGGCATATAAAACGCTACACTCAATGAATACAATGTAAAGAGAACACCAAACTCTGCCGCACTACCTTGCATATATCCATAATAAGCAGCACCAAACATAAACAACCCCGCAAGCAAGTGACACACCCCCAAAAGTCGTTGTGCGGGTATCCACCTGTCGGCAATGATACCCATCAATGCAGGCATAAATATAGACACGATGCCCTGCATGGCGAAAAAGATTCCGATATTTGACGCCATTCCAATGTTCGTCAAATAAATGCCCATACAGGTAAGATATGATCCCCAAACGGCGAACTCCAAAAAGTTCATGGCCGCCAAACGCACTTTTAAGTTCATGGTTGACTCTTTTCGTTGTTTTATTGATGATGCAAGCCGAAGCCAAACAAGCTCTGCTTGATTAATACAAAGGTACGCTAATTGTAACAACTCACAAAATAAATGAGTATTTTTTAAGTTTCATCTCACGACTCTTGCTCAAAATAAAATAAATGCCAGACCAAGAAAAATATTGGGATTCAGAATATCAAGTGAGACTTTTTTCTTAAATTTGCAAACGTAGTTGAATTTTGAAGTTGAATCTACCCAACACTTTGACAGTTAAAGATGCAAGATTGGTGGGTATTTATAAAACGCTTGATAAAAAAATCATGATTACGTAGTAACCAATGTTCGTTTCAACAAATAGTAATTGCAAACCAATCAATAAATTAACATTCTCTATGAAGAAACTACTTATTTTACTTCTCATTTGGAGTATTCTTCCTGTCGTTGGTCAAAGTAATAAAGATTTTAATAATTATATCAGTCATTTTATGCCATGTGAGCAAAAAGAATTTAATGCCTATTTTTTCACCAAAGACAGTGTGGAAATTAACAAAAATTCCGTGTCCAAATATCTTCCAGATAAACTAAACTGTAATTGTACAACAAAAGGTTTATGGTATAGGTACGGTCGGAGAATACCTTCAAACAAATATGTTATTGTATTTGTTTCGAAGTTATGTGATATTCCGCATATCAATGAATATCCGTATGCTGAAGACGTTTTGTTGGTGTACTCAAAAACAGGGAAACTAATTGATTTTGCAACTATTTCACATGGTAGCGATATTCATGCTGTGGAATTTTTTGGAACCATTCAACCGTTCAAGTTAATAGTAGAACAAGGCGTGATGAATAATCCTAACGATATGAACAAAGTGGAATCGCCTCATTGTAGTATTCAAATCTATGAATATACCATAGGTGACAATGGAAAAATTAATAAGAGAATTGTCCAAAAGAACATATCTGGTCGTATGGTATATTCTAAAGAAGGAATATTCTGTAAATTTATAACTAATTGTTTGACAGAGTGATATATTATTTATACCTTAACATAACCCTCCAGCACGTCCCCATCAAGAGAAGAATCGAAATAAAGTCTTAAAAAAACTTTGTGAAGTTACAAAATTCTAACTATAACATTAACTTTGATCATTACGGAGTTCAATATTTTATAAACTTATCTTAATAACTTTGTAAAAAGTGAAATTTGACGCATCTATTCCCAACTTCCACTTAAGGAGTTGGCAGCTAAGTATAAGAATCGTAGATCACAAGAAAAAAAACGCAACACAATAAAATCTGAAACGAGACAGCATCACTTGTACCAAGATTTTTGTTTAATGATTTTTTAATGAGCATCTATGTATAAAATTATAGCAAGTTTATATCGTTATAACATGAAGGGATTTAATAAGAGTATCCCGTATTTTGCTACGCTAAGCAACATCCTCGTGCTTTTTATTTTTATTTACTTTCTAATAATATGTTTATTAGATACCAAGAGTATATTTGATATTTGGCATGCAGACACGAAAGGAGAAATGTATCTAATAGGTGCACTTTTAGTTGTACCCTTATATTCTTTGGCGTGGTTTCTCTTTCCTGAACGAAAAATGAAGGAACACGAGGCGTTACTGACAAAGAAAGAATATCGATTGGGATTATTCTTTTATGTTTTCTTGGTAATATTCCTGATGGTTCTTTTAT